>Ga0209367_1004477_pt1 | contig 19264 bp, 8 predicted proteins | sample WorMetLIZISLAND2_FD_187412 | JGI IMG/M metagenome (GOLD analysis project Ga0209367, IMG submission 187412) | Marine gutless worms symbiont microbial communities from Max Planck institute for Marine Microbiology, Germany - Olavius geniculatus... ...
TTGTTTCTCAGAAAATTGTAGCTAGGCTATTTTCTACCCTACGATACTGCTGCTATGGTGCCTCAACATGACTGTCTTCCATTTTCGTGCTGCGTTCACTTGTTATGCTTAGAATTCTTGTTAGTCCGCCCGAAAACGATAGTTTTCGGAATGACTTATGTTTTACACGTGATGTTTTTTTTCCCACTCGCGAAATCTCCGAGATGCGTGGGCCGACCGGCGTGAAATTTTGCACGATGGTCAGTAATAGGCCAAATTTTATAATGCCAGTCCCAAATTTGGGGCGCACCCCAAAAAAATTTCAGGGGCCAAAAACATGCAAAATTCAGCCCGATTTCGGACGACTTCGAAGTTCGGCGGCGAATATCTCCGAAACGGATGAAGATATTCAAAATCGGATTTTTATTCCGTCTACCGCGATTCCTCCTGCGTTAGGCGAAACAAGTACGGTGAAGTTTGGTCCAGTGACCTTGGAGATCTCGATGTTGAATTGTACCCACCCAAAGTGCATTATTTGAAAGACCATATTTCGGCCCCTATGGGGTGCTGCGCCCCGAAATTTTTACACCCTTCTGGAGAATGACCAAGTCTTACTAGTGCACCCCCCATCAGGGACGGGGGCCCCCCGTACAATTTATTTTTTTCAAAGGGGGTCAAAAATTGGCTTGAAATGCAATAAAGGAGCGCTTATAACTTCGGAGTTAGGGGGTGTAGCCCGACTAAACTTTGGCACTTGACGCGGCTCTAGGTGGGGGTGTTAACGCAAGTACAACTTTTGGGGGCACCGCCCCCCTTAAAATTTGGGAGGGCAAAAAACGTGCAAAAATCAGTGCGATTTACAACAACTTTTGAGTTTGAGCGCAAATATCTCTGGAACCGATGAAGATAGTGATAAAATCTGAATGGCGTTGATGAGAACGATCCTTTCTGCATTGAACGAAGAAAATTTTGTGAAATTCCATTCACTACGAACAAAGTTATAGGCACTCATGTTGACCTACCCTAAGTCGACAATGAGCGTTCTGCGTGTGCCAATGCATTTGAGTTCGGGCCACGTGACTTTGATGCCGGGGAAATTTTGCCTCCCCCTCTTTACGCCCCCTAATTTCCCCCAATCGGAGTTAGGGCGCTGGACGGACTCACGTTTGGCTTTGCCCCAAATTTCTAGTTATGCATAACATTAATTGAAATGATTATTAATCAGTTGTGTGACGGTACGAGCCAGTAGGCGAACGACCCAGGGGGCAAATTGTCTAAGGCGTGGGTGTGAATCAGCGAGGGGGTGAACGAGCCGGGAGGCGAACAAGCCAGTGGGCGTATGAGCCAGGGAGCGAAATAGCAAAGGCAAGGATTAGGGTTGGGAATAGGGTTAGGGGCCAGGCGGCCCAGCGGCTGCTGCTGACCGTGCACAGTCTCTGGTCAGTATAACAGTATTGTACCATATCGAGACTCAGTAACAGTGTAAAATGTAATTGTTGCATAGCCGTCAGCCATTTAGAGGATAAAGCTAATATTTGACACTGAAAATTCCACAACATTTTTATTTCTAGGAGCGAAGATTTCACTTATAGAACTGGCATATTATTTTACAAATTGACGATCATATGTTCAGATCAGCGATGTGATTTTTGTACATTCATTAGAAATAATGACTGACACTGTATTGGATCTGATTCGTTTAATTTTTGTTTTGCATTGCGTCGCTGTTGCTGGTAATAATACGTAATAAAGTTATTTGATATGAAGAGCTGTATCCTAGTTTCGTACCGTGTATTTGATATGGAACAAAATCATTACATTTACATTACATCTGTTAGTAGCTGCATTCTGTAGCAATTAATTCAATGCTGTCTTTGTGTATACAGGGCACATCTATTGAGCAGATAGTCTGTTACTATACGTGAAGCGATACGTGTGCTACATACCAATTACATCGCAGTGTGTTGAGAGTCGATTTAGTTGTTATCTCACTGTGGTGTAGAGTTCAGTCAGTATCATGTCTGGTTATAGCAACTCAATGCGGAACAACAGAAAACCAAGAGGCACTTCTTCAATGGGTGCTAGGTATTTTATTCACAATATAGTACTTCTTAACATTTGGCATAATTACATGCATTGGTAGTTGCAGTAGGCCTATATGGCTTACTGCAATTTGAAATGGTTTAGAGAAGGAAATTTTGTGCTGAAATTGCGGAGATGTGATTAGTGAGGTTATAACAAGTGTGTTCAAACAATTTATATGCTGTCATAATTATATTGTTGGTACATTGATAGTTGTGTTCATTTTGCAGTACTTATATCTTGTTCAAACAAGAGGCAACTTGGTCACTAACCTATTGCATTTGAACCATGGAGGCAGTGTTTGATTTTTCAAGTTTACCAATAAAACATGCGTTTCATCGGTTGTCTTCGTATTACAAATATTACTCCATATGCACTAAACATTGCAAAATATTTGTAATATTAATATTCTAATAGTAATGCCATTCCATTTTCTTAACTGGTTTTGAATAGTCAGTGTAATAAATATGTATGCTGAATTACATTTTAAATATTATATTACAGGAAGGGAATCAGATCAATACCTGACAAGTCGGTCTTGGTATGTAAAATATTGCTGCATATTTTTACTGGTGTAAAATACACTTGGCTCGAATTGTGTTTAGTAAAAAAAGTAGTACATCAGCACAATCAGAAAGCTTCACATTTTGGTTATTTCCTATATATACCATGTCCCAAAATAATTCAGTTTGTAGTTCATGGATTTCAATGAAATATTGTACACTGCACTATCTCAACATTACTTACGGTCACACTCATTATGACACACGCACTTTACCGTGTTCGCTCAATGTAATGTCTTAGTCAGAGTTTGTTTAGATTAAGCTTACATTCAGTACGTTGTTATTGACAAAGGAATCAAGCAGCAGCATACCCGCCTTAGAATAAAAGCCTGCGTCGAGGCCAGAAGTGTCAACTTTGAGCTCTAACTTCAAATGTTAGTTTGGAATGATTGTCTCAACGTCTGTTTCAAATTTTGTAAAAATCTGTCGAATATTGACGATTTTACACTAACTTATCTGTACAAGGAGTCGCTAATTTTAGGACATGTTGCATTATGCGTCTGTTGAAAGTAATGCAGTTACAACTGTAAGAATTTGTACAGCTAGCTTGCAAACTTTTGTTATTGAAAGTTCATTCACTTAAGTGACTTCGGAAGTATGTCTGAAACCATGACAGTTATTTAAACTCAAACTAATTGTGGATTATTTGTCAACGTGGTATTAAATATTATTCCTCATTCTGAAGTAATATTGATCCTGTGTGGACATGAAGCTAATTGGCTGTTAACTTTGTAGTGTATTCAAGTTATTGAAGTGATTATATTATTTACATGCATGTGATACACTATAGCTTTAGCTTTTACTTACTTCGAGTATACACTGTTTGGCTTGTTGGTTATGGTTGTTAATTTTGCTTTCAGTGTAGAAGATGTGCAGTACTTTGAAACCAAACTTGTTTGTTATATTGTTGCCAGAGTGTGTTAACTATATGCAGTTTAGGAATAGATTGAGGTACATGAAGCCATAGAAAGTAAGGTGAGTTAAGGAATTATTTTTTGTTTCAATGTTTTTGTGTTTACAGCAAGATGGAATATATGTCAACGAACGTTTTCTACACACCTTTGCATCTTGCATTGTGAGTAGTGTGATTATGTTTTACTTGTAACTACACTGTGAGGCATAAAATCACCAAATTTTCAAAACCATAACTTGAAGAAGGGTTATCCCTTTTAATTAATTTTTGGTACACATATTTCTGACACAACTGGCCATCAAATGGCCATTCAGTTTCTCACCTCACCCATCATCTGCTTCTGCACTACCTGGGAAAAACAGAACAGACAAAATATGCATTAAAGTCAACAAAAAACTTTATAAAATTTCATCTTTTTGGATATGTGGCCGCCAAGAGCCAGTCACTTACAAGGTTTGACTGTTGTGCTGCAGCACGTCTATTAAATAGGCCTAAAATTCAGGAATAATGATGAATTCAAGAAGCGACTGGTGAAGTCTGGATTGGATTGGAGCAGAACGTTATCGATGCTCCTATGAATGGAGAAAGTGTCTCAGAGCCAAGCTCATGTTCATGGGCCAACATTTTAAACATTTTTTGTAGGCAGTTAAAAATGGACAGTTAGATAAACTATCAGCTAAAATGATGAAAAAAGGACAAAATGTGTGTTTTGCGTGTTGTTTTGATTAAGCAATAATATCAAAGTGGTTAAAAATGCAATATTCTGTTTTCTTTCCCCTGGTAGTGCAAAAACAAACAATGGGTGAGGTGGGAAACTAAACAGTTATTTGATGGCCAGTTGTATTAGGAATATTCTTACCAAAACTTATTGCAATTGGATCACTTTTCTTCAAGTTATGATGAAAAATATTTCGCTGTGTTATTTATGCCTTACAGTGTAAGAACTTAATTAATGCACAAGTGTTCTACGACTACGTAGACATGTAAACGTGCATACATATTACTATTATTTGTTTTGAATTGCATCATTTTGTGAGCTTTCATATGCTGTACTACGAAAACTGCAATTGTATACATTCCTAAGTGCTGGGGCGGTGCTGGCTTTCAGAGTTAGGGGGGTCCAAGTTATTTTGTCTGCAGATGTAGTTTTGATAGTATAACTGACGTGTTGTATGTAAGTGATGGTGGGTTTTGATTGCTTGCCGTAAATGTGTGCATATTCTAGGGTATAGCTGTGTTGTTGTAGGGATGCATCGTGCAAGTGACAGTTAAGAACGGTAAAGTGTACGAGGGCATTTTACGAACAACATCTCCAAAGGTACTATCCATGTGATTGGTGTAGCATGTGATATTTTATGCCCTTGTAGAATATTAGATTAAGTATAAATTGGTAATAAAGTTAATTTAAAAAAGGAAATATTTTAAAACTGTTTATTAGCTGTTTTTCTTGTGCTGTAAATATTTTTGTCACTTTACAAACTTATGAAATCTAAACTCACTGCAGTAAAATTGGTATGGTGTATCTGCTCTAGTTGCCAAACCATAAATATATCAGATAGCCAGTCAAGCAGTGAGTTTAATTGGCAGAATTAAAACAGGATTACAGTTGAATGTTATCTTAAGATTTATTTTTTGTTTGGTATGCGGTCACTTTGTAAATGTTGGATATCACTATGGTGTAAGAGATGTATGCCATATTTCAAAATACGGTGTTAAGGATGCTGTTTGGCATACATTTTGTTCGTTGATTTTATGTAATGTTTTTAGCATTTTTTTTAGCTTTTAGGCATATCGTTTTGATGTTTTATGCTTGCATTGTGTGATTGTGCTGCCATCTGGCGTTTTCAATAAATAATAATAATAAAAGTGATGCACTGATTGCTAGGAAGCAGTGTTAGTAGTAGGCCGGGTGCTTGACATGCTTCGGATTGCTAGATCGAGACATGTAAAGTCTTAGGACCAGTTTCTGATCTTGACCTGTTGGTCATTGTAGTTCCTTAATATTTATGACGTCTGGGCCTGCATGTTGAGCATCAGTCTTATAGCGGCTTTCATTACTAAGCAAGCAGTGAATGAATGTTGACTGGTGGTTAGCTGACACTTTGGTGAACTAACAGAATGTGAAACCGGCCCTTAACAAAACGTAACAGCCATGTTGGTTCACAGTGTCATGTGAAATGGCTGTGCTGCTATCTTACAATCGATTAAATCATCTTCAAAGTATCTATGAACATTTAAGACGAGACTCGTCTGTTCTCCTTCTCTTTTCAACCATTGACTGTGAAGTGACTGCGGTGCCATTAGCATTTTTTTCAGTCTAAATTTTATTGTGTTGTATTGTAAATCAAGTACGTGGATTTTTGAGACAGCTGCTGTTGGCATTTTTGTACCCAGGTGGAAATTGTACTGGAACAAGCTCATCCCATCGATGAGACTAGCGACGCTTCGTTAGCTGTGATTGCCAGTGATACAGTAATCAAAACTCTCATCTTTCAGAAGGCCGACATCATTATGATGACCGTCGCGGACGTCAATCTTGACTATGCCATCGCTGGTTCGTTATTAAACATTCGATTTTCATATTTTGTATAGCTGTCGAAGCGTTAATTTTTTGAACGTATTAATTAACTCGTTGCTAATGCACCCAGGCTCATCGAGATGAAGAGTAGGGGTAAGTTACCCTGGGCCCCATGGCGTTTGGGAGCCCTGCCTGTAGAATATAAAAAGTTAAAAACACATTTTTAAACGTATAATCAACTACAGATCTATACGTTAAATATTTAAAAAAATTTTTATTTACAGTAGTGACGGAATGGCAACTACAGTTTAGTTACTTGAATTCATTTGATTGTTAAATAACCGCAGTTTAACAGAATATTGGAACTTTTTACTTCACAGAATTTGGTAAATTAACATAAATTTACTTATGTGCGTTAATTTTTTTAACGCGCATTATTTTTTAACGTGCATTAATTTATTAACACATTAACGTGTTAATTAATGCGTTAATTTGACAGCTCTAATATTTTGTGATTTGCCTGTGCTTAGACAGTGGAGTGTTGTTTAACCCAGTGCATTAGGGTACTGTCATAATGGGCATGTAATGCGTCTTCTTACTTTACCTTAGCCAACCTTACCTTCAGGGTGGTTAGACCTGCCCAGCGCTGAGACCGTATCAGTTTGGCCCAATACGTATCCTTGAGAAGTAAAAGTAACCGAAAGGTTTCCAGCTACGTAAATGGCTGTGAAGCTGAAATCAGCATTAAAGCCGAAAGTTAACCCAGGACCTGAGCACTGGTAAAGTGTATGATAACTGTTCAATGGTGTGCTCTTAGTCGGCTCCTCGCTTACGGATTTTAGTAATGTTTTTGGATCATTGGAGCTTTAAGCCCAACCATCACGACAAGGTGGCATGCCATGGTGGGGTATTGTATCTGATTCTCTAGTGATTTTAGCAGTCACATTTTTAGCTGTACCAGTTTTTGGTTGTGGAGTCCAGTAAATACAGGAAGTCGTAGCCATTGGCACTTGTTAGTCCGCCCGGAAGCGATAGCTTACGGAGCGGACTTATGTTTTTGCCCAGATTTTTTTTTTCCGAGCGCGAGATCTCCGAGATGCGTGCGCCGACCGGCGTGAAATTTTGCACGATGGTCAGTACTAGGCCGAATTTTATAATGCCGGACCAAAATTTTGGGGCGCACACCCCAAAAAAATTTCGGGGCGAAAAACATGCAAAATTCGTCCCGATTTCGGACGACTTCAAAGTTTGGCGGCGAATATCTCCGAAACGGATGAAGATATTCAAAATCAGATTTTTATTCCGTCTACCGCGATTTTTCCTGGGTTAGGCGAAACAAGTCCGGTGAAGTTTGGTCCAGTGACCTTGGAGATCTCGATGTTGAATCGTACCCACCCAAAGTGCATTTTTCGGAAGACCATATTTCGGCCCCTACGGGGTGCTGCGCCCCCAAATTTTTACACGCGCTAGAGAATGACCAAGTCTTACTAGCGCACCCCCCACCTGGAACGGGGGCCCCCTTACAACTTTTTTCTAAGGGGGGGGGTCAAAAATTGGTTGAAAATGGAATAAATGAGCCATTATAACTTCGGAGTTAGGGGGTGTAGCCCGACGAAACTTTGGCATTTGACGTGGCTCTAGGTTGGGGTGTTAACGCAAGTACGAAATTTGGGGGCACCGCCTCCCCTTAGAATTTGGGAGGGCAAAAAACGTCCAAAATTTAGTACGTTTTACGACAACTTTCGAGTTTGACCGCAAATATCTCTAAACTGGATAGAGATATCAACAAGCGGTAAACGGTGTTATCAAATACGGTTAATTTCGCGTTGAACAAAAAAAATTGTGTCAACTTCAATCTTCTACGAACCAAGTTATAATGGCTCATGTTGACCTACCCTAAGTTGAATATTTCAGAAAATTATATTTCGGCCCCTAAGCGGTGCTGCGCCCCCAAATTTTTACATGCGCTAGAAAATTACCAAGTCTTACTAGCGTGCCCCCCACCGGAGACGGGGGCCCCCCTTACAACTTTTTTCAAAAGGGGGTCAAAAATTGGCTTAAAATGCAATAAATGAGCTCTTATAACTTGGGAGTTAGGGGGTGTAGCCCGACGAAACTTTGACACTTGACGCGGCTCTGGGTTGGGGTGATAACGCACGTACAACTTTTGGGGGCACTGCCCCCCCCTTAAAATTTGGGAGGGCAAAAAACGTCCAAAATTTAGTACGTTTTACGACAACTTTCGAGTTTGAGTGCGAATATCTCTGGAACCGACCAAGATAGCGACAAAATCTAAACGGCGTTGACGAGAACTATTCTTTGGGCGTTGAACAAAAAAAATTTTGTGAAATTCGGTCAACTATGGACAAAGTTATAGGCGCTCATGTTGACCTACCCTAAGTCGAAAATGCGCGTTCGGCGTATACCAGTGCATTTGAGTTCGGGCCACGTGACTTTGATGCCGGGGAAAATTTCCCCCCTCCTCTAATTTCCCCCAATCGGACTTAGAGTGCCGGGCGGACTCACGTTGGGCTTTGCCCCAAATTTCTAGTTAGTCCGCCCGAAAACGATAGTTTTCGGAAGGACTTCTGTTTTACTGCAGATGTGTTTTATTTTTTCTTCCGACGCGAGATCTCCGAGATGCGTAGGCCGACCGGCGTGAAATTTTGCACAATGGTCAGTACTAGGCCCTATTTTATAATGCCAATCCAAATTTTTGGGGTACCCCCCAAAAAAATTTCGGGGGCGAAAAACATGCAAAATTTGGCCCAATTTCAGACGACTTCGAAGTTCGGCGGCGAATATCTCCGAAACGGATGAATATATTCAAATTCGGATTTTTAGTCCGTCTACCGCGATTCCTCCTGCGTTAGGCGAAACAATTCCGGTGAAGTTTGGTCCAGTGACCTTGGAGATCTCGATGTTGAATCGTACCCACCCAAAGTGCATTTTTCGGAAGACCATATTTCGGCCCCTACGGGGTGCTGCGCCCCCAAATTTTTACACACGCTAGAGAATGACCAAGTCTTACTAGCGCACCCCCCACCGGGGACGGGGGCCCCCCTTACAACTTGTTTCAAAGGGGGGTCAAAAATTGGCTTAAAATGTAGCGTATTAGACGAAGGATCTTTGGAGCCAAAGGGAGTAGCTTCATGAGACTGCCACGTGACGTGCTGCTAGATGGGATGATAACGCGGGTACAACTTTTAGGGGGCACTGCCCCATTAAAATTTGGGAGTGCAAAAAACGCGCAAAATTTAGTACGTTTAACGACAACTTTCGACTTTGAGCGCAAATGTCTCTGAACTGCACAGGGATATCGACAAGCGGTAAACGGCATTATCAAATACAGTTAATTCCGCGTTGAATAAAAAAAATTGTGTGAACTTCAGTCCACTAACATCAGAGATTACGCAGCTAATGTTTACCCACCAAAATCAAATTTTTCGGAAGACCATATTTCGGCCCCTAGGGAGTGCTGCCCAAATTTTTACACGGGCTAGAGAATGACCAAGTCTTACTAGCGCACCCCCCCACCGGGGACAGGGGCCCCCCTTACAACTTTTTTCAAAGGGGGGTCAAAAATTGGCTTAAAATGTAATAAATTAGCACCTATAACTTCGGAGTTAGGGGGTGTAGCCCGACGAAACTTTGGCACTTGATGTGTCTTTATGTTGGGGTGTTAACGCAAGTACAAATTTTTGGGGCACTGCCCCCCCTTAAAATTTAATTTGGGAGCGCAAAAAACGTTCAAAAATCGGTGTGATTTACGACAACTTTGAGCGCAAATATCTCTGGAACCGATGAAGATGACGACATAATCTAAATGGCGTTGACGAGAGCGATCCTTTCGGCGTTAAACAAAAAAAATTGTGTGAAATTCCGTCCACTACGAACCAAGTTATAAGCGCTAATGTTGATCTATCCTAAGTCGACAAAGCGCGTTCGGTGTATGCCAATGCATTTGAGTTCAAGCCACGTGACTTTGATGCCGGGGAAATTCTCCCCTCCCTTTACCTGCTCCCCTAATTTCCCCCTAGTCGGACTTAGGGCGCTGGGCGGACTCATGTTGGGCTTTGCCCCAAATTTCTAGTTTTGTTTATACATTGCTTGTGTCAGTTCAGTCAAGGCTAAAAGCATTGAATCCAGCTACAGCAAGATCCACTTTACCCTCTTCCCCACACCTAAATTTTCTTTTGGGGGAGGGAGGGCTAATTTTCAATTTTTATTTGGCACCTCCTGGCTACCTTGTGCCGAAAGGTAACACTGATGTTTTGCTTCTGTTCCCTGGGACTACCCTCACCTCAAATTTTTTGGCGGTTGGCATTACTCCCCCTTCCTCAATTTTGATCACTCAGAGAGTTGTGTAATAGGGTTTTACTCGCATTTATTCAGTGGCATTTATTCAGCAGTTGAAGCTCTATAGTTGTGTCACAGTTACACATGCAGTGCTTTACAGTTGAAGCTCATCAATTACAACCAAAAAATTTTTATATATCAACATTTCGACCTTTATCAGAAGTCTTCTTCAGAAGAATGAAAACATTATTTCTTCATTTCTTGGCACAGTAATGGTGTGTTTACACGATCCAGCAAACTTCCAGCAAATATATTCAAAATACACGTGCTAATGCTGGACGTTTGCTGCTTATGCGCCCTGATTCTTTCTGAGACTTTGGCGCTTCATAAATCATTTACTCACTCACTTACTTAACTGTTATAATGGAGCTGGACGTTTGTTGGAAGTTTGCTGGACGTTTGCTGGATCGTGTAAACACCCTATATAAGTGACGGATGTGCCAAGAAAAGAGTTCTACATGTGACCGTGTTGGTAGCTGCTTTCTTCGCCATTCACAGCTCGTTTTTTCCTTGCGTATGTCATGTTTCATTCTTCTGATGAAGACTTCCGATGGAGGTCGAAACGTCAAGGACTCAAGGTGTAGCAAATTTGTAGTCATAATTGATGAATTTTAACTGTAAGTAGATTTGACCAAATGAATCTATTTGTTGAGATACAGTGCTTGTTTGCTAAAGGCATTTTGTGGTTGTTTTTGATTCTCAGATGGATATGGTGATGGTTCAGCAAGTAAGTGCAATGGTCTAGTTCGAGAGAAGGAATTGGAACCGTGGGATGGTGCACCCAATGAAGACGGCTTGGAGGCCATTGAAGCTACGGTAGTTGATGGCTTCGATAGAAATGAGGTCATGTGTTGTTTTTGCCATTTCTTTCTCTCTCTCTCTCTTCTCAGAATGACATAGATTGCTAAGTTTTCAGAAACAAATTTATTGTGAAATGTTAGCCAGATAGCCGGAAACAAGTAATTGTGATTAACCCTTGCTATAAGCCTGTTTCTTGTGTAATATTTGGAACTATTAAATATTCATTGTTGCTTTATTTTTGGTATGTTTACTGCTAATGTTTCAGCTGTTATTGTGTTACCACCGTGCGCATTGAGCGAAGAAGGCAAGCCTGTATATAGCGACTAATGATGCTTGGTTAATATTTTATCATTGCAACATGCTATTTGTGTTTCTGTACATTTCTTACTGTGATATCTGGGTTGCTGTGACTAGAAGAGACACAAATTTAATATACACTTATTGACGGATAATAAATTTGACATTTCTTGTGCAGTATATGTGTCACTTGTATTAGTATATCTGATGATATATGGCAGAGCGGCATAATGTTGTTTACTAAGGTGTTCTCTTTGTTTCTAGTTCTAGTTTTTTTTGAATAACTGATAAATGAACATTGCTGGTTACAGACTGGCTGGGATGCAGATGAAATGTTTAACACAAATGCTGAGAAGTTTAACATCAAATCCGATTATGATCCAAATCTCACACAATACACGTGAGCATCGCTTACCTGCATTACTTTCTATTCGCTTGCATAGAATGATTCAGGGCCGGTTGCACCAACAAATTTTAAGTACGTACTTAGTTAAGTACCACTTAAATTAAAGTGGTACTTAACTGGCTACTTAAATCGATTCTATTGCACCACCACAATTCGCACATTACTTAGCTAAATGACAGACTTAATTGTAACGACGCCTGCCATTGGCTAATTTCGATCATGTGACAACAGCATTTCCTTGACAACCAATTACATAATAGCTATCACGCTTCATTGACAACAATGGCCATCGCTCGAAATGCCGTATATAAATTGATATATTTTTCAGAACAGTATAATTTTTAACGAAATGTATCGTATAAGCCAAATTTACATGAATCAACGTAAGTATAGACTGATACATAGTTGGCTGACGACGAATATAATTCGAGAAAATAAACTTTGTAAACTATGCTGAACTCATACGTTTCAGCACACTGCTGTTTAGAAAAGTAATTCTTTTTCACTTAAAACGATCTTAGCTGTAAATATTCAACGACAAACAACATTATCCATGTGTATTTGCTAGTTTTCTTTACTTTTGTTTATAGCATATGGCAACTGTTACCTAGCGCCTCAGATTCAGTGAGTTTCTCGCTGATATTGTGTGCTTTATAAATTAAATTTATTTACTTACTTACTTACTTAAAATCGTCAATTTAGGATGATAACTTCGTCACAGTTTGCTTTATTTAAATTATGATTTAAATTATTTTAAATCAATGATTTAAATATTTAAATCACATCAGATCAACCCTGTGCTGGGCTCAGTACATTGTGTACGACAGAGAGGAAGACTTCCAAAGAAATGGAAGGACAACATCACTGAGTGGACCAAGTTGACTCTGTGTGAAGCCGTGAGACTGTCGCAAGATTGAGAGAAATGATTGTGTGTGAATGCAGAACGCCACTACAGAAGTCTGACACGGCGGAGTACCGGCAGCGCGAGGCACACGCACATAAACTAGCGATGGAGATAGAACGAGGCAGCGAATATGCAAAGCGGTCGGCTTTAGAGAACTCGGAGGAGAATGGAGACGATGAGGAGATGGCGTTCAGTGCCGTCCATCGTCCGACGTCGGCCGGCGGCACTGGGTCCCAGTCCGCTGCCAAATACATTGTTCCGCACCTGCGCAACAGTGCTACCGTGTCCCCCGCACCTCGCTCGCAGACACAGCAACCTCCAGCTTCCAGTAGTTTGCCGACGACTGCGGCAGCTAGCATAGCGACGGCTTCTCCGCAGCAAGACACGGTCGTCATAACCCCATCGAGCGAGTCCGGCACCCGAGTTAATGGTTAGAAGTTCATACAGAGACTAATCTTTGTGGTAGAAATTAGAAATTGCTTTGTTTGTTTTACTTGATGATTTGGTTGTATATTTTTAGAGGTGCTGGATTAGGACTTACGCATATTTCCACAACATGGTCTCGGTCTGACGTCTTTCTCTCGCATTTGTGCCCCCTGCTTAACCGTGTAAATGTTGTTTTGCGATTCACCAGGGCTAGTTGCAACATCAGTTCACAATTTTACCCTTCACCAAATTAGTGTGGTCTTTAGTTTGTGCACTTGCATACGTAAATTTTTAGCCTTTTGAAATTACTGTTGTTAGGCACAGACAAAGATATTCCGTGTCTTCTGTGCATGCGTTTTTGCGTCTGCTGGAAACGTTGTGCAATAATTATTGCATGATGGATTTTCAGCACACTTTTGCCAGGTATATGCGCATCCGTGTGAACAGAGATTGAGTTCTGATTCAGTTTTTGGGGGGTGAAAAAGTAGCTACATGTAAAATATCACATGTTTTTGTCTGGTGCAACATACAGACCATATAATTAGTTAATGCTTGGCAATGTAATGGATTTTGCATTAGACTCGTGATTGAGAGGTCACAAGTTATATCTGCCATTATCGTTTCATATGCACAATTATAATCAGCAGTTCTTACAATTTTAGGTTCTGGTTGTTCTGTGTGTTTTGTGTTTCATAAAGGTTAAACTTTCTGTAAAGGTTAATTTTTTGTTTCGTTATTATGTGTACATGCAATTTTGCCTGCATAGGCCGTCCCTGAAATGACCTATACTGTGTTGGGTGGGGCGTTAAAACCTACTCACTCACTCACAAGTTTGACTCCAGTCATTTTGTTATCAGATAATGAATGTTATCAGATAATGAATCTAGGCAAGTTGCTCATACACTTATACTTCTGTCCCCAAGAAGCATAAACATAGGGAAGATATTGGCAATATATGGCTGTGGTGTGGCCTACCAGCCCTATTTGACTGAGCTGTGCCTGCAGTTCACTGCTAGCTCTGGGCCATGTAAACAGAGATGCAAGAGAATGGCATCGACTGTGAGAAAGACCCGCTGAGGTGTTTTGCCAAACGTAACTAACAGTAGTGGTTGCAATCCCCGGGATTGAATTCTCAATCTCGACATCCAGAATTAAGAAGTTTGTAATTCTGGGATCTCATTTTTGGGATTAGTGTTACAGATTGGTCATTATTTTGGTATCCTCAATAGACTTATTTCATGTATAGGATGTAGTAGGCCCATACGAAGGGCGCACATTACAGTGCACAGCAAGGAGTAGGACTCTACTGCACAAGAAATATTTTATTAATTAGACAACTAGAGTCGTTATTTGTATGACTTAATAACTGGAAAGTACATTTTCAACAAATTTTCTGTTTTCCCGAAATCCTGTGATTGGGTTGTCAGAAATCCCGGGATTTGGGATTAGCGAAAATGGCTGGGATTTGCGATCCGCTATATGCAGCTCCTATATAACAGCAGTCGATGTGTTTATATTGGTGGATGTAGGTACAGAAGAAATGCGTAAAAGCAGTTCGTCAGTTGCGCCTCATGAGATGGCAGATTCACGCGCACCTAGGAGAGATTTACCGACTCTGCCACAGAATTTAGTTCGCTCGGTCCCACACAAACGTATGTCGTTTTCTACGGTTTTTAGGTGGACTTTCTTGAGTCTGTTTATCTGCAAAATGTTTTTCTAATTTTAACAGGGTGTCCACAAACCTGGAATACTCACAAAATTTTCTGAACCTGGAAAATTTCTTGATAAGTCGGGGATTTATCAATTAGTTTTGTGCAAACTCGGGGAAAATTTGTAATGAACAAAATAGTGTCACCAGATGAAGTTTCCAGTGTGCAAAAATGCCCTAAAATATGTTTGTGATCAGCAGCGCTCTATTCCATACCACGCTGTCGGAGCTTACGGTGTTACCGGGTACCCGAAATTATGGTTCTGAAAACACCTGGAAAACTCGGAATTTTTCTTCTACAGGGTATGCCAAAAAATGACCCAACTTGTTTTTGTCAGAAATCTTTACCAAATTTGCTAATTTTTGGCACATAGCCATGATGATAGAATTATGTAAGGCACACTCATTGTCCACCTCACATAATTTATGTTAGCGCACTACCGTGTGAAATGCGAATGCTTCAGATTGTTACATTACGCGGTGATTGTCAGTATCAGATTGCTCACTTGTGCATTATCAATTCCACAGAGGGTGCCGTGGGATTTAATAACATTTTATGCTGAAAACAGCAGATAACAAAATAACTGATTGATGAGCTTAAAAACATTTTATCCATGAATGAGTGCTGTGCATTTTGATCAGTTGATTGTTAATGCCACTGTCAGCCATGGCATCACATCAGGGGCATTATTTCAGTAAATTGTTGGGGGTCTGAGTGATCCTTGGGGGGTCTAAGTCTGCATAACGTATTGTTTTTGCAGCAGTAACACTGTTTTAAAGGTACGATTTACAGGGAAAAAACTAACATCGTAAATCCTTGGGGGTTCGTAGACCCTTCCAGCCCTCCCTCCCCTAAATGACGTCTCTGTATCACGTCTAAGCCATTGTGTACACTTTCAACATAAATTCTGATAATTTGGAAGCAAGTTGTTACAAAAACTTATAATTCTGCTGAGTGAATCAGATTTTGGTTTATTGTATGCTTGATAAGTCATCAGAGCTTTTTCGGAGACAACAACTGAGCGTTGTGCAACAATTTGGAACATCTGAGTTTTACACGGTAGTGCATAGACATAAACAAGATGAGATGGACATTGAGTGTGTCTTACATATTTCTATCATCTTGGCTATCTCTATGCCAAAAATTATCAAATTTGGTGGAGATTTGATGACGTTGTGACAAAAACAAGTTAGGTCATTTTTTGGCACACCCTGTACTTTGTGGCCACCCTGTTTAATGAGATCTGGTGTGTAGATAGAGTTTGATGAGTTATACACAGTGGTATAACATATGACCTGATCTAAGGTCATGAGACCTGCAAGAGTTAGAAGTTCCTCCTTTTTCAGTTTGTCTTTTCTCTTTTTTTCTTTTCTCGCAAATGACTACCGATTTTAAAATAAGAGCATAATATGTAAATTTGTTTGAACTATACCGTGTTCCATAAAAATATGCTACTTTGCTTTTGTCTATATCTTTGCCAATTATTGATCGATTTTCAAAATTTTTTCACTGGCACACTCTCCAGACAATTTGCAATAATGTGATTATTATATATCCCACTGCACGGTAAATGCGTTTCTACACTACATTGTGAAATGTAAATGTAAGCAGAAACTAACGATAATAACAAAAATTTAGGTAAATGAAAAAACCGCTTCAGACCAACATTGCGATGAATGATTCATACGACATTAGACTGTGTTACACCGACACAGTCTAGTGTCATACAGACTATACAGTGCAGTGTTGGTCTGAAGTGTTTTTTTTTCAATTTTACCAAAATGTTTGTTATTATTGTTATGTATACATATTTCAGTGATATTTCACCATTTTTAGTGTGGTCTGCAGAGTGCAGTTATTTCTTCAGCTAATTTCATTATGTGATGATATCCTTGTTGTCATGTTTTGGACTGTACCTACTAATCGCCATATATTTTGTTGCGATGCTGTTTTTGTTTGTAGAAGAACAAGTTATTGCTGACTTAAAAGACTTCTCCAATAATTTTAAGGTTAGTCAGCTTTCAGCTTTAACGTTATTTGTTATTTATATATGTGTATCCATATCGAATAGAGTTAGAACTATTGAGATTAACAAAATGTGGCGCGTGACTCTGTCATAATACAACTTTCAGTGCACAGCGACAGGTATTACTGTAACTTGCATGAAATATTTTATTCATAGATGGCTTCTAGAGTTATTTATATTGTTTAGCCTCAACACTATTTTAAGGGATTTTTTGTAATTCCAAAATCCCTGGATTGGTATGCCACCAGTCCTCGGATTCAAGCTTGGCATAAAAGGATCACAGGATTCGAGATCTCGGGATTGCAAACTCTAGTCAGTGGGCTGGATTGGCTCTGTAAATTATGTGGCTTAAGTTGACCATGAGCAGATAAAAAAAGTGAATGTGTCTGTCCTAATAATTGATGTCTCTGCAATGCATTTTTCGTTAATATTACAGTGTTAGTATCGGCCTGTGTGCAGCTATCTGAGTCGGACACTCCGGACCGGAAGCCGAGTGCTGTGGTAACAGTAAGCACGGTATCTAACGTAGTCACACCGAGTCTAGTTAGTTCAGCGTCGTCATCTCACTTGTCACAGCCAATGTCGGCCACACCGCAGCCAACACAGCCGCCAAGTGTGTCTCCACAGCCGGCCATGGACACTGTCGACGGTAAAGGTGCATCGCCCGCCCCAGAGAACAAGGAGTCAACCGAGTGAGTTTTAGCTTTCTTTGCAGCTTTGCTTGAAAGTCTTTATTGGAGCCAATGTTAGTGATTTACGATGTATGGCTTGGCATGGCGGTAACGCGTTTAATCTGATCAACAAAGTTACTTTACGCCGAGCTGGGTTAGTACTGTGATGGGTGACTGCCTGCGGGCAGGTAAACCATCTCGGTATGTAACCAGCCGCCTAGGTCAACTCAGTCTTCCATCCCTCCGGGGTAGGTAGATCAAGTACTAGCCTATCTGGCTGGGGTTAAGGCGGGGCACGTTCACCTGTGTCGGGTGGCAGGTAACACTGTAAGCCCGTACAGCAGGTGATGCTCCGTAGCTCTGAGATGGGCTTTCCATTAAGAGCTATATCACCATTTTTAACCTTTATGAGTTAATTGTTTAGTTAGGACTACTGGAAAATAGTTGATTAAGTTCTTCGAAACTAAGAACATGGCAAGGTCATTTGACGTAAACAATTAATGCGAGAAATGTGAACATTGTTGACTGCTGAGGTTTGGGAAGAACAAAATAAGATGGCTGATATAGACTTGTAATTGTAGGACATTATTCTTTACTTACATCACTGGTGTCCATTTTAATTTGCTGGAACCAGGGTTGATTTTCTGTAAACACATTTGAATGTCATCGTTGGGTGCACGTGTGAATTGGCGTAGTGTTGCCAAGAGGAGTAGTTTGAATCCACTGGCAAAGGAGTTTAATCCAACTGCAAAGCCTCCAGTGGTGAGAATGTTATTCTCTTAATGAATTATTTCAGTATCTTGTATGTTTCATCACACTGTGAAGTCATTTACACACTTCTCTTTGTTATATATGATCGTCCAAGTTTGCAGTGATGAAATGCACTATCCCCATCGTTACAATTGTACTGAGTTTTAACAGAATCATTGTAGTAATGTTATTATAAACTTACATTTTGATGATTGCTGTAAAACTTAAGTTTTTGACACATTGGCCAGTTTCTGGCATCAGAAACAGGCACCGGTCATCTGATGCCAGAAACCATGACAAACTTTGCCAGCAAATGATACTGGCAGAAAAAAACAATTCATGATAGGTCTTTAATGATGCATTATACAGAAATTCATTTTTTCATACTGTTTCATGAGTTGAAAAAGGTTTTCATCAGTCATCACTTCACTTCGTCTATCATCTTTGTTTACAAACAAGCAAGCAGTGCTATCATCTGCTCTGACTGACCAATCACAGTTTAACTTTCTAGCCGGTTTTAGGCACGAAACTGAACATGCTGTATCCGATGCTGATTTCTGGCACCAGAAAAGTATGACAGACTGACCAGCTTTTGGTGCCAGTCAACCTTTAGCAGAAACTGGCCAGTGTGTCATTACTATTAGTAGCATATTTTTATATGCTAGATCTTTTATTGTTATAAATGTACAAAACATCAGTTTATACACTTGTTAACGGCAACATTTAAGGACTTTCACATCGAAAACAGCAAAAATTACAAAAGGTGATATTGCCCGCATCACACTGACTGCGTGTCAATGTGCTGCTGAATAATATCACCTTTTGTAATTTTTGCTGTTTTCGATGTGCAAGTCCTTAAA
>Ga0209367_1004478_pt1 | contig 19264 bp, 13 predicted proteins | sample WorMetLIZISLAND2_FD_187412 | JGI IMG/M metagenome (GOLD analysis project Ga0209367, IMG submission 187412) | Marine gutless worms symbiont microbial communities from Max Planck institute for Marine Microbiology, Germany - Olavius geniculatus... ...
GACGCACAGACGAGTCATCGACGAGTAGAGGTGGAGGTCGGGCAAGAGGCGGAGCGCCGCCGGGGCGAGCAGATTGGGGAGGTGACGGGGGCTGCTGCGGCGCCGACTGTTTGTGGACATCGGCGACAAGATCAGATGCGGTACGACGATCAATCCCATCTTCACAGCACATTCATGCACATGCGTATAACCGGACAATCTGATAACGCCCAAAAATGTAAGCTGCGTTAAACGATGTGTACTGTGTAGCCAACCAAGTTAGTCTACCCATGATTGGAAAAGTCTGTAAAATGTGAAATTATTGAGTCATCTGATATACAGAAACATCTTCCAACACTAGGCAATTTTTTCATGTTGACTTTTGAAGTTCGAACACTATCAAATATCATTCAAGCTTCATCTATTTACGAGCATCACTTAACGGAATATCGAAGACCGGTATAATGCAGGAGTTATTACCGATGGATATGACGTCATTGCACGCTTCTTTCGCACAGCAGCGTGTGTGTTCGGCACTACCGTTGACGAAAGCCGGACACTCAACGAGACATCGCTTGACAATGTGGTAGACCGACCCAGCATCGTGACGAAACGCCTCAATCATACACGCTTTGTGCTGCACACGCACGCCGCCAATGTAACTTTAAAATTAACGACACTGCCTACATTCTTCACATTAATATTTCGCTAAGTTGTGTAGCTTCGCTTTAGTGACACGAAACATTCGATGATCACTTTTTCATCTTTTCTGCAAAGTTTACCAAGGAGAAATTTTTAAAAAATAATTCAGTATTTGATGAATCAATGACAAAAAGTCGGCAGCTTGCGTTGGTAACTTACGGCGTATGCACAAAATTGATGTAAGTGAAAGAAGTCGTATGAAAATGTTTTAAAAACCTTGACATCTGGACACTGCTGCAGACTTCGGTCAGTGTTACAGGCTTTTTCTGCGTCATAATATCCAATAACCGACCTACTGTCGCATACGTAGCATCTTAGACCTGCAAGCAACCAGTTTAACCCAATCAGCGTGTCAAATACTATTGCACGTTCTGCTCTGGGCATGTTATAGAAAATTACGCAACATAATAAGCCTACATAGCCCTATATACGTACGACGATTTACTTACAGTTATTATGCAACCGTTTTAATAGGCCGCGTTACGGATCTTGCCCGTTCGTCTGTCCCGTACTGTTTCCCAACTCGATGACAAAAATTGATATAAACATGCTTCAAGGCAGGAGTAACAGGTGCGCCATATTTTGGGTCAAAAGGTCAGGGTTAATATTGCGCAGTTCAGAAGCGGACGGCCGCATAATGTGTTGTTGGCACCAAACCAACATATTTTTACACCATGGGCCATAAAAATTGTGGCAATTTACTTTACCTTATCTTCGCCAATTATTGACCGATTTTCAAAGGACAATTTGCAATAATGTGATTATTATATATCCCCCACCCCGTAAATAAGTCTCTACACTACCTTGTAAAATATAAATGTAAAGAAAACTAACGATAATAGCAAACGTTTAAGTAAATGAAAAAAACACTTTATACCTCAAATGTTATATTAAGATCTATTTTTTCCTAGTACGCTTTCGATGTATAAATGTTGGACATTAGGCTACTATGGTGTAGCAGATGTATGCCGTATTTCAAAAGACGGTGTTAAGGATGCCGTTTGGCATACGTTTTGTTCGTTGATTTCGTAATGTTTTTAGCATTTTTTAGTCCTTAGGCGTATTGTTTTGATGTTTTTGGTTTGCATTATGTGATTGTGCTGCAATTTGGCGTTTTTAATAAATAATAATAATAATTGCGGTGAATGATCCGTATATGATATTATACTGTGTTCATTTACCAAAATATTTGCTTGTTATTGTCGTTGTATATTTATATTTCTTTTATATTTTACGAGGTAGTGTAAAAACGCATTTATGGTGTGGTGGGGATATATAATAGTCACATTGTTGAAAAGTGTCCGCACTGTCTGCATCCGCAGAGTGTGCCATTGAAAAAAAATCGAAACAAAATCGGGCAATACACCGTGTCCGGAAAAAAACATCCCGAACATTATCGACTGTCACTCGAAGATGGGTTTACTAATTTTAATAATTTTGGTATTAATATTTCTGGCACAACTGGCCATCAAATGACCGGTTATTTTACCACCTCATCCAATGTCTGCTTTTGCACTACCTGGGAAAAACTGAACCAACGAAATATGCAATGAAATAAACAAAAATACGTCAAAAAGCATCCCCAACGTTATAGATTGTGACTTAAAGATAGATTAATAGATTTTGATAATTTTCTGTGCAAATATTTTTGACACAACTGCCCATTAAATGATCGTTTTAGTTCTTAACCTAGTGTGTGTTTCCGCACCACCTGGGAAAACCAAACCAAGCGATATGTGCATTGCAATGAACAAAAAAACTTCAATAAATTTTATATCTTCGGACCTGTGGTTCCTAACAGCCAGTCGATTACAAGGTTTAACTGTCATACAGCACTGTGTCAACCAGATGACCTTCAAGAATGTTGATGAATTCAAAAAATGACTGCTAAAGTTTGGATTGGTCAGGAGCACAACATCACTGACACTGCTGTCAACGACAGGAGAAACCATCTCTGTGCCTGTGGTCACGTAATAGCCTGACACTTAGAACATTTTTACTGTAGGCAGTTAAAAACGGACAGTTGGTTGAACCGTCATCCTAAGTGACAGAAATGTGAAAAAATATGTTTTATGTCTTGTTTTGATTAAATAATAATGCTTCCTTGGACACAAATACAATATTTTGTTAGTGCTGTTTTTCCCAGGTAGTGCAAAAATAGACATTGGGTGCAGTGGGAAATCACACGGTCGTTTGATAGCCAGCTGTGTCAGAAATATTCTTGTCAAAAATTATTAAAATTTAATAATTCTTCTTTAAGCTACAATCGAAGATGTACAGGATGTTTTTTTCCGGACACGGTGTAATTACTAATGAATGGCGATGGACAAAAGTAGGGCCACGTTTTTTGGCCCACTCTGTACTAATATGCTACGTAGACTACACATGACTGCGATGACTACGATCTACGATTATAGCATTTTCCATGTAGACCCTACGCTTTAATGGCCCTGGTCGACTTTGCAAGAAACATGCTCATTGACCTCAGATATTAATTTCATTATTACGAACACACACATGACGATGCGAACCTTCGATGAAAGACAAAGTTGCAACCAGAACGAGTGCGGTGCATCCCGCTTTGACGATGAACATGACGCGATATCGCAAACTTCACATCGAATCTTTTCCTAACAGCGCGCTGACAAATTGCTCATTTTCGAACATCTCTAAAGCCTTCACATCTCTGGCGTCGCGTCTACGGACGCCTATTGCGCGACTGCTGAGCCGGTCCTTATACAAACCTCGTTATAAACATAGAACGCTCGATGACATTAGATGCATGTTAGGCCTAAAGCTCACTTCACACCTACGATAACGCCCAATGACTGCAGTTTTGCGACAAGTGCTATTAGTGTCAGTTAACTACAATGAATTTAGCTTTGGCATTGTCACCACATAATTATTGCATAAAAAGTCGTATCTAATAAAATGTATAAAGCGATAATAAAAACATTTATTTTCGGAATATTTTTAGCAAATTTTTGTGTAAATATAACATCGAAAACGTTTAATTTTTAGTGGTTCTCTCGATCAAGTAGCAGATATCATGACTGTCTTCCACAGAGTTATTATTCTGTAGCTGCGCAGATTGCTAATTTGAAATTAATTAATTAATTAACTTATGTACGAGTATTAACTTAGCTACTTTCTTTTGGGGTTACATTCTTCAAAATTTACCAGAAACATTGCATATTTTCTTTTTTGTGTAGGCTATATTTGTGTATTTTTTTGCAATGAATGTTCACATATAAATGTTATTTTTAAAAAATAATAACCTTTTTTGGTACATATTTGCGTAAACATTAACAAGAAAAATGACAAAATTCAATCGTTAAAATACTAAACCAATATCGAAAAAACACTGACGTTTATATTATTAAATCGATTCATGATAAAAAAAGAAAGATAGCATAACGAATTATTTTGTATTTTGCCTTTACTGTGCAAAAGCTAATCAACCAGAGTTAATCTGATTAAAGTATTACATTTATTTGTACGTTGGCAGTCAAAAGTTGTGGACTGATCTTTAGCGTTGTCGCGGCGAGCGTACATAGTTGCCGACATGGAGGGCGCGACATTCCTAGCGTCAGAGAGATGCGGCGGTGGCGGTTGCAGCGACAGTGACAACAGCTTGTCAGCCATCTGTTACCGTTGTCAGCATCATCATCATCATGACCGAGCCCGTACGACGTCACGTCGCAATGTAACCATGGCGTACGTGTGTTGTTAGTCGTCGGCGTTTGGCGCCAGTGTCTGGTGAGTGATCGCCAATCATCATCACCCTTCAACCACGACGCATTTTGGCCGGCCGTTGTCGTCTGTCTGTCGTCTGTCGTTTGTAACGCATGTATTGTAGCTAAACGGTACGTCGTAAGGAGTCGACAACGGTACCGTTGGACAGGGCGATGACTTTTCATAATTTCTATATATGCTGTCAATAGTAACCATGTTTCTATCTGCAGCGGTTTGGCCGCGATTTTGAATGCAAAGTTGCTGCTTGCACCCACATACACCAAATTACCGTATCGTATCCTAACATTGATTGTAGCATTCGTTACAGCAGCGTCACGGTAGCGTATATAGGACTGTACTCACTCTGGGAAATTGCTTTCTTTCCGCGACCGGAAGTCGGACGCTGGGCTTCGAGTATAGCCGATGCGGTCGTCCCACCCAAGCGGCAGCTGGGCTTTTTGTATTCGTTTTTTTACTCGTTCATTTGCAGCATGTTAGGCCTACCTGTCCCCAATCTTAAGGGCCAATTTATAGAAGTTCGTAATCCGAAAATCTTTAGAAAACAGCAAACTTCAAAAATTGGAAAAAACTGCATTTAACAAAAAAGGAAAGTAATATGGTAAATTGCAAAATCGTTTATCGATGCTGCCACCTGGCAAATCATAAATAATCTTCTTTCGTAAGTTGGGAGCAATTAGATGTTTTATGTATGGGTTTGGGATAACCTCTAAATATCCCCCTTTCTGTGGGAAAGCATCTGCGTTGATATATGTGTATGTACTGTATAACAATAATAATTAAGTTCAAACAATATAATAGTTTAATAACGCAACTGATAACACGCACGTCGAGCATACTGACTGTACATCAAAACATGTATGACGTACAGGCAGCAAACGTTAGTTAGCGCTGCAATTATCAATGAACATCATCACAAACATTAACGGTATAAGCCTAATACAAGTAATCATCATCGATGCGATGAAATCACGGCGTGCCGCTGTCCGTGCAACCAGTTGCAGTCGTGTGTGACGAGTTTCGGTTGCGGCGACAAACACGCCGCGCATTCAGACAATGAAATCGTTGCGACAACCGTATAAAATATAAAGTTGGATCATGACGGCAGGCAGCAACAATAATTGCAGTTAGGCTACTCTGCCACCCGCAAAAGCTTCATTACTTTCGTGACATTTTTTGCGTTATCGCAGTGCCATTTTAACATGTGCAAGCGTTCATTTGTATTCGAAGATTCTTGTTAAACGACTGTAGGCTAATTAGCTGCATCGGAACATTAAGCCTAGTAATGCAACCCTTCACGCTTTTTCGTTATTCTTTTCATCGTATCAGGACCTGGCTTGCAATTTTGCAATTTCTGTATTGCCATTTTCTGTTTATTGCCAATGGCGTTTGACTGTTCAGAAATGAAGCATTACTTACGTGTAATTGCTTACAGTGCTACTTGTAATATTATAGACATCATCCGTGTTATCTTGTTCGCATCCTTAATTAAAACTGGCACAAATCTCCGCGGTCGTTGCAACGATTTCACACACTGAATACATGGTGCGATTAAAAAAACTCTGCAACGTCGATCACAGATGTCGTTGCAGCGAATATCGCACCGTGTATATTCACCGTATACCGATAAACAAAGACAAGTTATAGTCGTCATTATGAACGTGCGAGCAGCAATATTTTACATAATGCACAACGATATCATACAATCAATCCGATCTTACTTACAATTACCAATCATCGAAGTACAATATACAATAGGCTTACAGATTGCACAATACTCTGAATGTCCGGCAGTCTTTCAAGTTGCGTAGACGATGAACAGCAATAGAAATAGGCCTATGTTAGGAGTCATTCCGCGTCCACGCCGAGCGACTATAATCTTGACTGACAGTGTTACGACTCGCTTTATATCGTTGTCTCTGTTTCTACGAGGACTCCCACTATCGCTTACTTTGTCATAATGTTTCTTATGATTTTTGGTAAAAATTCGAATATCGCCCAAAATAAACACAGGAAACTGACTGCCAGTTTTATTACTGCTAGAAATAGGAAATGCACACCGTGCTGTCTCATGCACTCAGTACAGAAACAACAAGAAACCACAAGTCTACGTGGGGCGGATGAGCTACATGACTTACTTGGTAAAAAATGAAACTGCAACTGCATATCTAGGACTACAGGAAATGCAGCGTAGATCTGAGCGACTTTGTCTTTCGAAAGCTAAAAATGTCCAGAAAATAACTTTCTCCATTTCTCTTTGTCACGGTCATCGGACAACTTCATTTTTCTTTTGTTTACGCTGCTCAGACAAACGAACGACGCAACAGCGCTACGTTGACGAAAATAAGCCAACAAAATTGGCGACCTTTGGCATTATTTGTAATCATGCACGTAAAGTTAGTATGCTGAACATGGAGGTAAATGGAATGGACGGAACAACTTGTCACAGTTACTCAACACTCCTGATTGAAAGTGATTAACAGCTGCTGGACTTGAAGAAACGTGCTTATACCTTTATTCCCCGTACCGGTAACCAAAAGTTTCAAACATAATTAGTCAGCGAACCATCAAGTAAAACACTTGTGGTTATCATCACGTAAAACATCAACTATGTCAGTGGCGTGTTGAAAGGAACACTCTCACATAAACTTCTTGGTATTGGCAATGTTTTACACGCAAATTTGAATAATAGTAAAACTCTAAAATTGCGTTTTTGTCGCCACAATCAAGCAAAATACATCAATATGCACATCAAATTACAAAAAATATTCAAACCTCGTTTATTTTAAGACAGGACACCAGACATCCGAAAAAAAGAAAAAAACAAAAGGCCTGTCGGTAAAAAAAGTAGGAACGAAAGACAGAAGAAGGAAAAAAACGAAAAATATAAATGAAAGAAACGGATGAAAATAAAGTAAAGGAAAAGTGGGGATAAAAATTTGATTTCTTGACGAAATCTGTGATACGCCACTGAGCTTTTTTTTCCTAAGTCAATGGTTACAATAAAGACACTAGCACGTGGTGCAATAAAAACGATTTAAGTCAAATTGAAAATTAAAGAAAACGCTATCAGGCCTATCATACCGCAACTGAAATATTTTATCTAAATTGTTTGATGACTGCAGCGTCTTTCATTAAGAGTTAGTAGCAATAGGTATTTAGCTTTTGCAACTTACGTGGTAAACGCAACACAGTCAATTATTATAGACAAGCGGATAGGTCGCTGCGCTCTCTGTCCGCTTGATCTTTGCCATAGTATCGGCCTGCGGCCTCAATTTTCGGCCTTTCGGGCCTCAACTCGGCCTGCGGCCTCCATACTCAGTGCTGCAGTGTAGCAAAGCACTGCAGCGTAGCCGCTAGCTATAATGATGCTCATGATGTGTCATCATGGTGACGACGTCTATATGACGTCACAGTTCAATTTTCGGTCCTTGCCTCAACTCGATTCAAGTTCCTTACCAGCATTATGGGCGCTTCAGTATCCTCGCGTTGTTTAATTCATCGATTAATTGCATCGATGCACATTAATATTTATGATGTCCATGTTGAAGCATTGAATTTTGTGACATCACGATGCATCGATGCAATCAATCGATGAATTGAACAACGCGAGGTATGCGCTGCACCGCTGATGATGCGTCACCATGGTGACGACGTTTATATGACGTCACAGCTCTGCTGTGACCGAAAAGGCGTAGCTGTAAAAGTTTAGAAAAAGTGAATTTTTTTTCAAATGGACGACCCCTGAGCGACATATGACCTAGCCCATGTCCCGGCCATGTAGGACACGGATCTGCATGCAAAATTTCACGGCCATAAGTAGTGCCGTTTAGAAGTTATTGGCGGTCGCAACTCTCAATTATTATTATAGATAAACCAGATAAACACTTGTACCGCTTGTGTCAATGGTCGACACAATACACGTTGCCAATTTAGTTGCTACTACAACATGAAAACGCTTTTAAATTACATATAGTACAACATTATTACAATTGTTGTAGCTACGAATGCAATAATTCGTTATTTTATATTGTGATAACCAACGGCGATATCACGATAAGGCTTGCACTAAAAGTCGCAGCCGTTAGTCTATAACTTTGATTACATTTCATCATAAAAATATACATAAATATAAATATCGCGTTAAAATCATCAGTAATTAAAGCGATACTTTCAGTATCAGCTGATGCCGATGATAATGATGACGATGATACAAGTTGGAAAGTAAGTAATGATAACGCTGAGAACAGGGTACGCAGCTGCTGCAGCTGCTGCAGCAATGGCAATCTCTCACATCGGCACGGCACACAAACCTCTCAGAGATTACTTCACGGGGTTTGCACATTGTGCACTAAAATAAGATCACAAAACCTGCAATCGAACAACTGGAAGCGGTTGCCGTCGACTCTGTTTATACCTGACACAATGAGTTTATCACAGAGCAGAACGTGGCGCTACAGAGTGCAGAAAACTTTTTATTATGTTCGACGGGTTTACGCAGAATAGATTGTTTTACTGCAGTTTTGCCGCATTTTACTGCACACATGTGCATGCTATATATTACAGTGACCAATGGCGTCGTAGTCGGAAAAGCAAGATTGCCTGCCCTCCCAAAATTTGGGCTGTCAAAAATTTGTCCGGAAATCTTTACTGTGTCGTAAAATTTTTGTCCGAAATGTAAAATTTGGGGCCAAAAAGCCCCCATTTTTGAAAAATTTAACACAAAAATTAAAAAAATTTGAGCACCCATGATGCCATCTGTCGGTAATCTGCAAAGTCTGTCAGAAAAACTGCAACTTTTTACCCCCGCCCACTTATTTTAACTCAGGACACCGGCCGCTGACAGTGACGCCGTCATTAGGCTGCGGCAGCGACTGCGTCAGCTGGGAGAAGCAGCAGCAAAGCAGCTAGACAGCAGCTAACAGCCACGACGACAGCGGCTGATATAACACCGCCGGCGCTGGCTGCTCTTCTGGATGACGACGAAGAAGACGACGGTGGAGCGGCGGCGGCTAAGTTTAGCGAGTCGGACCAGTGGGACCGGGCCGTGCTGCGGACCCGGGCTACGCTCGACGGCGTTGGTCGTGGCACCGAGGCGGCAGTGTCAGACGCCGGCGGTCGGCGTCGCCCTGTAGGTGCGTTAGACGCGTGCACCCCGCGCCGGTCGGTCGCCCCCCGGTCTCGGTAGCGTGTCGCCGGCCGCGCCTCGTCGCTGCTGCTGGCGTCCCGGTGGAAGTAGTGAGGATCACGACGTGCAGCGTCTATACGCATGCGCAGAACAAATGACGCACCGTTCCCCGTGATCATTTCACCGACGGGAACACACATTAGGCTACTCATTACTCAAGTTTGTATTTCATGCTTCACAAAGTTCACTCGTATAATATTATTGCCCGGCCAAGTAATAAGCCGCCATATGCATCGTGTTCGTCTGTCTGTCATTCTGTCTCGTTCGGGCTCTTAACTCAAAGACTGCATAGAAAAACAAAGGTTAACCTATAAGTTCTCCGGGATAAAAGTAACTCGTGTGCCAATTTTTAGCTGAAACGGTCAAAAGTCAGACGGACGGCCACACACTATGTCGGCACTTGGCCGACGCAGTTTTCTGGTTATACCTGCTGTTGCAAGTAGCAAGTTTAAATAATTACACTGAGTATGAACTACAGTAAAAAGGCATTATTAGCAAAGAAACCCTTATTTTTTATAACCACAAGCATAGCGTTCTCGACACGTTTAATCTTGACATTATCTCACATCACGTCTTGACATCATTAACGGAGCACCTTTACATGAACTCCCCCAAAACTGACAACAAGAAATTTGAGCTAATGCTCACGAGACGCGCGAAAGCCTATAGCAGTTCTGGTTCAGTAGTTTAGCTGAAAATTGGGGTGTTCAGGCTAAGTTAATACACAAATATCAAATTCTCTATCTAGATCGCATAGACCTAACGATAGTTCCGTCGCGCCATCTTGTGAATGATATAGACTTGTGTCGCAGCCCGAAATAGCCGAAAAAAATCCATAAAATCCCCTATCTTGGCGTTCAAAGTCATTCAAAGTCATTGAATTTGGCGCCAATCGAGAGCCAGTGTACGACTTCCTATTAGTGATTAATAATAACCTAGGCGCTATCTCGCACCGTTACTGAGATACAGCGACTTATTGCCCAAAAATCGCAAATTTTGCCCACCCCCTCTCGTTTAGCGCCCTCGTTCGGGGTGACCACTTTCGAATTTATGGAAAAGCTTTACGGTTCCCGAAACTAAAGTCGCAGCCGATGGTGAAGATTTGGTGATCCTATCTGGCACCGTTTTTGACTGATCCACCCATGTGACAGACGGACAGAATTGCGATAACTGAGACACGCTGAAAGCAGTAGCTGCTTTCGCGCGTAAAAATTAAAACATCAATACTATGCAACCGAAAAACGCATATATAGACTACCGTTAGAGCCGGTCTGGAGGAGAGGCGTGGTGAATAGAATGGAAGTACTGAGTCCGGCTGAGCCGGTGACATCGAGCGCCTGGACACGCGCTATGTATGTCGTAGCCGTCCTCAAACCGCCAATGTTCAACTCACGAGCTTCCTGCATCAGCATCATTCACTTAAAGGTTGTACATGCCCTGTACTTGATATAACGCCGCTTACATGACCTACGTGAGTATAACTCCTGACCAAGAGCATTTTAAAATCTCGGCAGTGTCAGCTGATTGGCATGGCATGAGCTAATCATACCACAGCGCACTATGCGGCCATCCATTGCCCGCATCAGCGAATAGTTGGACCCATGGTCTGCAGCCAGCAAACACACCATCGCCCCAATTAGCCTGCGAAACTGCTACTCATTTTCCATTCCGTCGAGGACAGGAAGCTGAGTTGTCCTGAGTATGCGGTTGATTAGCAACTTAACAAAAACCTAAAATGAGGTGTAAATGCTCACGAGAACCAGTTTCGCTATTAGACCGGACCCACTGAAAAAGCTTACAGCGCTTCCCTGATATTTTAGTTGAATTTAGAAAAAAGGTCCTAGGAAAGAAACGAAGACGAAAAAATGATAAAAATGAAAAGTAAAAGGGGAACAAAAAATGAAGAAAAAAACGAGCGAAACTTGCAGCAATGGTTTAAGTGGGACAGATGCCACTGTGACAATGTCCACGCGCAAATATTTTTTGTGCCCCTTAAGAACAATACTGCATCACCAAAATCCAGCACCGATATTTTTTCCGGAGTTTTCAATTATTTAGCAAAACTGCATCAAATGTGATCTCGACATACTGTTTTATGTTCAAATTACGCTGACGCTTGCTGTGCTTTATACCATTTTGCATTGTACGTCCTGCCATTAAGGGAAAAAATAACAGTAGGCCTATCGTTACTTTGTGAAAGTTAAGTTTTGTCTTCATCTAACGTAACAGATGCCAAATGCAACATAGGCAATGCATGCACCGCAAGAATAGACACCGCTTCTACCGTTGCGTTTTGGCCGTGGCGTCGCCTGGGTCACTTGCGCCAGCCGCGCTTCTTGCGTTTGTTACGTACTTGCTTGCGTACCGCCAACTTTACTTGCATCAAACAAAAAAGCCCAGCTGTCGCTAGAGAAGACGTGCTACAGCCTATGCAGTTCCTGTTGAAGTATACTGTCCTTCAAGGTCATCCAAGGTCGATAATTTTCATCTCATCTGATAAGGCGTATGCGATTTCCTACTAGTGATTAATAGCAACCTTAACCCTATTTCTCACCGTTTCTTAAATCGGGCCACTTATAGCTTGGAACTTGTCTTTGAAAACTGCGGCCAAACCGCTGCAAATGGGGACATGGTCACTACTGACAGCTTATAGAAAGTCGCTAGCGCCCTATCCGATGGTATTATCGTCAAACCCCGATCACGAACTGTTTAGCTACAATACCGCACGACTAACATAGCGTGTTATGACCTTTCAAGGGCATCCAAGATCAACGATTTTTATGTCACATGAAAGACAATATGCGACTTTCTATTAGTGATAGCAACCTGGCACCGTTTAGTCACAATACGTGACAGACGACAACAGACGGACGACAACCGTGCCAAAGATGTGCTACAGCATGCATCAAAAAATACACAAGGGGCTCGCATTGCGTGCGATACTTTGGATGGATGGAAGCCAGGCTTTAGTTGGACGTGACGTTAGGTGCAAGACTATGAAGCAATATATTGTTGCAAGTTAGGTTAGTTACCTTGGGCAGTACTTTGGTCAGCGCGGCGCTGTCCATCTGTATAGGGTCGGACTGGACAAGTTGACCCCAGACGACACGATATCCACTGAGCTGGACATGTGGTGGGTCGTCGGTGTCGGGCTCATCCCACGTCAGTCGAGCGGTGATGTTGTTACTGATGATGATAAACGTATGTTCCACATTCCGCGGTTCGCGAGCCACCACAGCCACTGACCACATTGTATGCACACACCTCGTATTTACACGGTGCGCTAAAAACGTGGCACACCCCTTTGGCATTTGTGTTTCCTCTCCTGTACGTTAGATGCATTGAATTGGCAGTTTTTGTCTGCTCACGTATCATTTTTGCCAAATGCCGTTTTACTTCACTTGCTGATGTAAAAAAAGTTCCAATTTTATTTGAATAAATCATAATTTGGTCATCACAATGGTAGGATTTGGCTACGGTGAACGCTGTTTAATTCACTACATGTATCTGCATGTGGAGGTTTCGAAAGAATGGCACGGCTGCAAAAACCATTTTTAATTTATTTTACGCGACTGTGTGCCTGGAGCAACACTGGGTAGCTGCGATGTTTCTCGACATCAGTGGAAAACATATATCTGGCTACGGCTTCCATTACTGCGAGATGGAACGACGCGGAAACCCACCATCTTATCTCCCAACGAGAACTGTTGATAGACACTCTGAGGACAGCAAACGACAGAGCTGAATAAAGAAGTATCATCCACAGTGCGGTCAACCCTCTGATCAAGAAAGACCAAAGACTAGACGACAGATAAGACTGTGTGACGGTTACCGCTAGACGTGGGACATGCAGGTTTGCGTTGTCCGGCTGGTGTGTGGACACGCCGGCAGGACGGTGTAGTTATGCTGAGGTGTGCTGTGTCGTCTGGCGCCAGAGCACGTTCCACGCGAACCACGTACCGACAGTCAAACCGTAGGTCATAGATCACATAATAACGATCCTAAACATCGTGATTTGCCAACATCACATCATATCAGATTGACAGACCCTAACTGTACAGTGTGAAATGCTACATAACAAAACAATATACAGTAGTCACAAACTTTGGGAAAACAGCCTATATTGAAAACAAAAAAACGTGAAAACACTACCAAAAAGCACTACATTAAACACCACAAAGTCACAAAAAGCACACCGAGATAAAGACTTGGAGAAAAATATGTGGACAGCAGGTTTGAAATACAACTGAAGAAAATAATAAAGGTGGCAGTACAAGACTGAGCTGGATGGAAAGAAATGGTCAATGGCCTATGTTCCACTGGGAGTGACAAAGCATAAGTCAAACTGAAGTCATGTGATAAGAGTGACATATACACACGTTAGTGGCAGCTGACATGATCTTGGAAAGACCTCCTTCCGACGCTTTCGTGTCTGCAATGCAAGCTTCCGGAGACCATTGAACTGCTACCGTACCGATGTCTTCTTCATCGCCTGATAAACCGCATTAAGTCATGACAACAAGACTAATACACTAAGACTAATCGTTGCACTTTAGTTCACAATGTTTGGCTGAATCCCGTGTTTGCAGCACTCGCCTGACTGCGTGCTGGAGGAGATAACATCTCAGTCGCTTTCAATGTTGATCTTCCGCCAACGTTTCAAAACCCAGCTTCTCTGAAAATCATACCCAGACATCATGAACTAAACCTGCTTATTTTATTACTAACCTTGAATTCTGCTTTGCGACCGAATTAAGGCTATTCTCATGTATTGAGTGATTGATTAGCTGTCACACAGTGCAGCGTCGCTTGAAAATGAACGCCATGAACTGGGCTCGAACGTCATTGTCGGCATCTTGACGTTGCGTTGATGCGCGGCGCCGCAAAAGCTAATCGTTAGCTTCGTTATGTAAATTGAACTGTCAAACAGATTTCCGGGTTTCAGCTATTTCATAAGTTTTAAACTGTACACTATGACGTATATGCCTATATCTAATACAAAAGGTTAAAATATTAAAAAAGCGAAAACATGTCTATAGTTTTTTTCACGGAAACCCACCGAAGATCTATAGAGTGTCACCTGCCATGTGGGATCACGCAAGTTTATCTGCCACCCGACACAGGTAAACGCACCTTTTCTTAACCCAAACCAGCTAAGCCGGTACTTGATCGATTTATGTACCCAGAGGGATGAAAGGCCGAGTTGACCTTGTTGGTTGGTTACATACCGAGATGGCTCATGCACCTGTCCGCAGATGGTGACCCATACAAGTACTAACCACGACTTCTTGAACGCAAGTCTGACGCTCTATGGTTACGCTACCACGTCATCACACATGTACAATTTAGGGTCATCCTACGCTGCCATCAGTCGAAGTAGAATAAGCTTAAAACTGACCTGCGGACCAGGAGACGTTGACAGTGAGCACGCCGTTGTCGTAGACGGGTTGATCAGCACTCAGCGTCAGCGGCGTCAGAGAAGACGCAATGATGTCCTCCTCCCCTTGTTCCTCGATCACCCAGCTATCGTCCTCCACGTCTGTCACACACCAGCAACGAATTATTTCTTTGTGTTACAGTATGACAATAATTATTATTAATGTATGTAGGCCTATGCACGCTGTAAGCATTTTTATTTACCAACAAAAAATGACAATCAATAACGCAGTGCGTAGACTGGACAGGGTAAGTCCGGGTATGCGCAAAACTGCCTATTACCAAAATCTGCAATAAATAATAGTCACAAAAGGCAGTGCTATTTTAGAATGACACTAATTTTATGCAATTTTACCACTATCACAAACGCGTCAAAACTGTTCACTATACCACTACAAAAACATTTAGGGGCCTATTTTGCCAAAACAAAGTACCGAACACGATAAGACATTTAAAGGATGACGCTCATTAATGCTGGTCAGTGATGTAACGAACTAAATTCACAGTATCAGCGAAAAGACGTCTGACAAAAATAGTAGGCAACAGATATGCCTATACTGTGTTTTGCCAGAACGGTTTGATAACTATACGATGAACTTTTGAAATATTTGACGTAACTGACAACATTTAAGTGTCGCGCGGTTTTTTTCCTGTCTGTGACGCGGCATGCATCGCATGCGTGCATGATTGTTTGATTGGCTCGATGCAGTAGTGACTAGTGAGTGAGTGCTGTTAACTGACCGCTAAGCACGCCGTGCGTATCGATATCAATGCTGGCTCGTTCACCTTTTAACTTTGTCTCGCCGTGCTGACTAATTGCCTGAATCTGTCGCACGAGCACAAGCAAAAACATCACGCTCAGCTCAGCACGCTAACAATTCTGCACATGGCCTACGCTAGGCTACGTCTTTACTAAACATACAGCATCACATAGGCCTACAGGTGATTTGATGGCGTAACAGTAGAGTGTCAGATCTCATAATGGCAGGTGACGCTCCGCAGCTCTGAAATGAATTTCTTACAGCTATAGACACCTCTATTCTTTAACCCTTTTATAATCATATCTCGTGATTATCGTCATATCGTCATCATCAACATTATTATCATCATTATTTGGACGCACTTTCAAGTTATATTCGCCACGATATAGTCAAATCTGCAAGTACGTATAAGAGAACGGAATACGCAACAGAAACAAATCATACCGACGAAAAAAACACGTGCAACAGCTAAACACGTGACATAAAATTGCTACAGAGACGCATCCAGGACAACATTACGTGCAATCGTCTATTAGGCCACAGCAGCAGATCGACCACACGTGTGAAAACGGTGAGAAATCAATAATTGGAGATTGCAGAAACCACATCAATGCGAACAGCTGCAACTCTACGGTGTTGATGGGACTACCGGTAAGTGCTACTAGCGACACCTGCTGGCAATTATAGTTCTTGTACAATGTAGCTTACATGACTGACACGGCGACTAATTAGTCCGGGATATGACAGCGCTCGGACGCTATTCATTGCGTCACGTGGCGTCGTGAGGTCGCCGCCAAATCATCTGCCCACTTCACGCGTTGTGACGTCAGCAACAGCTTCAAACGCCATCAAGCATGACCGCTATTGGCACTCGCCATAACACTTTTGCACTAAATGTGCAAAATTATTAGCGGATGTTTCTGCTCGAAAACTATGTTTTACGTTAAAATTTTGTATCATTTGTCCTGTAAACCGCATTACCGCAATTCTAATATTAAGGCAAAATGCTACTGGGGGATAAATTGCCCAGACTTTGAGGGAAAGGGTTGCCCCTGAAAACCCAGCTGTCACCAGACTCTTACTCCTGTTCTACTGCATGGCTAGAGCACATTTTAAAGCATGCCGCAAGCAGCTGACCTGGAAGTTGTAAGTGGCGTCGGGGTCTAAGTCTGAGACTGTGAACGAATGCCTATCGCCGGGCAACACCTGACGGTGTCCGACGCTTTGAGACTTTCTGTTCCAGTGCAGCTACACCACACATGTTTTCTTTGTATACATCTCTTGAAGATACAAGTAACTCATGCAAAATATGTTATGATAAAAATAATAAAAGAAATGTATTATTGGGCGCAGGAAATGCAGAAACTTAAGTCTATAACTACAAATATTCAATTGCAAAACAACTTCTATTGACCGGCTACAGGAAGATATTGATCACCATTATATCATATCATATTATCATCGTTTTAGCAGCACAGGGGCGCTGTACAATATCATATAACTAGTAGAAACACGCAGTAATAAAATAAAATAAGAAATACGATAAAACGAAGATTATATCGTGTCAGTGCAACATACACTGTGTCCGGTAAAAAAACTAGTTCTCTAGACATCGTGCAATAGAAATATCAAATCTGAATGAATTTGAATAAAGTTTCGTACGCTTATTTTCCAATAAATTCCTGAAACCACTGCCAAATTTCATAAAAATATTATTTTTTAGCAAAGTTATTAATTGTTGAATATTGATAACAAAATATTTCCGTCACCAATATGGCACTACACAAGTAAACCCCTCTGTTAATGTACACTTGCGTAACTCCAACAAACAACAATTGATTCTAACAAAATTTTATGTCAACAGTGCATTGTTTGCTGGCAATCAAACTGCCAAATTTCGTTAAAATCTACTGAAGCAAACAATAGCTACAGCAGCTTTTGTGAGGTCACCCCCCAAAACACTTTATTTTCAGGTCTTTGTGTCTAACATTATCCACAAAGACCTGAAACTGAAGTGTTTTGAAAGTGACCTCACAAAAGCCGCTGTAGCTATTGTTTGCGTGGGTAGATTTAACTGAAATTTGGCATTTTGATTGACAATAAATGGCGCATTTGCATTGTTGGTGTAAAACTTTGTTAGAATCAGCTGTTGTTTGTTGGAGTTACGCAAATGTAAAGTAACAGAGTCGTTTACTCGTAACGCCATATTGGTAACGGAGATATTTTGTTATTGATATTCAACATTTAATAACTTAAGTAAAAAAAAATTTTTCCAAAAAAATTTGGCAGTCGTTTAAGGAATTTATCAGGAATTAAGTGTACGAAAATATATTTAGATTCATCCAGATTTGACATTTTTACTGCACGATGTCTAGGAAATTAGTTTTTTTACCGGATACAGTGTATATAACTAAAACTTTTTAAAAACTCAGAGTATGTCATTAATAAGTTCATTATACTCAAAAATTGCATGATTACGTAGTACCGTAAATTCAAAAATTTTGTGATATTTGGCTACCTACCTTGTATCTGACTATAGGAAATTCTGAAGTGGTCGGTGGAGACCACGCGACTATTACAGCGACCTTGTGATCTCGGATCATTTTCTTGCCTAATGTTACGTTCGTCGGTCGTCCAGGCTTCTCCGGTTCTGCAAATTCAGCAACAATTTACTAATCATTATAACTTTAAACTGTAATAATATAAACGCTCTTAACAAATATGCAAAATTTGAGTAAAAAGGCGTTGTTCTGTAAAAATACAGCTTTATATATACAACTTTATTCGTCAGAACACTGACAGCACAAGAGAAAATACAAGATAATAGAAAAAATAAACAACTTAACTAAAAAACAAACTAATAACTAGCATTGTTCTCAATAGCCAACAGTTCTTTCGTTGCCACATCCTTAAACATGTTACACAACACATTATCTGACACGATAAACTTACTCAAAAATTTACACTTTCTGTTTGCCACTGCACCGGATGGCGTTTGGCAGCTGAATACCAGTTTACACATTTCAACCACTTCCTGAGAACGCGTGGAGAAAATTTTTCTAAAGGCACAATTGAAGGCAAATCGACGGCATTAAGCTGAGATTTCTTTAGAGGGCAAGCTTCTAAACAGTACAACAACACTGGAAGGCATTTAGTTTTTAGCAACTGTACAACAACATCTTCGGACGCGATACGACCAATCTGGCCGAATAATGAATTAAACGCCCGATAAAAAGACCGTTTAGCATTATCCAAAGAGCAAGTAAAAACTTTGGCTGCCACTATATAAGCCCCAAGGTAGCGGATGCTCTTCGCCCACTGTAGCTCATGACCATCATTAGTTACAATATTGACACAGTCTACTTCACAACGTGCACCAATGCGCATACATACTGACTTCTTAACATTAATAGTCATGTCCAGCCACTCTAACTCATTCTGACAC
>Ga0209367_1004479_pt1 | contig 19263 bp, 10 predicted proteins | sample WorMetLIZISLAND2_FD_187412 | JGI IMG/M metagenome (GOLD analysis project Ga0209367, IMG submission 187412) | Marine gutless worms symbiont microbial communities from Max Planck institute for Marine Microbiology, Germany - Olavius geniculatus... ...
CGTTCATTTGTCATAGGGGTAAGCATTTCCAAATATTTGCCTATTTCTCAGAAATCGCCCCTCAAAGTAGACCCAAAGTTTTCGACATTCGTCGACATTTATTGAAAAAATTCTCCCAGAAAATCTGCATGCAAGCAACCCAAAATTTTTTAATACCTGGCACGATAGACTGGGTATCCCTGAACGTAGAGCGCGACTCATTTGAGGGGTTGAAGGTCGCAGGCCCCTAAATGCGGCGCGAAAATCGTCAATTTTTCGCGCCGTGTTCGCTGTTGCCGCAAGCCCGTTCATCGTGCGCCGGGAAGAATATTTTCGCACATGTTCGTTAGCGCTGGTCGTCGCTTAGCAGTCGGTGAAAAAATAATCCGGATACCTTTTAGGATGGCGGGGCCATGAGCCCCCAAAGAAGACCTCTTTTTTGGCCTTTTTCGGCCTTTCAGCGCCGTTTGCCGACTTTATTATAACATATAGTGCCTTTCTGTCGCCGACATACGATGGAACGGGTCATGGCCGTCAAACTTTATATTGAATACTATTTGCGAAAAGCACCGTTTGAAAGCTAGACCTTCGAAAGTGAGATTTTCGCGTATATCCCATTGCGACAGTGATTTTCAACTGGGGTTCCGCGGAATCCAAGGGTTCCGCGAGCATCTGGCAAGGGTTCCGCAGCTGGCCAGTAACAAATAACCTAGCGTGCGAAATCACGCCAGGCAATGTCGTAGAAATATTCAGCACTAAATCATTTGTTCGAAATTGCGTTTCTGTGCGTCTATTTTTGCACAGACCTACTGTGTTGAATAATTTTTGTTGTTAGTAATCATGACATATTTGGACTGTAAACCTATAATAAAAATATGTTATAACGTAGGCCTTCTATGCACGACATTACTCAACTCCCAGGATTAGTGCATTATCAGAAATGAAGAAGAAGAAAAGAAAACAATTGATTAGATTTATGGTTACGGAATCGTTTAATCATTTACTTAGTTGATTCAATTCTTTAAACATTCTGCTAAAAAATTAAAAAGACATAGATCTGTCCGAAGGCGTCTACGTGATAAGTTTGTCTGAGTTGGTGGCGGGACTATATAAGCGGCCTTCGACGACCGCCTCGCCCGTCGTGTTTGGTTAAATAAAATAACGTACTGCTGCTTACTAATACGGTCAAAGGGACGGTCAAATTTTATGTTATAATTGGTCATATAATTGGTCATCTTTGCTTGCTTTGTCGTTCCTATTTAAATTCTGCCCCGCTAAGGAAATTAGTCTAGCTTCTAGGGCCTACCTCGCGTACGTCGCTGTACGCATGGATCAATGCGCATGGGGTTCCGTGAGTGACCTTCACGCTTGTTTAGGGTTCCGCTGCAGCAAAAAGGTTGAAAAACACTGCATTGCGAGTTTCGACTGTTCGTAAGCGCCAGCGATCTCTGTTGAGATTTAGCGCTACGGTATGAGTGCCAAACGATAGCAGGGACCAAGCTTATCAATATATATATACTGAGCATTTTTTTCGCAAGCGTGTACGGTTTAAGCGCTAGAGCGCAAAAATCGATTTTTTGCGGCCAGTACCTAATTGGTGAGAATGAACTGTTCAACGCAGGTGGTCCATCTCCAACCATTTCGGCGCAATTAATTAACTCTTAAAATGTGTGTCGCAGCCGGAAATCGCAAAAATGCTAAAAAAACATTTTGGGAGTTCAAAATCATTCAAGGTCATCGACGTTGACACCAGTTAGAAGCTTATCACTGTTGCTTGTTATGATAAGCAGCATGTCTGTGCCTATCTGCAACCGTTTTCACACTATACGAGCCAATAACGGCAAAATAGCGTCTTTTTAAGGGGTACCCCTATTTGACGCTTTCGTTCGAGGGGAACCCCCGCACTCAAGGGCACGAAATTTTGTCACGAAAAACTAGAGACCTTGAGGCAGCCCATGCTGAAGATTTCGTGATCCTAGCTTGCACCGTTTTGACACAATGCAGCAGTGTGACGGACAGACAAACGGACATACGGACATACAGACGCCCAGGCCATAGCTAAGACGCGCGAAGCATTCTGATATCGGGCGTAAAAACGGAATCACGCCCTCGCAAGTCAACGCAACTTTTCGATTGCATTCGCTAGGTGGCACCAATAGGACTGACGGTTTAGCAGTTTGGCAGGGGGTTGGACACTGGCAATCTTTTTTTTCCCGGGCATCAGCGACCCCATCATAGGCCTAACACTCCGTATTATTGGACCCGACAAGTGTATACACCCTAAACCATGGTATATGACATCTGCGTGTAAATCCGTCGAACGGCTTAAGCAGGGTGCACGAATGTAGACAGACAGATCATGCACGCCACGTAATAGAAATAAATGTGTATAAGAACACGCGGAATCGCTAGATAGTAATAAGATGATTTCTATTGCGCTGTCGATCGTTGCTTACCCCTCACTTCTTTTATGTGCACATAAATTTTTGTTGTCACTTTTTGAGCTGTGCTTGAATAAAAAGTACGGCAGCGACGTGCGATTATTTGCGAATAATTTGACCAAATTTTTACGCAGTTGTCACTTCAGCTTCATGGCTGCTTTCCTTTTCCAAAGCAAAGCTCTTGCCCTCTCACGATCTGTCTCCCATCTCCGCCGTGTAGTGTCCCCCGTTTTAAACGCCTTCGACGCAGTTCTTAAGAATACTACAGAGAAAAGACAGTGACGAGGCAGTGAATGACAGACTGACACATCCACACACGCGTGCGCGCTAGGAGGGGACAGAATAAGAGACAGAAAGGCAGGGAGAGGGAGACGCAGAGAGCTGATAAGAGCTTGCGGACAGTGTGGACGAAACTCTCGCTGCTGCTGCCGCTGCCGCTGCTGCTTCTTCTATTGTTGTGAGTGATGCTGAGTGCTGACCGATGCTTTGTAAGCACTAGCTGTCTGCCTGATCTCGAGTCATTTACCGCCGTTCAGCCTACAGACATTGTGGTTTTCACAACGGTAACCCCTAGGCCTAGATACTATGATCACCACTGCGTCGTAGTCTTTCAACCACTTATCCATCTATTGACACTTGCCCGCACAGTGGAGATCGACAGACGGGCCGGGCAGTTATCTGCACATTCAGACAATAGGCCTAGTGGCGCGCTATCGGTAGGCCTATGCATCAGTCTCTGATGGCGTGCGGACCGTTATAGTAGACCTAGGCCCTATAGGCTACGTGAAGCTCTGTCATCAGCACTGACTATACGGTCGAGTGTCACGCCTGTATTTTTGTAATAACGGCCAGGCCAGCGTTTAACTTCAGTCCCTAACAAAATGGCTGACTCCTCATAATTTTTTTTAAAAAGTTAAGAGGACATCTCCATGCTCCCAGTTAGTAGCGCTTCCCCACTTCTCTCGGTAGATTTTATGGAGGGAAAATTGTGGGAAAGTAAAAGAGAGAGAAAGAAGTGAAAAAAGAGGGGAAAGAGTATAGGCGTAAATAACGGAAAAGGTTGATGCGACAGTGCGACTTGGGGTTGCAAAAAAAAATTTTGCTTCCTGATGCTGATATAGACTCAATTGTCTGGTAGCACAGTACCCCTAGATTTTCTTGGCTATAACCGCTACTAAGCGCCTACAGCGAAACTACTGCTAAATCGAAAGTTTTAACAAAACTTTACGTTACGTCCATTCAACTTCCTTCCAAAAACGTATCATGGACAGTTTCGCGGATAAAGCACAGATTATTTTGACATGCTGCAGGTGACGATCTCATCACATTCACTAGGTGTCGCTAGTTGAACGCAAATCCGTAAAGCAGGTCTCAATTGCCAGTCTTGTGATTGACAAGCCCCAGTCCCTGTCGAATGTTTCTCTCTTCTCGCAGCAAAACTTTCATGCAGCAGAAATCTTGTCAACTTTGTATGCAGTTTTCGTTCGACGGAGACAGGCAGGCGCAGCTGAACAGCCCGACGGCCCCAATGGGCCTCGCTTGGCTGGCGGATGTTCGGCCAACTGGAGCGCTGCTTTTCGCGGCAGCCAGCGTCTTGTCTCTGGACTTGATCAGCTGATCGATAGACCACGTGACTTCTGCATCAACTTGCTTACGTCACAATGACGTCAGCGCTTGTTTCCACTCTACAGCAATAGTTTCTGAAAACGTTTGTAATATAAGCTTACACGATAACTTTGGCTTAATTTCGAAAAAGGTGAAAATATGGCGACTGAAGACATTAAAAAATCGCCGTTTCGACCATCCGACTGTCCACGGCTCCACGCCTTCTCGCGCGCAAACCTATCAACACCCGACAAGCTACACAGCAATTAATGCAACTAACTTTTCTGCAATGCACGCAGTTAGAAATTTCTACGCATTTTTTCCGCCGAGCCTAGATATGATGTACTGACGATCGAAAATAGTTGAACTCATGACTCTGTGACATCGGACCCACAAGTGTACCTGTCAGACAGCATCTGCATCCGTCCAACGTTTTAAGCAGAAAGGGGGCTCACGAATGTGACAGACAGACGACAGGCAGACGTTTACGGAAAAATGCGTCGCAATATGCGGAACTGCATCCAGTGATGCCGCCTAATAATTAAGAGAACTGCACACGATATACTTTATTTCACTGCAGAGCGATAAAGCATAAACAGTTATCCAAATGTTATGTGTATTGTAACTGCGGTGATATTCTGACAACTGATACGCGGTTGCAGTCGTTAACGAGAACGCATGAAACAGCGCCCGGTCATTCGTCATGTTTCAATCACCATGGCAACACGTCGGACGGCGGGCAGCCTGACGCCGACCGACCGGAAGTCCGTCACGGTCACGTGGCTCCAATCCACTTCCGGTGCAATTTGGCACGCACCACTGCGCACGGCAGCCAAATTGAATCGAAGAGCCGGCCGGGGAAGCGTGGGGCCTGGGAGGGGTGAGAAGATGAGGTCCATGAGTGGGTGTGGTCAAGTCACGTGCTCGTTTGATCTGATGGCTATAACCATGCAGCGCGATGGCGCATGATGAATGTCGGACCTTTAATAGAAAGTCGTATTAGACATTGCGCTGTATTATAGATATATCGGCTGATAATCTGCAGGGTGGGTGGCCGGGCTGGCATCGTTGGTGGTCCAGCGCCACGCCGGTGGTCGTTCTCAGCTGGTTGCTAGGAAACACAACTGCTGCATGCACGGCATTTGCCTGCTCAGTGACTGACCGCGTCTCAGACCTCCGCGACATTCGGTTTTTGTTATATTACTAGCCAACTACCGGTACACACTGTATATATGACGTGTTAAGACCGTTTCATAAACCAATCTTGCTTCTGCAGTCATCGACAAAGTAATTTGCTTCTGATCACAACTATCTTTTCGATCGCATTTGTATTGTCAAGTTCAACCCGGAGTTGCAGAATAGATTTTGTGCACGTAGGCCCTATCTTAATGCTGCGTTAATATCAGGAATATTCAGCCTATTATTATTGTGCCCATCGTCTGATTTGTCTCCGCTGCGCCACGGTTTCAAGTGCTCAACTGCAGCAGCAAAACACAAAACCTTAATTCGAGACGATTTTGTCTGTGAAAACTTCGCAGAGCGAATTTACGTCTTTTCTTTGCTTTCAGGCTATTTTGTTTTACTGTTTTTTTAGATGTTCTACTATAATATGGTGAATAAAGATGAACTATATATGAGTATATTTTTCAATTTCTGCCACTAACGTATTGATTTGGAAGATTGTCATCACACATCAGGTTGATTCAGGCAGATGACAGACTAGCGCTGTGACACCAGGAATATGACAGACTGTCGACAGTTTCTAGCGTGCATGCAACTGACACAAAACTGTAGTCGCTGGTAGTCTTCAGTCGTAGCGGCGTCGCAGACTGCTCGCTGCGTCGCAGATATTGCGTTAATAGGCTCTCGTATTAGAGTCCGCCCTGCAAGCTGTCGCGGCGTTACTTCAGTCATTAACTGTGCCCGTGACCCGCCCCCGGGCATGTCGCTAGCTGATGCACCGGCACACCACGTGCTGTCCTGCAAATCCGCTCTCCCATAAGTACACCGAACAGTTCATGCCAGCGGCGTCGTGTTTTAGAAAGTTCGGGAAAGAAGCGTCAGGAGGTGGCAGTTATTCGACAGACTGTTGCAAATTTCCGACAGAAGTTTCAATTTTGCTTCTAAATTTTCTCCAAATGGAGGACAATACTGCCATTGTTTCCACGGACAGTAATTAATATACTCTGCAGTCTATCATGCGTGATTCAAGAAGCTGCAGGATGGAGAAAGAAGGTTGCATACGGTATTGGGTGATACGGCGCTGGTCAATGGGACTCAGGGAGTGGATATGTGTACGTCGGCCGGCGGTGGACACGGGACGTCGATTCATCGTCGTCGACGCAAACACGTCCAATTTGATGCTGATGAATGGCGGGAATTAGAGTCGTCTGTCTGTGAGGTCCGCGCGCGCCGCGTGGGGCATGCAGTCACGCTCACCCTCCCTTCCTCACTCTTCCCCGAGCTGCTGCTGCTGCTGCTCATGCTCTAGTATTTTACGCCGGGCGGGCGCTGACGAACGGCGAGAATTAGCTGGGCGCTTGTTTAATATCGCCGGCGACGACGGCAAAGATGACATATTGCACATCCAGTTGCTTGCTCGGCCGACGAGACGGCGAACAGCTCGCAGCCTAGCAGCTGGGGCTTGTCCAAGTAAGATTTATGACGGCGACGTGTCGTCACCAACACAACACAACACGCGCATGCGTACTGGCTGCTATAACTACTCCGCCACCGCTGCCATCGCTTTCCCGCATCGCACTCGCCGTTCAACAGCAAAACTTATCTAAGCCATTCACGCCAGCGCTTTACATTATGCTATTCATCATCTACATAAATAGCAACAAGTAATTTGAGCAAAGCTCACGTGACGCGCAGTAGCAGCGGTCCTGCCATCTTGGCAATCAATGTACAGCAATAGAATAATAATGCGTCTTGAATTTTCGAGTACTTACATTTGAGACCTCCGTACGGAAAACTCCTTGAATTTAAGAGATCGAAAATGTACGCTCTATGCTAAAAATTTCATACGCAGGCTGTCTAGGTCTATTTTCAGCCATATCGGCGCAATTCACTCTTAAAATGTGCGCCGCAGACCAAAATCGCGAAAAATTCACTAAAAACTTCTATTTTATGGGTTTAAGGTCATACAACGTCATATACGCACCGATGTTGACACCCCCAAGAAGCTCGTCACTATAGTGCTTGTTATGATAAGCGAGATGTCTGTGCCTATCTGCAACTGTTTTCATGCCAGACGAGTCAATATCAGTATAATAACCACTTTTAGAGGGATACCCCTCTTTGATTTTTGCGTGCGAAAGGTATCCTTGAACCTAGGGGGTCAGCACTTGGACTGCTAAAATCTGCGTTTAATGCTGAAACTTTCATATGCAGGTTGTCTTGGTCTATCTTCAAGCATTTCGTCGCAATTCACTGTTGAAATGTGCGCTGCAACCAAAAATTACGAAAAATCCACTACCCCGCTTTGGGGTGGAGGGGAGGTTTAGGGTCGTTCAAAACTTCAAGCTCATCGATGTTGATAAATCTAAAAAGCCTGCCATCAGTCCTTGTTATGCACATGTCTGTACGTATCTGCAACCTTATTCAAATAGACGAGCCAATAGTGGCAAAATAACGTTTTTAGGGGTACCCCTTTTTGACGTTCTCGTTAGAAGAAAACTCCCGCACCCAGGGGCACGAAATTTTGTCGCTAAAAACTAGAGTCCTTGCGGCAGCCCACAGTAAAGATTTCGTGATCCTAGCTTGCACCGTTTTGATAAGGCTCAAGGGACGTGTGACAGACAAACACACCGCGGACAGACGCCTAAACGATGGCTAAAACGCGCGAAGCATTCTGCTATCGGGCGTAAAAATACTGTATACAATTAAAATACAGTACACAGTTGTATAGTCCTGTATAATGGTCTAGTTAATTTCAGGCGCATAGTCGGACTTTTGCAAGGAGAGGGTTCGACTCTTATTTGTTAATTCGTTAATCCAGCTACAGATCGAGTATGTCATGAGCAGCGCTCTATAAAACTTTCCTAGGGGGGTCCGGGGCGAAGCTATCCGCAAACGCATTAGGCCTATTGTGCATTTCTAGTTTTAAAAATCGCATCTAACTGTCACTTTTTTGGCTATTTTTAATAAAACGTTAATTAATCCTGGTTCCGTCCAATGGGAAGTTCGATCGATAGAGTTATCGGATCGTTATACCAATGCAGACATTGTGCTGGAAAGCGGCATACAAGAGCGACCGTAGAATAACTTGCTGTAACGTGCATGGCGTTGTGTGCGGAATCCGGATATCCGGATAGGATGCGCGGCAAGTCTTGGGGGCATTTGTAGAATTAGACATGAATGAATTGATGATAGAGAGAGCTGGAGATGCCGCAGCAGCAGCAGAAGCAGCAGGGAGTGAAGCGGTTGAGGCTCAGTGGATCATCTGAGGACGGCGGATCAACTGGACGCTTTGAAGTGATGCCGGGCTGCGGAGGATAATCAACTCAGACTCGATGACGCGCGAATCCGCCGTGTCCCTAACTACCGCACACAACAACGTTAGCGCCCGCCCGTTTGTAGCCTAACCTACAAAGCCTACCATCCACACTGCGAATCGGATCTGCTATATACAAAGATACTGGGACTCGGGGATCATAACTGACTGTAAATCTGATACAATAATTAAGGATCATAATCCTTGGGTCAGATTTACAGTCACTGTCCTAAGATTTGTCTTTAAGATATAAGTGTTCTGTGAACTAGGTTGTAAGGAATTGGTTAGATGGTCTTAACCTATACTCAAACTTGCTTAGCTAGAGAGAGATGACGGGCCGTGAGGTAATTAAGAATAAAACTGATATCAACACAGTCGTTCACAAAGTACTGCGAGCACCGCACGTCTCTTCAAGATCAGAGCGGCAACTGACAACAAACTGCTGCGTTGCGTCGGTCCAGCTGCTGTCTGGCTGCTCTTAACGCTTCAGCCTACGTTAAACCATACAAGATCATTGTTTTAAGATGAACTTGAGTGTGAGAACTGTTTTCAAATTTCCTTGAAATGTTTTGTGAATCGGGTTCGTGGTCCTTGAATTGACCTCCAATACAATGCCAAAGTTAACGTTAGTGTTTCACTTCGATTGATATACAGAGCGGTCCTATGAAAGTTATAGGCCTGCCAAGTATTTTTGTGTCATATCTGTATCAAATGCTGATACATTAAAATTATTATATATAAAAAATTGCAAGCTATTCATTTTCATAAGCGCTGATGTAAAACGGCAAAAATCAAAAAGTATAAGCACGAACTAATGTAATAGCTTAGACATTTAATCTGTTCTCAGTATAGCCAGATATAATGTCTAAGCTAATGCATAATGTTCGTGCTTATACTTTTTGATTTTTCCCGTTTTACATCAGCGCTTATACAACATTAAATGAATTGATTACAGTGTTTTATATATAATATTTGCGGTTTTATTATAGTTCGAAAGGTCACTGAACAGTTACTTTGTACACAACAACAACAACAACTACTACTACTACTACTTCATGCATCTTGGATGTTGTTATTTGTTTAACATAATGGCAAGACTGTATGTGGGACCGCAAATTTAGTCTACATACCAAATTTCATGCAGATGAATGAAAAAGCAGTTATAAATGATGAACGACATTTAAAATGGTGACTACCGCCATCTTGAATTTACTACTTTTCTCGATTCTGATCACATTATTTATTTCCAGTAGCAACTAATCACATTCCTGCAAAATTTTATGAACCTTTTTCAGTCAGCAGCTGATTTGTTATGCTTTGTGTTAAAATACACAAGAAATTCGAGCTAATGCTCACGAGACGCGCGAAAGCCTATAGCAGTTCCGGTTCAGAAGTTTAGCTCAAAATTACGGTGTTCACGTTAAGTTATCATACAAATACCAAATTCGCTATCTGGATCACATAACGATAGTTCCGTGGCGCCACCTTGAAAATGATTTAGATTTGTGTCGCAACCCGAAATCGTCATAAAAATTTATACAACCCCCTATTTTGGCGTTCAGCGTCATTCAAGGTCATTCAAGGTCAATCAAAAGCCAGTGTACGACTTCCTCTTAGTGACTGATAGTAACCTAGGCCCTATCTCGCACTGTTACTGAGATACAGCGACTTATTGGCCAAAAATCGCAAATTCTGCCCACCCGCTGTCATTTAGCGCCCTCGTTCAGGGTGACCTTCTTTGAATTTATGGAAAAGCTTTACGGTTCCTGAAACTAGGGTCTTCCAGGCAGCCGACGGTGAAAATTTGGTGATTCTAGCTTGTGCCGCTTTTGACTGATCCACCAGTGTGACAGACGGACAGACAGACGGACAGACGGACAGAATTGCGATGGCTAAGACGCTCTGAAAGCAGTAGCTGCTTTCGCGCGTAAAAGTGGTAACCGTCCCATGTTAAATTTCATTTTTGTTCGATTTTATGGCATATCTATATGTAGAACGTCAAATTTAGCTCGCATGTAAAATTTCGTGCAAGTACGTGCAATAGCAACTAAGTTATGAGCGATAAACAGAATTCATAATGGCGGCCGCCGCCATCTTAAATTTATTTTTTGTCGATTTTAGTCACACGATCTACTTCTGGTAGCAGCCGACGATATTATTGCAAATTTATTAATCTATGTCAATCGGCGGCTGAATTATTGCTGTGTGTGCAAAAATCCAAGATGGCGGCCGCCGCCATCTTGGATTTTATTTTTGTTTAATATTTTGGTATACCAGCATGTAGGACCTCCAACGTAATACACATGCCAAATTTCGTGCAAATACGTGCAAGAGTAAACGAGCTATGAGCGATAGATGAAATTCAAAATGGCGGTCGCCGCCATCTTGAATTTATTATTTTTGCCTACTTTGGTCAAACGGTCTATTTCCGGTAACAGCCGTCTACATTAGTGCAAAATTTCATTCATCTACCTCAATCGCGGCTGAGTTATTGCTGCTTGTGCAAAAATCCAAGATGGCGGCCGCCGCCATCTTGAATTATAATCTGAATTATGAAGTCCATTTGTGCACCTGAAATTCCCATTGAAATTTCGTGTTGATCGAGTGCGTACAGTACTTTTGGAGATATCGCAATTCGAAAATCTTGCGAACTTGGCTTAAAATATCTATTCAGACCCCCAAAATCATGTTTTTGGGGAGTTTTGACCTACCCAAACATTATTTTTTTATCATTGAGACCCCCAAATGACCCTACCTTACGCGGAAACACGCGTTTTGAGCCATAAACGGTCGTGATTGGTCTTCGGTGTGACTTGTAGGCGTGAGCAAGAATGCCAAAAAAGATCGAACACAAAAAGTAACGGAAAATGCTTTCCCTAGGCAGACCCCCTTTCCGTCATCCCGCATCAACCAAATTTTGCATGTGCGGTCGTATCTCGGATATCTTTCTTGCTTTTGAGTTTCATTAAAATCGGTTGAAAATGTGGGAACTGTGGGGGTCGAAATTTTGGCCTTCACTTAGACTTAATTGGGCATATCGCTTATACAACAGCTTGTTGCTATCGCACAAGCCGTGATCCCACACAAATATTCTCAGCAGCAAATTAGCAACAGCTGTAACGTCCGACAACTTATTGCGTTCGTTTTCTTACGAGTAAGTACGACTACACACAAATAGTACGAAGCATCGCGCGGTGTGTCTGCGACAGCTGCGTGAACTTGTCGTTGAAATTCGATGTCATTTCAATTTTCCCCTAGCAAGCAGTGAATGCGGTCTGCGGCGTCGTGGCTTACGAAAGTAGGGGAACAGAAAATTGCAATTTTGCGACAGGCAGCTGCAAGCAGAAGCGACCATGCATGATTGCTCAAAATTACACTTTTGCATTCAATTTTTCCAAATCGGGGAATTTTAGCTGCTCCAAGTTTTGTATTTTGGGAAAAAAGTTTCCGATAAGATATAATTCAAAACGGCAATTGCTCCCTCCCTGAGCTCGCTCGTGCCACGATGCCACTAACTGTACTGCGGAGCAAAGAAAACGTGAAACTGGAGAGAGGGAGACCGACGAAAACGGAGAAGACGCAAGTTTGACCGGTGACAATGTGATTATCCTCCATCCAGGCTGGTCCACTGCAACGCGCTGCCATACCCATACCCTCTGGACGAAACACGACCGACGGCCGCAGATAATTGCTTAGATTGACGTAATAGTTGTCGGATGAGCGCCTTAGGCGCTAGTTGCCTGGTCCAGCCATCAAAGCCAACCAGACAGCTGAGCACCAACGAAGGACTGGCCATAGCAGCAATGCTTCTCGGCACTCGGCAATGACGTTAGCAGCTTAATTGTAGGCGCACATCGCGCGGTGTGTGCCAGCTGTGTGATGTCGGCCTCAGTCGCTAGGGGTCACTACTCGAGTCTAATTCCTCATCGTTACGCTATCCCGAGTCCCGACCACAGCCTAACGTCCCTCTAGTCCTGCAGTTCCCAGCGCTCGTCTTTTTAGCCTCGGACAGTCGGGCTGCAGTCTTCTTCGCAGCGAATCGTGTAATATCATTTCCTAGCGTACACATGCGACGTAGTATCAAAACAAAACGCGCGTTTTACTCCTGGCACCTGTACTTTAAGTCTCAAAACATTGCGTGCTCAGTTTCTGTCGTCGTTCTAAATGCCCATTATCATGAGACTTATGTCTGCACGGGTTCCAGCGTGGGGCTTCTGACCAGGGAAGACATGTGTCTTCAGGTCTCAAATAACCCCCTTGTTTTGCTTGTGAGGTTATACCAGCTTGTTTTGCGTCGTTAAAAAATCCGGTCCAGAGTTAATTGAGCCGTTTCGTGAGTTTCCGGAAGGTGAAATGTGTACAAAATACAAGCATCACATCGTTGATGATAGGTATACATCGGATATTGTCAGTAGTAAGTTAGTAAAGCTGGCGACGCCACCATCCGTTCTTCGTGCAGCAAACTGAGCAAATTTTGTGAAATGAATGATACGAGTCGCCAATAGCACTGGTCAAACTAACGGGATGGGTTGGGGGAGTGTCGTAACTTGCACCCTTAAACTGATTAAAGTGAAACGATGCTGAAAATTTTAACCGCACCGTATAACTAAGCCTCCAAGGCTCCAATTATTTTTTTGACTGCACATAAAATTAGGCTTCTTAGGAGCGGAGACCGGAAATGGTAATATCTCTCTAAACTACGAAGGAACATCAGAGTTCCTGATCTAATGGTAAATCTGGAGTTGTTGATCATTTGATGACTTGATGTACAACGAGCTCCGGAAATAAAAACATGGCCAAGCAAAGCACAAACCGGAAATACTTAAATGCGTGAAATATCGTCGAAATTCAGTTCAGTCAGCGGCGGATTCAACCTCCTGCAATCGCTGTTAAATAACGTCACGTTTGGTGAAAGTTTTTGGACACATGGCGACTAGAGGCTATAGGTTTAGTCGAACCCACGCCTGTGAACGATATTGCCGCTAATTCACACCTTTAAGTGTGTATAATTAATAGCGTAAGGTGGCATCGCGAGTGTGCTGGAAGTGGACACCACAAACAAAGGCAGAAACAGGCAGTCAGTTGGGAGAACTGGAAGACACATAGACGGACAGACGGATCGCGTACGTACGGACAGACTGGCTGAAATATCATCCGGTACGGTCATAGATCAGGTGCCGGACATTTGTTACGCGACACCCCGAGACTTCGCCCAGTCGGGCCGCCGGGGCGGGTATTTGAGGCTCAATAAAGCAGCCAGCCAGACAGGCCGACCGGCCGGCACTCGGACAATTGCCGTATTGCTCATCGATCATCAACCCGCTCGACTAGCGAGAAAATCTCCGACGAGATTTAGATTAAGTACCGTGCAGAGCCCCTCCTCGACCGCTCGCGCGCTATCGAACCAAATTCGACGCTTTCGACGCCGCCGCCGCCGCGAAAACCTTTATTATCGCTACTGGCGAGCGTGGTCGACGGTCTGCGTACGCCGGCATACGGGTATCACGTAGCGCGCGGGCGCTGCGATCCAGCTAATTCCCGGCAAGCGTCGAACGACGTCGATTGTGGCCGAGCACGCTACGGCCCGGCCAAACAAGATGGATGCTAGCGGACAGGGATCAGTTCGATATCGTATCGGCCCGGTCGGGCAGTTATTGCCTGGCTTAGGTCGGCGCCATTTTTGACTCACAGCAATACCGGGATGGACCCAACTGACACGTCGCTGACTTTAGCGACAGTTAGTTCATCATTGGCCGGCCGACCGGCCGACGACAAATTCGCTCAGTTAAACATCACTAATATGCCCCGATGACAGCATCGACATTTAAATGTAAGTTTCACTAGATAACGACCGTCGTTATCCGTTACTTAAACGAGTGATTCATAAAATGCAAGCCATCAACTTGTTATAATTTTATAATCTTAAGTATTAACTGTGTTATTGAATTCTGAAGTTGATGTCGCGCAAATCGTAATGAAACGCCCCGTTAATCAGCACTAGGTTATGTTGGCAAGATTAACGAACTTTTGAAACATCACCGTTTAACGTTGTAATCGAGAAAAGAACCATGACATTCATAGCTCGCTATTAGTTAAAATTCGGTTAAGTTATCTTTTTCTCTTGTTTCGTTTTTCTGCCATATTGTGGTGGATAATGATTTTCAAACATAGGATATATGCGTATTTAGACGGCGAGTGACACTGACATGAGTGTGGTGTCGTTGATGAACGGTGTTGAAATCAGTGAAGTGCCGCGGCGGGCTCACGGTCGGTCGGGTGCAATTAACGAGCAGCAGCAGTGCTGTTGTTGTGTCGTGTGATTTATGAGCATTGTGTCTCCTCGCGCGCGTGCGTGCGTACAGTCATGCAAGCCAGTGCCAGTTAGCGCTTGGCGTCACACTTCCTGGCTCAGTTGCCTCGTGGCAGCGATCAGAGGGAGTGGGCTATATCTCCCAAAATTTTAGGAGTTTTGTCGGAGAAAGAAGTTTCTTCTTGGAAACGAAGTTCCTGTCAAAAATACAAAAATCGAGGTGGAAATCCTCATTTTCAGAGAAATTCGGGCGAAAGTAAAATTTTGAGCACCCATCTCATCGTCTGTCGGAAATTCTCAGCTGTCTGTCGTAAAACTGCAACGTTTTGCCCCCATGGCTTTTTAACATACGACGCCGCTGAATGTAGTCCTAGTGGTAGTAGTCGCGGCTCACTGGCTGCGTCGGTCAGACTAGAAGCTTGCACACGATCCAACTGACGCTGCCAGAGACAGACAACTCACGGGCGCTGATCACTGAGGCATCCGTACGCATGTATGCATGCAATGCGATCCGCAGTCCGCACCGACACCAAATCCACCATTTTCTCAAAAATTAAAGCCAAAATTAAAATTTTCAGCAGATTCTCTTCTGTCGGAAATATGCAGCTGCATTTCCGAAAAGTGAATTTTTTCTGCCGCCTTTCCCTATTTTTAGCCCACGAACAGGGTCTGATTAAATTGGATTGAACCTTGTTCGGTAAAACTTTACACAAATTTTCTTGTATTAATTTACAAAAACTTGCCGCAAATTCCGCGTTGCAGCTGGACGCAGTTATGGTGCCGTTGCCTCTTATTTGAGAGTATGACATACGGCTTCCTGAATTTGGAAGTTTTATATAAGCCACAGAATGTCGTGCTGTGTTGTGCCAAGTAAACTTGTAAATGTCGCAACACGCCATATAAAGGCCCTACATTGACAAAAGCCAGAAAAATGTCGCGCTGTTGTTCGACATTATCTGGCGTCCGAGAGCCTGGGGGCCTCTGTTCAACCAAACAATTTGCTGAACATGCCTAAATCCGCCCCTGTCGACGACGCCGCTGGTTACCGACCACTCAGCTGACGCTGCGGCTGATAGTGGATCGCAATTAATCGATTCCACAACCGACGTCTGATGCACTAGCTATCAATGCTCGCTCAGTGGTCAGTTATGGCCGGCTGGTCATGGCAGCACATGCCCCATTAGCAGACTGACCACTACTGACCACACGGCACTCCCTGCAGTCAGTCTCAGCAGCCGGGCGCCGCATTCAGCGTCAGGCAGGTTTAGCATCGTCGCTAACCTGATTTATCTTCCGATGTGTGCGGGCCCGGGGCCGCATCTCTCGTCTACCCTGCACGTGACCTGTCAGTGGTGCTCCAGACAGCAGGCCTCATTGAACCTGCCGATCTCTGTCACTTTTCTTCCGCATTAATAATAGCCAGTTAAGCGTAAACTACAAAGTTGTCCTCACACAAAATGTCATCATCATCATCATAGCTTTCACTCGTTTATTGTATTTTTCAGAACGCATGCAATTGCAACGAAAACACTATAGCTTAGGAGCCTACAGCAAATACCAAGCAAAGTGTTTCGAAAGACGGAATGGCCGACAACGCAATAGCCTCTCGCTCTATAATGCGTTGTTCAACTGACGTCGTCGTCGTCGTCATCATCATCATTATCGTCATAAAGGGTTTATACTTTATAGTGGCCTATTTCTAGAACTTCGTCAGTGCTGTAAAGTGTCATCAAATAGATCTGGATATTATCAAAGTTTTGAGACGCTGTCTGAAGACCGACAGTGACATAATGCAAAGGCATAATGCATAAGGCAGAAGTTCGTTCCATAGATTGGCATTTAGCGCCGAAAATGATTTGCGACGATTTCAACGTCGATTTTATCCGCAATGAGTTGTCAGTGTTGATATCACGAGTTATCTCAGGCAGGATCAAAAAAGACGAAGAAGCAGCAGAAGATTTACGGTCATTCATCTCAGTGTTAACCCAGCTCGATGTCGAATAACTTCCATGACGCGGTCAACCATGTTACCATACACCAAGCTCTATACACTGCTTCCAGCAGGCCTACTGCTCCCCCTAGCGGCTCAGCCAAGTGCCTCAGATTCGGTCACTGGCTGACATTGTGCACTTTAAATATTCACATACTTACTTACTTACTTACTTACACTGTGAAGTCAATAAAGTGTAAGGGAAGTGTAAATTAATCACCCTGGAGTGCTGAACAACACCTCAGGGTGTATTTAAAATAAAGGTGTAAGAGGGGTGTAATTATTGGTCAAGGGTATAAAACAAAAGGGAAAAGGTGTATTGTCAGTTTCATGATCGATATAACGCAATGATAAATCTTGACCAGTGATTGATGGAAAGGTTTAGAAAAATAATTTAAACACAAAAGTATACATATTTTGTTAGAAAGTGATGAAAACACAGTAGCAACATTTTTTTGACATTACATGCAAGATTGGGTTATTATTTAGAATAATGTGTTATATTACATTTCTGTGTTAAATTATATCTCTACAATTTTTTTGCATAGGCCTTATATAAGATTAAGAAAATATGCTTGCTTCAATTCCAAAACTGCGCACAAACTGAATAATCGGTATCATAACTAAAGTACGTGGATATATTAGTGTATAAAGGTGTCAGACTGTTATGTTTGTAACGTCATATGAAAAGTTCCGAGTTTATGGTTCATCCACACAAAATACACGCAGAATGGGCTCGATCGGTGTTCTGCAGATCGGGCAGCCATTTGGCATGTCAGAGATAACTTCTGCACAACTGTAACAGAAACAAGAAAGTCCACAGGAAACAAGAGCTACTCCCAAATTCAAATGCCTCGGTCTGAGTGCACGCCCGGACTGTGGCTAATGGCTTGAGAAACTGCAGTCGTAAATACACTTGTTGTCAATCTTGTCGATGCGTGTCGTTATGCGGGCGTTGTTCTGCAGATTGCTTTTCTTTTCATTAACTAGTATATACAGCTAGGCATATTCTTCAAAACGTGACGTTGTTTGTAACCTTTAAGGTTCGTCATTTTCCTTGTAGCCTAATGCATTTTCCAGCCATTGTTATTTATTTTTAATTGAATCGTACAATTCAGCGCCCTTGACTTTAGGTAATGGACGGGCTTTTCAGCGTTCATCAATTTTATTTAGGCTAAAGCGCATAATAAGCGTAATGTCGGAATTACTGCAGAAATCGAGGTCAGTGTTAGGTTAGCATGCAGAACCAGTGAACTAATAATTGACGTCTGCTTCTTGTTTGGACGAAAAACGAACCTTGGTTCCGTTTCTACCCACCGAAACATTTTACTTATTGCAGTGCTCACTAGCCCCCACAGCTTGAGGGACAAAAAAGCTTGGAGAAAAACGAAAAAAAGGAGAAAAGGAAGTAAAAGGAAAAAGCATGCACCTTTTTAATGGTGCTTTGATAAGGGTGCAATTTTGCACCCGACGTTTATGGGTGCTTAGTTACACGCTTTTGGTGTACATTTGCACTTTTACCTAAGGTGTAATTGTGCACCGTTAGTTAGGGGTGTATTTTTATATACCTTTAGGCTGTGGTGGACATTTACACCGTAGGGTGTGTAATATGATCCATGATGCATGTTTTCAGAGCTGAAAAAATGCAGGGGCAAGATGCGACCCAAGAAGCTAAACCCAAGCTATTGCCAAAAATGCCTCCAATATGCGCAAAAGGTAAATTAAAAGTCAACTAAGCAAACCCAAAGCTAAGCTGCATCCATCTATAGGGTCTATACATCCTTTCATCCAGAAATTCATTTCAGGCAAAAAACCAAAAAGTATGTGTCGCAATAATAATAGTCTTTATGACGATGATGAGAACGACGACGAAGATGATAAATCGCTGCTTTGCTGCTTTGAGGACGATTTTGACGCCAGCAGCCGGTAGCAATGGACGTCCGTTGTTTACGGAGTGAACTGAGAAAAGAGCGTCAGTTGCTGCTGCTGCGGTGGCTGCAGAGGAGGCGCTGAATTTGCGCGACCTGAAAATGACGGACCACTGTTGCAAAAACTGGCCAGTATAATTATGACGACTTAATTAAGCACATGATACACTAAATGTGGTCAATTTAGCAGAATTATGTTTGTATAACAGCTATTTCCAAATAATTTAAATTTATTTCCAAAGTGTGCCCCGCAAACAATGATTTAGAGACGCCACGCCACTGGCTGATAGCGTCATCAATGATCGACTGATCATAGTATAAGCTTATTAGTGATAGCAATGGACCGTGATGTAAAATCTTGCTATACTGTCATCTGTACTTTTGTTTACATAAAAACAGACAAGTAATTTGAGCAAAGCTCACGAGACGCGCGAAAGCCTATAGCAGTTCCTGTTCGCAGGTAATCGTAGTCTATCTCCATCCATTTCGTCGTAATTCACTCTTTTGCAGCC
>Ga0209367_1004480_pt1 | contig 19261 bp, 10 predicted proteins | sample WorMetLIZISLAND2_FD_187412 | JGI IMG/M metagenome (GOLD analysis project Ga0209367, IMG submission 187412) | Marine gutless worms symbiont microbial communities from Max Planck institute for Marine Microbiology, Germany - Olavius geniculatus... ...
TCCACGGATGAGCTCGGAGTAGAAGGCCTAGTCAATCGTGTTTTTCCTGGTCACCCGCTGGCCACGTGACCACGTGACTGTCCTGAGGCCTGGCAATTTTTTGAGGGGTCCGTCCAGGAATCGAACCCAGGACCTCTCGCTCTGGTGAAGTTGACCTGAGTCCAACACTCTAACCACTCGGCCACCGAGCTCCACGGGTGGTCGCCACGGCGTATAGACAGAAATGTGAATTTTGGGCTCTCTCCCCTTCTCTTTCTCTCCACTCTTCCCTATTTCTTCCTATATTTAGCTCCCTTCCCTTATCCTCTTTTTCCTTACACTTTTTAAAAACTTTTTGTTTTTTCCTTATTCTCTTTCTTTTACTTACTTACTTTTCCACCGCTTTTTGCATTTTTTCCTTCCGCTGACCCTTTCCTTTTCCTGTTTCTTTTCTCTTTGTCGTTAGAAGTAATTATCATTTAAAAAGTCAGTTAATCTAGAAAGCGCTGTGAGCTTTCCCAGCGAGGTCTGGGGCGCAGTTGCAGCCGAATCCGAGTTTGGTGCATTATAGACTTAGAATAGGCCTACATGAGATCTGGTAGCAACAACTTTAATTATTTTTCTGCGAATCGACTGAGCAAATTTAGTGCAGTTCAAACGTCTGCTTCTGCCTTGTCTGGGAACTTGAAAACGTAAGACCAAGCGAAAGTTAAAATTTCTAATATCTATATATTTTTAACAAAAAAATGCCTGATGGTTGTGGCCTAGTCCCCCCTGCCCCTCGCTTGTTTACGCCATTGCCCACTGCACGCGACAACGGCGGCTATGAATAGAGGCAAGTACCCACCACGCCCGGCCCGTGCTGATACCGTCACGGTGCTATAATACACCCGGTTCGAGTTAGCATTGCTGAAGATCGCTATAAGGTCGTCGTTGTCGTTTGTACCGGCTGGACACTGGTACAATCGTGTCAACCCCAGCACTGAATCGTTTTATTCGCTAAATGCTTGACACGATCGTCTGCAATGACTCACCGACACCCAATTAGTCGCCATCGGGGTCCTCCAGTGAGTTCGACGCAGACGGGTGTCGGTCATTCGCCCGTACGGACGTTTGCCCGTATAAACTACCGGCATGGCCTGTTACTGCAGGGGCGGACGTACGCCCGTACGGCCATTAGCGATAATAAGCGTCAGGACGGACGTTACCAGCTACCGTACACTGCAGTTGCGCAATGTTTATGAAAACCCATTTAGTTAATGCACTTTTGCGTATTTCACATAGTTACATTCTATAAATTCCACTAGTTCTGTAGCAAAGTTATAAGAGTAACTTAAGTTCAGAATGCATGCTATAACGTAAGCAGTGTAAGTGTCTTAACAGCATATTCAGTAGAATCTATACGGGCTTATGTCCTGCCCTGCGTCTGTCCCGGCGTTAGCAAACCATAATTCATACGAGCAAAGGTTCGTACAGGCGAACTTCCGTATGAGCAATAATTGTCCAAGCGGACAAGTATTGGTTAAAATACGACGCAGTTATTTTTAAGTCATATGCTTTACAGCGTTGCAATTTCGAATCCAGTAAGGTTCGAGTCCTATTAAAAATAAGGACTCAATTTCGACTCAAATGTATTGCTCAACTTGAACACATCACTGCAAAGAAATATCATGCAACTCTTAATACATCGTGTGAATTAGTTCAACGCGCTGTCTGGACAATGCAAGGCGTAAGCCCAATCTAAAATGTTTTAGACGCGACGACTTTCTTGTCATGTTGTTGAGAAGTGCGTCAAAGTTGAACGAAATACCCTCACAGACTGCTGAAGGATTATGCCGTTACCGTAAGCAGCAAAACCCATTTGTCGCAACTGATCGTTGCGGCCTTGCTATTTATTATCACTCAAGATGTAGCCTACGCTACTCGCAGTCTCGTACTATTTAGCACGACAATAAACGAGATACGTAACACACGGTATAATGCACTAGCGCCAGCCAGTCTAAGATCTTTTTTTTTAAAATGTTCACTCACAATAATGCAGTTAGCCTATAAGTATAGCGATGTAGTGCATCTAATTTTCTCACGGACTTACGACTGTAGGTCTACTGAAATGACCTCGCACTGTGCAGTGAAACTCATGAAGTAAATGCGGTTAAACGTAAACCGTTTTCAATATTTTGACACAATATTTTCATCACAAATGGAGCAAAAGTGTACAGCGACAGAGAAGATATTGTGATCTATACACACGGGGACGAGTCACGCTAAAGACCGATTCATGGCTCCCGAGATGTGTTACGGCTGACGAAAATTATTGTAGCGCAAAAATCAAAATCACGCTTGGCTTAGCACAATGTACTGTGCAACAAAAATGTTTACTGTTCATCGCACAGCGAAATTTAGTGATGTAAAAACTTGCAGAATACTTGTTTTTGTTGTATTTGGTAACTTTTACCGGGGTTTGTTTGTACTGCAGTACAGCATGATTGTTTTATTGCCGTTATGTTATGCGCAACAGCAAAATGCTTCGCGCGTCCGTCCGTCCGTCTGACTGTCACACCTTGCAGTTTTATCAAAACGGTACACGATAGAATCAGGAAATGTTCACTGTTAGCTGCCCCAACTAACTGTAGTTTTTTGTGACCTTGATTGGCACTGAACCCTTAAATTAGGAGTTTTGATTTTTTTGCGATTTTTTGGCTGCGATGCACATTTTAGGAAGGAATTGTACCAAAATTACTAGAAACAAACCCGGGCAACTTGCGTATAAAATTTTTAGCATAATAGAAACATATTTAACCGTCTGAGTTTCGATCTTCTAGGTTAAAAAAGTCTTCCGTGCGGATGCTTCAAATCTGAGTATTCTTTCAAAACGCGCACCATTTGCACGCAGTGCATTGATTGCTCAATACTGCTCAAACTATATAGGCGACAGACGTTTGAGCAACAGGATGAGACGTGCGCGCGACAGTAGTTAGGACGAGTGGGCGACACAATGTAAGACTACAAGGCGACAAAATATTTAAACGAATTGTAATGTGTGACGCGGACAAGCTAAACATTGATAAACATCACGTGGAGAATATGCAGTTAGCCTAAGCGCTCGCTACCCAAGTTTATATGACCCTAAATACGACCGCTAGTTATAAATCTAAATAAAGCAAGCAACACCCACAAGAAACGCATGCCTGCTATTAAATTGTGATTAGTCAACTTCTTGCAACTTCTTGAATTATTCATCCGACAGATCAAGCGTTGCAGCGCTGTCGTTTGGTGTCACATAACAAGTAATAAATAATTAATTTTGAATGCGGTACAACCGTCGGAATCGAATTGCCATGATTACGTAATCTCTGCAAATGGTAACACGCAGTTATTGTAGCATCGGATGGGGCGTTGGCGACTTTTTATAGGCTGTCAGTAGTAACCATCTTTCAATCTGCTGCGGTTTGGCCGCAATTTCCAATAGAAAAAGTTTCAACCTATCAGTGGCCGTATCTCGAAAGCGGTGAGAGACAAGGCAAAGGTTACTATTAATAACTAATACGAAGTGGCATACGCTGTTTCAAATAAAATAAAAATCATTGATCTTGAATGACCTTGAAAGTTGGTACGCCCTGTCGTGGCTAAACGGTGCAAGTTACAGCCAAAATTACTATTGATCATTAATAGGAAATCGTATACGGCTTTTCAGATGAGATGAAAATCATCGACCTTGCATGACCTTGAAAATCACTGACAACCAGTATAGTCGGCTCTCCCAGAGACAGCTGGGCTTTTTGTTACTTTTACTTTATCAAACGTCTGTTGCCCAGTCGTTTGCATTCTTATTGTACTTTTGTCAATAGATCAGTTAGTTCCACAAACGCTTGTGACAGCACACCAAGTCATTATGTCGAATCAAAGTTAGAAATCACGAGAAAAGCCGGCCGCCTCCTGTTGGTGCAAATATTGCAGAAACACTGCGAAAATTTATCTTCCTGGCTGTCCACTCTCCTGAAATTTATGAGCATTTTCCCTGCGTTTACAAGTCGCAGGCTACAGTGCATGAGTCGTGTAGGGAGAAACATACATTGTAACACACGTCGGCAGAGGCAATTACCGATGAGTGTGATAACAACGTGCGAGTAAACTTGCCATCATAAATTTACATAATTCGAGGAAATTATCACGAAAAGAATGTTTGTCTTCACTTTTCGTTTTCGTTTACATACTCTTGTATAAAAAGTAGCATAGTTTAAGTAGTTTAAATGTTATTTATTTTTATTTAACAATTTTATCAAACCGTGCATGAGAACGGTATCAAAGTTTTCAGAAATATGCGCGGTGCATAAACTGAATGGCCAAAGCCAGTAAGCCTATAAGAAAACACAATGAAACTAAATTATACAAAAGACAAAAATCTGACAAATACAACATAAAAACCACACAAACGACAAATTTGTGTGATATGATAAATCCATACTTTGCATCTTTCAGTAAAATTTAAAATGCATTCATTTTTAACCCAGGGGGATGTCCGCAGGAAGGGGGTTAAATGTCCACTTCTTACTTCTATTTATGACAGTGTGAATAACTAGAGAGCCAGGCACGGGTTCTGGTTCCGTTCAGCCTGGGCGCGAACGGCTGGGTGCGTGAGTGCGCCGTTTCACAGCTTTCTGTAACTCGGACACTGACCACTAATCAGTGAGTGACCAGATGGCCACAGATGACCACACGTTCTGCATTTCCAGTCAACTGGACATACTGCGATCAGTAATGGACGACAGCGGCAAAGATCATGAATGGAATTTGGGTAAGTGATTATGCATTACATATACAAAAACGACTTTAACAGTAAGAACTATAGTCGTACTTGTTTTTGAAGTAACGTAGGCTGTGTGACAAAAATAACGTAGCCTAGCTAAACATTCGAGACTTCAATCTGTGAACGAGTGTTCAGCCATATTTGAGACTCTGTTTAGTTCAATTCAGTAAGAGCATTTTTATAGCGCAATTAGAACAAGTGTCACATTGCGCCCCGGTCAGAAACGCTAAAACAAAGTGTGTTTTAAGTTTACGCCTAAATGTTCTGTAAACGTGTAGGCCTTCTCGTAAGGCCTATGTTTATCATGCTGTGTACAGTGGGATAACGTGTCAATAACCCATGGATGACCAATACCCCGTTTACACGATCCAGCAAACGTCTAGCACGTGTATTTTAAATACATTTTCTGTACGTTTGCTGGATTGTGTAAACGGGGTACAAACGCACGACAATGTACAACACCTGGAATAGGCTTAAATGCGTGAAGTTTTCTAGTTCGTTCAACACTCATTTCTACCGATCTAGACATATAGATGGTTAGTACTGCAGTCGATATAATAATTGCAAAATTTTAATTATTCAGCGTTTAATATAACCCGCAAAAATAGCATGTCACAAGCGTGCGATTTGGTGAACATGCGAGGCGATCGTCTTTGCGACGATCGTCGCCACCGCAGCTATCCCTCCCTGTTAAATCGAGTACCACCCTGCTCACCTGGAGTTAAAACAGGATACGTTCACCTGTGTCGCATAACCCACGGCACTTATATGGCAAGGAGCTCTCAGCTTTGAGATGGATAAAAAACCGCACACACCTTAAATCTTTAACTTTGTTGATAGTTCGTGCGAAAACGGTCGATAAAATGCGATTATTAACATGACATGACGTGTTTTGGCGTGACAGGTCACTACCGGTACACGATGAGCGGTCTAGCTGCAGGCGTAACACTAGTCGTCGTCAGTTCACTATGTCTCTGGCGCTGTCTAAGACGATCAACCTCTAGTCACAAGTCAACAGCATCTTCTACTAGTGCGTCAAACTGTCCAACGAACAACAACAATAGCAACAGCAGCAGCAGCAGCGAGTCTAGTCTGGTACGTTCGTCCGAATCAAGTCACGTCGCCTTCTTCACCAGAATACTACAGTCTCTGCAGCGACGACCCAACAATCAACTGGTATTGATTGCATGAATATTGGGTGGTAGTACTGCGTACAGACACTAAGGTGGTTCCTTGGTCGGCGGATCTTTCAATCTAAAGGAAGACGTTAATCAAGACCGTAGATCAGCTGACGAGACCACCCAGTATAGTTCAAAATGCTCTAGAAACGTTGTTTTCATAACGTCAAATATTTGACTATAATGTGTTCCAGATTTTGCCTTTACTGCCCATAACTAATTAACAGAAGCAATACTTGCATAAGTACAATATCACACTGTCTGGAGTAGTATAAGCTCATACCGCCTACTGATCCAATCAATGCCCACTACTATTGTCTTAACTACCCAAGGCGTCTGCACCCCCAAAACAGTAGAAACCACCCAAGTTGTCTGACTACCACTTTATAATAATATTGTGAAATTCTTTGAGGTACGAATTGGTACCTAATTGGGTAGTTGATGTTCAATCTGTTATTTATTTAAGGTGCGGCTTGATAAATTTTGGGCTGAACAAGAAGTTATGTATGATTGGAAATCTGAATTAACCGGAACCGGAGATAGATCGGAGTATGTCGAAAAAAGTGATTAGATTATTAGTATAATTTATTACATCATGATACGGATATAGAGGGACTTTTAGTGCCTGCATCCGTTTATCTCCATTACTGATTACTGATTACTGATACTGATACGAAGTTTCTGACTATGAAGCTGCAACGTTGTACAGTTTTATGTTGTTTTATAGTAAACAAAACGAAACAAAAAAAAACAAAATTTTTAAAGTTATTATTTGACGATACGAGAATTAGGCCGGTTAAACTATAACCGAACGCAGTAGCTAGCCTACTGCAGTGCGCCCAATAAAAGTATGCTTCTAACCTGAGTTTTTTGTCATGCATGCGTCCAATATTGAGATGTTTTCAAAAATTTTTATCGTCATACGGTATTATAGGCCTAATATGCAGTTAAGTGATCACTAAATCCTATATTGCACTTCAAACGTGTCACTACACTGCTCTGTGAAATGTAATAGACCGTTTTGAAATATGCGAGTTACAAGGCAACTTTTAATTCATATTTCACGACGCGCTTAGGATGTGTTGAGATATTTATTATTGGGGTTTTCCAGATTACTATTGATTTAACTAATAATAGAATTTTGAAAATAGGTTGATATTTGATGAAGTTATGAGTGTAATAAAGCAAGAGGCGTACATTTTTATAGACCACCGTGTATAGTGTCAGGTCTGTACGAACAGGTGCGTGTCTGTAACTTATATAATTGCAGGTGAATTAATTGCAAGTAAATTCCTGCGGGTATGAATATCTAGTTGGTGTTGATCACGTTTTCTTTGGCGCTACTTGGACAGTTTCTTTAACCTCCTTGGCGGCATGAATTTGGACATATTTTTGTCTAAAATCGGCAGGCCTACATATATCTGTCATGGCGAGTTTACCGCGACATTCGCCTAATAACAATTAAAAATTAAGCGTTCGACTGTATAGGAAGTATATACTTATGTATATACTTATTTTACAGCCCGGCAGATCTAGGAACAAGAAATTTGAACTAATGCTCACAAGACGCGCGAAAGCCTATAGCAGATTCTGTTTAGTAGTTTAGCTGAAAAATGAGGTGTTCACGCTAAGTTAATATACAAATACCAAATTTTCTATCCGGATCGCATAACGATAGTATAGCGTGGCGCCACTTTGTGAATGATATAAACTTGTGTTGCAGCCCGAAATCGCCAAAGAAATCCATAAAACCCCATGTTTTGGCGTTCAAGGTCATTCAAGGTCATTGAATTTGGTGGCAATTGAAAGCCAGTGTACGACTTCCTATTAGTGCCTAATAATAACCTGGGCCCTATCTCGCACCGTTACTGAGACGCAACGACTTACTGGCCAAAAATTGCAAATTTTGCCCACCCCCTCTTATTTGGCGCCCTCGCTCGGGGTGACCTTCTTCGAATTTATGGAAAAGCTTTACGGTTCCTGAAACTAGAGTCTTCCAGGCAGCGACGGTGAAGATTTGGTGATTCTAGCTTGCACCGTTTTTGACTGATCCTGGCAGTGGGAATGCGTTTGCAATGTGGGCTAGTTTTCGCGTACAGAGACGTTTTGAAGGTCAACATAAAGCAGTGTAACATTGACTTGTCAACTCTCTGCAGTGACACACAAAATAGTTCAGCCTGGAGAACTCTGTGCCATAATCGAAGCTCTGGAACACAAAAGAGCAGTCTTGAAAAGGGCTCAACCTCACAGCAACTTCAGCGCCTGGCCATGTGACAGTCGCTCCCGCATCTGCAGCTCCAGAAAATTGGACTCCACGCCCGTCTTCAAACACATCGATAACAAGCGATCCGTCCTTCCGACGGCGCAGTCCATATACTCCAGGGACTACTGGATAATAGCACCGGCAAAGGGGCGAAAAAGCCTGACACCAACAGCCGCGCTGACGGCTGCTATCAGCCGATGTAGCTGGATGCGCTGCAACTTGTGATGTTGATAAACTAGCTGAACACAGATGACATCTGGCAATGGGATGCAAGGGGAAAAGGATTTTATCAGTTGGGACTGGCCACGTCACGTGACTATGACTAAGCAAGATGTCGTCCGCTGACGATTCTGGACATGATAAGTGTTAATGACCGGCACCCCTCAGCACGGACAGGACGGAGGCCGCTATTGCTGCACCCCAAGTAGGTGAAGTAACTTAAGTTAGGGTAAACTGTCGTGAACATTTCTTTAGTCGAAGGGTCGCGGATGGATGGAGTAGCCTATACCAGAAGATATCGTGGGTGTGTGTAGTGTAAATGCATTTAAGAATAAGCTCGACAAATGCATGATAAAACATGAACATTAAAAGCATTAAGATGTGTAATTGTATTAGCTGCCTCTCAACTTGCAATGAGCTTAGAACTATACAGGTGTGTGCGTGTGTGTGTGTTAACTGCAGGCAGAAAGACGTTCTGGTGCAGGTAGATACTGGCTTGTGACGTCGTCACTGACGCTGTTGGGACAGTTTCTCCACCTGTTACGCTGCACTTTTGCCGCCGCCGTCGCACGCAGTCGTTCTAACCAACTCTGTGTTAGCGACCAACGTCACGATGACGTCACTTCCGGTTCCAGCACAGCAGCGATTGGCGGCGAAAGTAGTTGTATTTGTGAAGATAGCGGTCTGTTGCAGCAAACACAGTGCTTGGCGGGCACTTGCACTGAAGCTGTGGCGTCACAGACGCCGGGGTGTGACGACACGCCCACGTGCGCCGATATGATGTCACAGGCATCGGCGAATGACGTCACACGCACCTGCCCCGATGTGATGAATGACGTCAGCATGACGCAGCAGCGCAGTGACGTGGACGTGACGTCATACAGCCTTTTGTCTGCCAGTGACGTCAGCCAATTACTACCGCCCGATTCGAGCTGCATCGACGAGGCGGAAGAGGATGAGACCGATCAACGCCGACTGAGCTTGGAAGTGCGCGAAATCCGGCGAGATCTGGCCGACATCCGGGCATGCGCGCGGCTGGTCGGTACGCGTTGCCATGACGACCGATGGCGTCGTGGCGACGCGCTGACGCTGGGGGTGGTCGAAGCGTTGAGCCCACGAACACTGACCACATTGCATCGGATCCCCCACAGCGCCTGGGCCAGCGAGTCCGCCATTGCCGACTGGCGAATTGACGATCTGAATACGACGACACCACCGGACGACGACGACGACCAATCGCAGTTCGACTACGACGAACCACGTGACAACTGGAAATTGTCGCTGACACGCCCCGTCCCCGCCGAGGTGACGAAGCAATCAAGGCGCGACTACTGCGAGTCACGTGACCGGAGGTTGTCGTCGCTGACATGCGCAGAGCCGCCTATAATGACGTCATCGCCCGCCGAGTGGGAGAACAACATGGCGGACATTTACATCGACGATGAGCTCGATGACGTAATCGCCTGATCACGTGACCCTAACCACGTGATCTCACAAGTATCCCCAGTGACCGTGCCGATCAGTTGAAGATAAGGCGTAAAAATTTCTGTGTTCCGGTTGTCGCCCGTCGCTAAAAAAACTTCCGTGCATTGGACCCTGAAATTATTGGTACAGTTTTTTACGAATTTTTACTCGGAACTAAATAGGTTGCATATTGTTCGTTATGCATGCTGCAATATTAATGTTGCAGTTCTCTTAGGTACTATTTAGTGTGACACTTTGTTTTTATACGCTACTGTGTAATATTAAGCCTTCACGAAATAACATCAAATAAAAATTTTAAAAATAACAATTTAAATTCCTTTCGTCCTTACCATTTCGCCAAACTGAAACCGGAAACACATAAATTTCAGGCCTTGTTTTAATTGCGTGAACACGGGGGCAAGGCCCAGGCTGCCCTTGCACTTGCAGTACAGTGTTATGCGGACACTCTTAAGCTAAGCAGACAGCACTGTTATAGTTACGAGTTTGACAAATTATTTTAACCGTGATGCAGTAAAATCGTTATTCGATAGCAATACAATCGTCACAATATCTCGTAACTACACGTGATGACATTTTCAACTAGTCTAAGTATGTATAAGCGTTTGCATGCAGTCAATACAGATGTTATGTGTGTGAAATAAGTATTTGTTACGATTATTGTTTATTATAACTGAATAGCCCTAAATAGCTTAAGACTGAGTATACCCGCATTGCAAAAATATTTATTTACCCCATTCGTACTAATTTATACAAAACACAAACTGTGGTGTGCGTCCATCTATTATACGCTACACATCCGCATCGTCACGCGAGTAAACATCTGCTAAGCTTAGTTTAATTCAAGGCTAAACGCAGACATATTCTGTAAAAAAATGTCAAAAACAAGGTGGATTAGCTGTAAAAAAAATTACGTTGTTTATGAAAGAAACTGCGAAAGTCGCAATAGAACTTGGTAAAATGTGATAGAAAATATATACGAAAATGTTATTTATGCACGAATGAAAAGAAATACGTGCACACAGTTCTAGTAGTGAATGTCTTTTGCGTTCTGTTACTCTTTGTCTCAGTAACCTACCGTCATCGTACACACACATTGTGATTAACTACAAAAAATAGCAAAATTCTCACCACTATCGTCGTCACAGAAAAAAATGACTGGGCGGTTATCAGTACTGCAGCCAAATGCGTAGACTATAGGCCTAAATGACAGACAAATAGAGAGCGGGCTAGCTTTGCTATCAAAACTGATTCTGCATGCTGCACGTTCCTTTGATCCGTGCATTGCCATTTACTGCTAATTGCAATGATTACGGCAAACTACATACACGGTGCTTTTTTAAGGCGCGTACAGAGCGACGTAACTGAACTGAACGGAAGTGACATGGCTTAGTTTTTGACGAACTGAACAATAGGCAAGCGGCCATGCATTACAGTAGGCACCGTCTAACGACATCGTTGATTACGCTGACGTACGCGTTAACCAATGACCAATGGGCTGCAACTGCAGTTGACACCGGTGATAGAATCGGCAGAAACAGCATTCAGTGCATCACTACTAACTCCTGCCGCAAGAACAGCGTCATTCAGCGCGTCTCTACTGCCGCCAACCAACGACAGTAAAATTGTTGCAAAATTTTCATATCACAACGACTATATGAATGACATCGAAAATAATGTTATAATCTTAAAATATTTAACATGTAGGCCTAAATAGTAAATTAATTGTTGCTGGGCCAACAAAATAGCTACAAATTCATCTTCAATACATTAAGTAGCACAAACTGGTGTCGTGTGAATTGTTTTTAGCCGACCGTATAAGTAACTGTCGACCTATTGGCATGGTTGACGTTGTCTGTCCGTCTGTCACAGATGTATTGTGGCTAAGCTTTAGTTAGAAGAGGAAACCTCTTTACGCGAATGTTTTCACTCGGCGTCTGCTAAGGTACGTACCGAAGCAAACCTTCACATAAAACACAAGATCGTTGAAACTTCAACGTCAAAGTCAGTTCCTCATGAACTACATGTGTGGTAAACTCGGGCATGCAAAATGTCAGTTACATGTATCAAATGCAAAGGGGACATTTTTAAATTTAGGGTTGAATAGCGGGGGAGTAGGAAAAATGTGCGTTTTTAACAGAAAACTGGCCATGTCAGGGAAACGGTGAAAGATACGGTCATGGTTACTAATAATCACTAATAGGAAGTCGCACATTTGCTTTCAGATGACTTATATACCGGCCTAGGATGACCTTGATGGTCACTGATAACTAGCATGGTCGGCTATCCTAGCTACAGCTGGGTTTCTTGTCTTTTGGCGATGTTGTTTTAAAGAGTTTTCACTCGGCGTCTGCTAAGGTACGTACCGAAGCAAACCTTCACATAAAACACAAGATCGTTGAAACTTCAACGTCAAAGTCAGATCCTCATGAACTACAGTTAAAAAATCGATCACGTTGCGTGTTGTTTGACACCGGTGATAGAGTCGGCAGAAACAGCATTCAGTGCATCACTACTAACTCCTGCCGCAAGAACAGCGTCATTCAGCGCATCTCTACTGCCGCCAATCTTCGCTGCGCCCGTGCCGCCACCGTGCCCCCGTTCGTTCCAGAAGTCCCACAGAGCGCAGACGACCTCGGTGGTCGTGATATTGTTCGTGTTGTGAGCGATGAGGCGCAACAGGAACGCCCCATCCTGACGCAGGTAGTCGATGACGAACTTGTGCACCAGTCGCCGATCATCAGCTGCACGTCCAGACGCAGGCAAACGACTGCCCAGCAACAAGTGGTTGCTCACGAACCTTAAACAAATCAAATCATATCAAGTTAACTCACGTACGCTAAAGACTAAACCCCTTGAGCCCATAAAGCAATCAGCATTTTACATTTTTTTATTTGTCACTTGCTATCATCCATTTCCTTTCATTTTTTCATTTGTTTCTTCCAAGTAGTTTTTGCTAAATTACAGGCTGAAATAAATAATTTAGTTTCAGGCCCATATTTGAGTGTGCCTATCGGTTTATTTCAGACAAATGGAGCAGCGACAAAGAAAGATATCTTTTACAGTTTAAAAAAGATAGCTTGTGTTTTGCACTAAATGTACAAATCTACCTAGATGTATAAAGTTAACCTGACGCGGTCTGGAAGTAGGAGGGCCCGACACAGCCAGACGAGGAAGCTGACGACACTGGCGAGTGCAACGGCAATCATCCAGAACCAGAGAAACATGTAGATCTTCTCATTGTATAGGTTGATGGGCAGGACACACTGGACCGTGTACGTTTGCACGTTGCCAAGATCTTGTCCACGGATCTAACACACAAACATACAAGGTGTTCCAGAAAAAACGGCTCAAAGTTTACGGCACCACAATTTTGCAACTGTAAATTGCAGAGTCATGTGGTTTCCAGCAAAGTGTCCAGTAAGATGTTGTCTACATGAAAAAGAACAGGGTCTAAACATTGCAATCAAAATGTTCTTTGCATGGCTGCTGGCAAGTGAACTCTTCAAAGACAATATTAACCTCTGCATCTTTATTCTTCAAGACAAGTTTGTGATAGAAACAAAGTTTGCGCCAAATCGATGTAGGTCTACACACGTACAGTTTCACACATATTCAGTGGCGTGAATGAAAAATCGCCCGTAGCGAAAGAAACTTGCATTTTTGACGGATAACTTCAAACTTAGGACAAAATTATGGTTGCTCAACATTTCAACGCTGCCGTTAAATTTTCCCAAAATGGAAAATTTTCAGTCCAAGTTTTGTACGCTTATTTTTTGAATAAAATTTACTGCCAAGATTTTGCTAGTAAAAAAATTGAAATAGTCAGTCAATATCTAATGAAGACACTGCAAGACAAAAAAGCGCATCGTGCGGTGTGCCATTTTACGTCCCAGCTTTCGATGGTACTCATTGCGCCTATCCACGTATAGGGATGGCCAAGCTGAGTTGATTTGATAGCCTACTCGCGACTTCTTACTTTGAAGTCGCAGAGAGTAACTCGTGGAAATGCGACGTAGTTTGTATCTTCGGTCCAGTCGGAGTCAGAGATGAGATGTTTCATCATGTCGACGCCGAATGTGGAGTAGCGAGTCGACAGGACGCGGTTCAGCACGAACAGCTGGCCCAACACGTTGACGATGTAGCAAAGCTTCGAGAACAGAAATAGCATCACCAGATAGTTGCCAAGTCTGCACGTACATAGAAACCTAAACTCGTAGAACCTTTGCGCCAGCTACGGTAAAGATTTGTGATTGCACTGTTTTGATACAATCGCTCAGTTTGACAGACGGAGGGACGGATGGACAAACAGACGAACAGACATCTCTACGACAGCTAAGACGCGCTTAACATATCTCCTGTCACGCGTAAAAACAGAGCTGCAAAAACTAACGATTTATCGTTAAACATTTTAACGATGACTAACATTGTAGTGACAAACCTTTCAATTAAAGTTACGTTAATAAATACATTATGAGGTACATACAACAAGATCATGACAAACGCCCGAAAACAGAAATCATAACAATCATCTTAGTCATCTGTTTTTCCAGAAAAAAATCCAGAAACGTTGCAGTTATAGTTAAACGTTGCTTACATGCAAAATAAAATAAGTGCAGTACGTGTAAGTTGCGACATTTTTATTATGTGGCCGTCTTAAGAGGCCACATTACAAGTCTTGCTTGTCCGTCCCTCCGTTCGTCTGTCTAACCGTCTGTAAGTTGTGACTTCCTGACTCCAAAACGAGAAAGCGTAAAAACAAAATTGTTGCAAACGTTCCCTATAAAACAGGTGCCAGTGCTGGTGAGTAAATTTTCAGCTTAAAAAATCACAACACAGAGTCATACCGAGTGGAGTCGTGATTGAAGCCAGGAAACAATTACTTACCGCCCCTTTCTACATTGAAACAGAAAACAGCCTGTCAAAAATTCGTAGTTCTGTTAGATAATTTATTAATTTTCTGTCAAAAGTACCAAATTTGAGGCCGAAAATCCTTATTATGAGGAAAAGTATAAAAATAAAACTTTGTGCAGCTAAGCATAATCTTCTTTGTCGGAAATTTGTAGCTGTTTGTGGGAAAATTTTAGCTTCCGGCTTCGCTACTTTTTTTAACGCACGACGCCGCTGTAGGGTCAAACAGACCTGCGACGGCCGAACAGTTTACAGCAGGTAGCTGATAGCAGACTCCTTATGTTGAGCTGACATCCGGGAGCTTCATTGGCGGTTCGACTTGAAAGAAATCGATCGATCTGATTGGTTAGTAGGAGCAAGGTGCGATCCTGTAGCTCCGCCTTGTCGGCACGTGACAACGTGTGAGCAGCTGCCAAAATGTTATCCGCGTCAACGCCAGCCTATATACAGCACATTATGTTAACGACTAGCGGTATCAAACCTCCGCTGATAAACGTGCCGACACCTGGCGAACACAACGAAATACACAACGATTCCGCCTTTATCTAATTACTCTGGTCCTTGCTGTTATTATTATTATTTAAACCCTTAAAAATTTCACAGGTGTGTAAAAAATTAGCTATATAAAACGAAATAGAATAACCATCAATCCGGAAAACAAACAAAGACAAAACTGCCCTATGACGCAATTTATTATTAGGCGGAATCGCTATTGCAACGCAAGCGGTTCCGCCCACTCCGACACACATCTCCGTAACGTGGTCTCTATGTCGTTCGTCTGTAGTCACTCTGTCACATTCGTATACCCTGTTCAAACAGTTAGAAGGATTTCGATGCCATTTCTTAGGTACACTTGTGGGGTGCGACACAGGATCCCTGACCCCAAGGAAAAAGAAGTTTGGGGGTCAAACCCCAGCCAAACATGCAATTGCAAATAGTAGCCAAGCCGCCAATCTTATGTTTTATGCTGCCATCTGGCGAATACAAACCGGTAGAACGATTCCGGCTTTTACCAAATTACTTAGGTCCTTGTTGTTAGTTTACCATTTATCGCAATCGTGCCAAGTAGTTGCTAGTCTTATTATAGGCTTATCAACATGGGGCTCCAAAAAACGGCACAAAAATTTACGGCATCATAATTTTACAACCGCACGTCACAGAGTCACGCGATTTCAAGAAAATGTTAAAAAAATTGCCCACATGACAAATGTTACGGTGCCGTAAACTTTGTGACGTTTTATTCTTTCGAACAACATGTACTTACGCGGCTGTTGAGTCCATGCCAGAAGATGGTGGGAACGTAGAAAAAGATGGCTTGTCCGAGCAGTATGAACGGTATCCACTGGTAGTAGGGAATCATCTGTCTGTGGTCGTACGGATAGCGGGGCAGCGGCGCGTCCCATGGCAGATAGTAAGTGTTCCTGACCCAGCAGTAGTTGGTAGTGTACTTGCTGTGTGGTCCGGTGAAGTGCTTCGGTGCCCAACACGTGATAGGGTTGCGTACGTACTGGTTCATACTCACCAGAATGGCAAAGACAACCAAAAGCACCACCTGCCATACTGGCGATAACGACGTATAAGCTCATACTGTAGCCTAGTTATTAATAGTATTATTAATCAAATCGAACACCCGTGACATTCATTGCGGGACAATATTTCACCCTATATTTAGACCTATATATGTTCATGCTGCTATAGGTTATTCACTGCTATTTCTGCTTACAAATCGCAAACAGCATCATTAAAGTTTTGTGCAGTTGTTTGTCTGCGAGAATAGTCGTGCGTGTACTGCATGTCGCCTAATAGCCTACGAGTAAAGCCTAATTGTTGTTACCTCATTTAGGGTGCTACCTAAAAACGCCTACTGCTGCTTCATTGGCCTATAAATAATTCATCGTTTAACATCAACTTAATTGTTCTTCGTCACACCTTGCAAATCCCACCAGCTTGCACTGACACTAGCAAAATAAACTAAAATGCTCTAAACCTATACATGTCGGAAGACTATAAGGGTAGGCTTAGAAAAAGCCCAACTGTCGCTAAAACAGCTGACCCTACTGGTTGTCAGTGATCTTCAAGCTCATCCAAAATCGATGATTTCCATGTCATTTGAAAGCCAATATGCCACTTCCTATTAATAACAACCTTAACCTTATCTTTTACCGTTTCCAAGATATGGCCAATTTTTATTAAATTTCCTACCCTTTCATTTAACCCCCAATTTAAAAATGTTTCTTTTGAACTAAATGGCTGAAATTTTGCAAGACGGAGTTTAAAACGCATGGAGACAGACAGAGAGACGACGGACGATAGCCATGCCGTTACTTAAGTACGATCGGGTCGGCTAATAAAAACGAACTTTACCCATTATAGTCTTGTTTGCTGAAAATATACAAGAAAAGATGGTAGACTGCAGACCGTGTAACGAGAGCTGACTCGGTCGACAAAGTCGTCGTCATTTGAGCGTCGCGTCTTTGATGCACTCGCGATCAGACCCACCAGACGATCCATCTTTTATACCCTGCAGTGTATAAGCTGAGTCTCAATACTGACCAGTGAGATGACCTTACACGACTGGTTCGACCGCTGATTTTCTGCACATAGCAATATTAGCAGCATACCTAGAAGCATCAGTCGTCCGTAACAATAGGAATAACTAGAAATATATAGCTCGCCGATGCGTTTGGCAGCAACGATTACAGGTCGACCGAGCGACGACATAATTTCTATCAATAAACGTTCGAAAATTATTCTAAAATACAGTGCCTGCTATATCGAACGACGAAGACAACGCTAGAATACGATATGGTAATTTGGCGCAGGTGGGTGATAGCTGCAAGCAGAAACTTTGCATTCAAAATTCCGGCCAAACCGCTGCAGGTAGAGACATGGCTACTATTGACAGCCTATAAAAACGCATCATCTCCGTGTCATCGACCACCTCTTACGACGTACTGCTTAGTCACAATACTGAGTGTTACAGATGAGAAACGTACAGACGACACATCGTATCCAGGGTTCTTTTTAGCAGTCAGCCAAAATGGCAGATAAAATGTACGTCCAATGTCCAGACTCTCTAGAATATGAACAATGAAAGCGAAAAGTCCTGAGACGCTGCCCGAAGACCGACAGTGACACTGGAGAGATGACATCCGATAGAAAGCCGTTCCATGTTCACAGCAAAAAAAGGCAAATGTTCGTTTGATGACTGTAGCGAGACAGAACGTCAGTATTGCCAGTCGGTCGGTAGATGCTGATTTTTAGCCGACCGTACTTGAGTAACGGTCGAGCTTATGGTATGGTTGTCGTCCGTCTGTCTGCTTGTCCGTTGTCATCTGTCACGGCTGTACCCTGGCTAAACTGTAGGTCGTAAAGGAATTTTTTTGCACAAATAATTAGCCTTGCGTCATAGACATAAGCATGCAAAATTCCAGCTAAATGTATCTAGTGCAAGGGAAACATTTTTAAATTAGGAGTTGAATGGACAGGGAGTAAGAAAAATGTGCGTTTTCAACAATAAACCGGAAACGTCTCAGAAACGGTGAGAGATACGGCCAAAGTTACTATTAATCATTAGTAGAAAGTGCCATACGTCCTGTCAGATGAAATGGAAATTATTGACTTTGAATGACGTTGAAAGCCGTAATGCGCTATTGTGGCTAAACGGCGCGAGATAAGGCCTAGGTTGCTATTAATCATTAACAGCAAGTGGCATATTGGCTTCCAAAATAAATAACATAGAAATTATCGACCTTGGATGACCTTGAAGGTCACTGACAACCAGTACAGTCAGCTATCTTAGCGACAGCTAGGCTTTTTGTATATAAGCCTTGGTAAAGCGCCTGTGTTCAATATGCCGTAACATAATGTTGCCTATGGGGTCTGATCAAGGAGCATTATAGTACAACTGCGCGACAACAGGCTATATTAAATCAACATCAAACAAACAGGCGCTTTGAACGAAGCCTACGTTCATGCAGAACGTCAGCCGTCTCCGGAAATTTTGTACTCGAATCTGCATATAAAAGTTCAAACGCGATTATTAAATTTCGGGTCAGCAAAATGCAATAATAGGCTACATCAAGAACAACTAGCCAACCGTGTTATACACGTAGGCCTACTAAAACTTTGACATTACACGTCATTCTGTGGGGCGACTGAAAATGCGAGAAATGAAAATTCGGCACCATCAAAAATGCAAGTCGTGAAAATACGAGACATGAAAATGCGGCACCATACCGCGTGGCATGAAAATACAGGTAAGGAAAAAGCGAGACATGAAAATACGAGACATGAAAATGGGGGAAATAAAAATTTGGGAAAAGTGTGATTTTGGTTTAGGTGAGCATTAACGGCCTGTACAGCTGCTTTGAAGGTCAAGTCAAGTCGTTGTCGATAATTAGTGAATGGAATGTCGACTCC
>Ga0209367_1004482_pt1 | contig 19260 bp, 11 predicted proteins | sample WorMetLIZISLAND2_FD_187412 | JGI IMG/M metagenome (GOLD analysis project Ga0209367, IMG submission 187412) | Marine gutless worms symbiont microbial communities from Max Planck institute for Marine Microbiology, Germany - Olavius geniculatus... ...
CAAAACATGCGTCCGCTATTTGCATTGTTTATTTAAGACTGAAAGACAATGACAGATACTTGCGGCCTGCTGGTGCGTTTGCATTCTGTATAGCTATTTATATCGCTTGACGAGATGACCGCGCGCGACGTCTATTATACTAGCGTTGATTGTAGTTTTCGAGAGCAGCGTTCTGTTAACATAGCGTGCATGGAACTGTCACCTCTGAGAAATCACTTTCTCTCCGTGATTGGAAGTCGGACGCTGGACTTCAGGCGTAGGCGGTACGGTTGGCTTTTTCTAGCGACAGCTGGTCTTTTTGTTTCCTGTTAAAACGATAACTCAGGAATTGTTGCACTTAGTTCGATGAAATTTTGCTTGAGCATGCTATTGAATTTCAAGGTCATAACCTGGTGAAAGGTCAAAGTCACAGGACCGGATTTTCGGATAATTCACCATTGCAATAGGCCTATAAAGCCTTTACTGCTATGGCTGCTGTTGGTCGATGGCCATGGCCGACGCTGACGCGTCATGCCAGCCTATAAATATTGTTGCATGCCACGGCGGCTACTGCGGACAGACTTAGTCTTAATAGATGCACGTAGGCCTACCTTCGTTAGATTATTACACGCGACAGCAAAATGCTTCGCACGTTTTAGCCATAGCCTACCTAGGCGTCTGTGTGTCAGTCTAGTCTGTCTGTCCGTCACACTCTGCGATTTAAAACGGTGCAAGCTAGGATCACGAAATCTTCACCGTGAACTGCCACAAAAACTTTAATTTTAGGATCCGTAAAGTTTTCCCTGATCTCCGATCGAGAGCACTAAATGACAGAAGTGCAAAAATTGGCGATTTTGAGCCAATAAATGGCCGTATCTCACAAACGCTGCCAGATATGGCGTATATGTTACTATTAAGTCTAATCACTAGGAAGTCCTACACACCCTTTCGATTGCCACCAAAATCAACGACCTTTAATGACCTTGAACTCTGAAATAGATTTTTAATGATTTTTTTGCGATTTTAAGTTGCGGCGGACATTTCATTTCAAGAGTGAATTGCGCCAAAACGCCTGGAGATAAACCAAGACAACTTGCATATAAAATTCTTAGCATTAAACGTAGATTTTAGCAGTTTTATTCTCAACCTTCTAGATTCAAGGAGGCCAGCGCAGGCGAGCGTTAAAAAAGTACTCCTAAAAGTGGTTATTTTCACCGCTATTGCCTCGTGTATAGCGTGAAAACGGTTACAGATAGGTAGGCCTATGACATGCTACTTATCATAACAACCACTAGTGACGAGCTTTTTACTAATACTAAAATCGATGACCTTGAATAACTTTGAACCCTCAAAATAAAGGGTATTGATGTTTTTTGCGATTTTCGGCTGCGAGGCACAAACCAAGACTGAATTACGACGAAATGGCTGGAGATAGACCAAGACAACCTGCGATCAAAAACTGCTACCGGTAAGGCTGTTGTGCGTCTCATGAGCTTTGCTCAAATTACTTGTTTTTTTTCTACACATAGCTCTGAAGCGTATCGAACTAAACTAGGCCTTTATTGGCTAACTCTTAGTTTAAGCACTGGACAGCATCTTGCTCGCTCAAACATGCTAAGGAATAAACAGAAGATATAGTTGGGGCATGTGTTGCGTCATGATTCTCTAGTGAGAACAGAAGGCTATTAGAAGAACGACTGCCGGGGAAGAAAGGAAGAGAGAGATTGAAATAAATGTCACTGAGTTGGCTACTGGAAACAAGCGATGAGTAGACCTGAACATCGATTAAGAAACTTATCTGGTCAAAAATCTGAAGAACTTACCTTATCACGACAGATTTAAACAACTAAACTTTTACTCCCTCTAGTACCGAAGACTCCGTGAAATAGAAACATAATGGGGTGTTTACACGATCCAGCAAACGTCCAGCAAATTTCCAGCAAATGTATTCAAAATACATGTACACGTGCTAATGCTGGACGTTTGCTGGATCTTGTAAACACCCTATAAAGAAAATGTGAATCGGGACCAGTTCTTCACTTTGTCTGAAACATCACATCTTTGCGGACACAGCAAAAAGCTATACAAACAATCTATCAGGAGGATCTCCAGAAAAAATTTTTCAGTCAAGCTGTAATATTGATAAACGGATTCAACTGCCAGAGAACGTTATAGCAGCAGACTCAGCTGAGTCCTTTAAAAAACGTCTGGATATACACATGAACTCGAAGAAATGAGCAATAAAAGTTTCTGCTTTCGAGCCCATAATTTAAAACTGAAACTGAAACTGAATTTAGGGGGCCTAAGGAACTAGGATAGCCTTCGAAAAAGCAAGATGGAGTCGATGAAAACGAAAACCTGCTCAATTAATAGCCTAGCAAAGCAGAATACAACAAGCAACTGCATGATGCCAGTGCTATACTGAGATTGATAGACAATTAGCGCAGTGGTTACTATTAACACTTACAAAATTTGCGAATTCTTTATCCAATTTCTTCATTGCTGACCTTTATTTTACGTCATTCGCATTTGCTGATCATCGACTCTCGGTCTTCCCTAGCGATGCCGACAGCTGGGCTTCTTGTACACAACAATTTTATAAAACATGGTCATAACATGACACGCTAAAAATGCACACGAGAGCTGAAGTGTGGATAATGCAGTGTGCAGCATAACAGAGAATGAGATGCAATTTTGCAAACATTCTTACGCGCGAAAGCAGCTAATGATTTCAGCGCGTCTTAGCCATGGCAATTCTGTTCGACTGTCCGTCTGTCCGTCACACGGGTGAATCAGTCAAAAACGGTGCAAGGTAAGATCACCAAGTCTTCACCATCGGCTGTCTGAAAGACTTTAGTTTCACGAACCGTAAAGTTCTTCCATAAATTCGAAGGGGGTCACCCCGAACGAGGCCGCTAAATGAGAGGGGGTGGGCAAAATTTGCGATTTTTAGCCAATAAGTCGCTGAATCTTAATAACGGTGCGAGATAGGGCCTAAGTTACTATTAATCACTAATAAAAAGTCGTACACTGGCTTTCGATTGCCATTGAATTCAATGACCTTTTATGACCTTGAACGCCAAAATAGGAGTTTTTATGGATTTTTGGGCGATTTCAGGCTGCGAGACACATTTCAAAAGCGAATTGCGCCAAAACCAATTGAAATAGACATAGACAAGCTGCGTATGAAATTTTTAGCATTAAACGTAGATTTCGACGGTCTAAGTCTCGATTTTTTAGGTTCAAAGAAACCTGCGCACGAGTGCATCAAATAGTGGTACCGCAGTAAAAGTCGCGACGAAATGGCTGAAGATAGACTGACAGTTTGCGAACAGCAGCTGCTATAGGCTTTCGTGCGTCTCGTGAGTCGTGAGCATTAGCTCAAATTTCTTGTTTCAGTAAGCTTAACCAAAGATTATAGAGCGAGCAAAGCTTTGCTCGCTCTATAATCTTTGGCTTAACCACTAACCGCTCCGTTACTACTCCGATGTCTTTGTTACTTACTTACGTTCTAAAACGGAAATGAATTACAGTACGTGGCAATTTGTTTGTCAACAAATGTTCTTATTTTTGAGACTCGCAAAATGGTTATAAGTTGGTTAGCCGTATTGCTGACTGCCCTGTCTGTTTGTAATGTCTCTGCGTACTTTATTGTTGTTGACGCGTACGCCGAGGAATGCTTCTTCGATCGTGTTTCTGCCGGCACCAAGATGAGTCTGACGTTTGAAGTTGCCGAGGGAGGATTTCTCGATATTGATGTCACGGTATGCGTTTCTGAATTTCTGTTGTTGTTTTTCGGCATAAAGTACTAGGCCAAATACTATTTAATAACCGTTTATTGCTAGAGGAACTACATAGCGTTTCGCTGTTGTCCGCTATTATGTGCATCTGCATTCTGCACAGAAGTTGCGATTAATGTGTGAATTTTCAGTCGCACGCACGATGCTACAGTGGCGGAAAATCCGCCGCGATAAGTGTCGTCCATTTGCTTGAGTGGCGGAATTTCTGCCCTGCAAAAAATGCTGCAGCGGCGGAAATACCAACCAAGTCCGTTCGTGTCCAATGTCGCCATATCACGGACACGACAGCACCAGACCAACTGCCTGAACTCGGCCATAGCCTCACGGGTTGGCAGTCCGGTCAAGCAGCTCCTCAAGCTAGGAACTATCATTGGCTAGCCGCTTGGCAAGTTTTGTCATCTTCCTGTACCAGCCTCAATATCTAAGCCATACTGAACAGTAATATATGGTGTCCACTATTGTTGACACAGTCTTTCTAAAATGCGAACTCTAACCCAAACCCTAAACCTAACCCTAACCATAACCCTAAACACTAACCCCATCCCTAACCCTAATGGTAATCACTGAACCCTACATGATGATATAGACACATACTGTAGTCTCTGCCAGCTCGCCCTACCGCCATAACTAATAACCACTCGAAACGTGGCGCCACATGTTGCACGCAAGCTGTTAAAGTTGAAAGTCATACATTCTACAAAAAACAACTTTCGCTTGAGCTATACTCTAATATAATACTGAATAAGACAAATATAAATACATTACATAGCATCCTGGCATGGTTTATAGACGTTCTATATATATTTACCGCCATAATTATTCATATTGGAAACGAGCAATTCAGTACATCGTCGGAGCAAATCGTGCCAAAACATTCACCTAAATTGCTTTAAAACTGAATAAGCTGCAGAATACGAATACAATCTCGCAAAAGATGCACATGCTACCGATAGACTGCTCAAGGGCTATCGTCGCAGTTGCTTCAATAGTGCTATTTATGGAGCGCCTCAACAGGCACATACTTGATTTCGCCACTACAGCAAATAAACAACACATAACGCGGCGGAATTTCCGCCACTTGAGATTTCTTTATTTCAGTCATGTTTTTACACTGTGCATTTTATACCTGCTCTGGTTGATTATTTTATCATTTGCTTACAAGTGTTTCGTTTTTTAGTATTTAGCATAGTTGTGCTGTAATTTATAGATCTCTGGTCCGGATGGCAAGAATATATACGCCGGTAGTCGTGAAGCCAACGGCAAGTATACATTTGCAGCGCACTCTGATGGAGTGTACAAATACTGCTTCAACAACAAAATGTCAACGGTGACCCCAAAGGTTGTTATGTTCAACATGGATGTCGGCGATCAGCCAAAAGATGGAGTCACCAAAAACAAAGAAGGTTGTTTTTGAAAAAAACTTGTGCGATTTGTAAAGCAGTATTTTCTGATGTTAGAGGCAGCTTGTTTGGCAACAGAAAGGGCATCTGGCTTCTACAGAGCACTGGATCATGGTACATAAGTGAATAATGCATGTTTTCCATAGATCAAGCGATTTGACATTTTTGGAAATGATGAACCTCAATTATTGCAATGAATGATGGTTATATTGAACAATGAACAGCGTCGTCATGGGTTAAAAAAAAGTAGACAGTGCAGCAAGATACAATTTTTTAACACAGAGCTGCAAATTTTTGAAACAGGAGTTTGTGAATACTCAAAATTTTGATTTTGCCTCTAAATTTTCCCAAAATGACCATTTTTGGGTTGCAAATTTTACATTTGGTGAAAGTTTTTGGACAAGAAAATTTTCAAGCTTTTTTTGACAGTTTATAATTTAGGATGGGACGTTCAATTAATGCCACCCCCCTGTCATGATTCTGCTGATGTACTAAAGTTAAAAATCAAGTCGCATCATTTTACATAACTGTTATAAAGTGCTAATTGGCTTTATTAAATGCTAATTTGTCAATATTCATTAATCTTCTGGTTGCTGATACATCTTAGTGCCTTAGAAATAAGGTTCAAACTACTCAACGTCATAGTGATGTCATCATAATTAAACTCATAGCTGCTACTCATAATTAAATTTCCTACAAAACGTATATTTCGGATTTTTAACATTTTGAAAACTAACAGAATGACGCTGTTTTGTAACTTATTTATCGAACGATAATAATTGGCATGGAGTCAGCACATTTAAATTACAAACCATTGACAGATTTTGTGATCCCACTTGACTTTGTATGTCGAGAGTTACCGTACTGTCATAAACAGTGACGATGTGCGCTGTGAAGACGGAGAGACAGAGAACAAGTTGGAGCAGATGATAAATGAACTGTCCACTTCTCTGACGGCCGTCAAACATGAACAAGAGTACATGGAAGTGCGAGAACGCGTCCACCGTGCCAGTATGTTGTCTTTATAGCCTCTACTTATTCTTTCTCAGGGCAACAGTGTACTGTTTGTTGTAGGCATTTGCTAAAGATTTTTTTTGTGACATCAAGTCTCAGCTCTAAAAGTTTAAATTACTGTCATTTGTCACTATGTGCTGTTTCTTTAATTGTTGATAATACTTGTGTTAAACACATTTTAATCATGAAGTTATGTAATGTATACTGGTTTCACAGTTATGTGGTCTGAGAACTGGCAAGTTTTTAATACACTAGATTTTTTCAACTTTTGTCAGTTTGCATTTTCAGTAATTTTTGTTTTGTATTGGTTTTATTTTTTTGTGTCCATTATTTGTGTTGTTTGTTGGACATCTAGTTTTAATTTGTTTTTTTTTTTAAAATATGAACAAATTAATTTTTGGTGACCTATGGCCATATTTTCGAAACTTTCCAAAGACATATTGCAAAGATTTTTATTCGTGAGATGATTAAGGAATTCTGAAGAAGTTTTCTTTTTCGAATTTTCGATGGCTTTCTTTGCGTTTCGTAAGAATGTTTTCTTTTTTTATCTTTGTAAACTAGATCAGCCAGTCAGATGCGCTTATACAGACCATGTGACATAATCACCTCAGTTTCAAAACTTTTTTGGATTATGTTGGCATTTCGACAGCAAACGCAATTTACACACTGCTTCGTTGTTGAAGTTGACCAAATGTAAATTTTTGCTTTACTAACTCATTGCCGAGTTAACTGCAGTGTAACATAAATAACGTATGATGTCACATATGAAACTAAACTAAGTGTCAGCAGTGCATACCTTTGTACAAATTTCATTTTATTACACAGCTTTCTCCATGTAAGACATGGTTAGTGCTTTCCTGCATATTTTCATAAATTTTTTCAAAGAAATTTTTAAAGAAGTTTTGAAAATGTGCATTCTCCACAAAAACTTCTTTGGCAGATGTTCTTCAATTTTTCCAAAGACATTTTCCAAAGAAGTTTCGAAAATCCGCATTCTTTCTTTGGAAGAGAAATCTTCCAAATGAGTTTCGAAAATGTTAGAAGAACACTGGAAAACTTGACTGGTGAAAGAGGAATCAAATAAGCTTATTGTAGATTCTGCTGAATTAATTCATTGCATTGAGTTGCACCACGGTTGGGTGTTTTTTTCCAGTAGTAAATTATGCAAATTTGTATTTTTTAAAAAGTCTTAATAGTGAATATATTATACTTTGCATATGCTTTATAATTTTTTTTTCTGGATCTTAACCTCAGTTCCAGTTTCTATGATGTGCATTTATTATGCACAAGAACTTTGCAATCTGTCTTTTCACATATTAGCTGTTCTATCGTGTGTTCAGTCAACGACAACACAAATTCGCGAGTGGTGCTATGGTCATTCTTCGAGGCAGCCGTGCTTGTTGCCATGTCCCTTGGTCAGGTCTACTACCTGCGACGTTTCTTTGAGGTTCGACGGGTTGTCTGAGAAAGATCTGTGCTGCCAGTCATGTTCCAGTTAGAACATCTTTGTTTTGGTTGTGCTTTTACTTTGCTGCGATGAAAATGTTTACAGCTTTGAATTTGATTTTATCCGGTTATGTTGCATGTTGAAATGTTCGTAGAAAAACAATTTCCTAAAAACTTCTGCATATCACTAATGGCCAGACTTTTGCATTTTATGTGTGATAGTTCATTCATGCAAAATATCTTGATGATTTGATTTAGACAAGTGATATGGTTTAGTCATGAAACTTTAAACATTTTTCTTTCAATCCAGTATTGACCCAAATATGCATGAAGACGAATCTAATTTTTGCTGAGCTTGTTAAGTTCAACAGACAGTTTACACGTTTCTGCAACATGTCTAAGCTCCGGTCTTTGTCAGTTTAACTTAATTCTAACATGGAAAGTGTTTAAATAATTAATATGCATTTTGTCTTCATTGCCTCAGCTCAGTTTTGCCACAGACTATCATAAAATATTAACTAACTACATTATAATTGTTCTATAGCATAATAATTTCACAGTAACTTGCGGTTATGTCAAAATAGCATCACGTTTCAGAAATAATAAACAAGTGACTAGTAAGAAAAGTTAGAAAACATGTTTGTAAGACTTGTATACCAGCACAGCTTTTTAAAGTTGGGATTGCAGATTATTTTTGTGCACTTACAAAAATGCATTTTCAAGTTTAAATAGTTATAAGTTTTGAATTGACTAAAATATTGTAATTAAAATTGCTAGCTCTCTAGCTGTCTGGCTGGCTGCAAACAATTCTGCAGATATATTTTTTAGGGGATTGTGTTTACTAGCCCCCCCCATAGGTGGCTGTAGCTTGTTGAAGTTGCTGCATTTGTCTTAGGCTTGGTTACATGCAAAACAAAACAAAACTTTTTGAAAAATATTTTGCATTAAAACATTTGCTAAATTGTTTTAACACAGTCATAGCAGGATTGCACACATGCACACATGCAGCTCAAGATACATGTAAAACAAAATGCAAAAACATTTCACAGTTTGCTGATTTCACAATCAGCACGTCCATGGCTTACAGTAGTCTCATAATTTTTGTGCAAATGTAACTACTTCTAGAACATTTTTGGGAATATTTTAAAGAGCTTAAAACATTTAAAAAAAATGTTTTAAACATAACCGCATTTGCAATAAAACAGAAAAAGTTTTTGCAAATGCTTTTTTCAGATGTAACCACACTTTTAATCTGTGATTACTTTGTGTCAACTTTGTGATGTATGGACAAAAGTTGACAGAACTTTGTGTTTTGTCTATTTATTTCACGATGCTGCCTTTCAATGTTTAAGTGTGACGTTGGCATATAATATGCAGAATAATAGAATAGATATACTCCATCTGTACTGCTTCATTTTCACATGCTGCACATTCAAGTCTGGTGTATTATTATGTGAGATTGTTTGTTATTTTGATTAAACTGTTAGTCAGGTATTTTCTTTTTGCATCAGATTGTTTTGTCTTTCAAACTATTTTAGTGTGGATTTAAAAAGAAAATTTTATGGTATATTTCAAAACACACTTTTATTCACTGAAAGAACCATAACAGTGGATAGACAGATATAACGTCTTCAACCCCAGAAGTTTAGCACTGAGTACCAAATTGACTCAAAAGTAGATTGGTTTAAACCAAACTCAAAAGCAGTAGTAATTCAACATGTTGTAATATATAACTCCTGATACATGCTTGTTACTGTCACGATGCAACAAACAGAATACTGCGTACAGTGGCAGATCCAAAAATTTTGAATTTGAATCCAGAAAATGTTTGAAAATTGTAAACAAAAATAATTGCATTTTGGTGCAAAATTTTCCTTGTTTTAACATGCATCTAGTCAATAGGGGGAGGGCGGCCGCCCTTCCCTCGCCCCCCCCCCTTTAGTCCGCCACTGACTGTGTATACAAAATGTCTGCAGAATGCTGCTGTTAGGACAGGTTACCGAGCTGTGTGATGGGCCAACAATACGTTGGCTGATTATAAAATGACATGTAAACGAAGCAGTAAAGCTGCGACGCTTATGTTGATAGTGATTAAACGTAGATAACAGTAATTTAGATGGTATTAAAATGAGACACGTATAAATCATGTACCTGATATTACTGTGAGTTCAGAAGCAAATATGATGAACTGGTGCAAACAATAAGGCACACAAATGCGTCCTATGCATGCGTAGCCTGTCAACGGTGACTATACTTTGCTGACACTCTGCTAATATAATTGTGAAGAAAATAAAGCTATATCATCAAACTGAACAATAAAGAACTAAAAGTTATTTATCAAACCAGTTAATAATCCTTTTTCCACAACAATAATACTGAGAAAATAGTACTCACACGACTAATTTTTCACTGTATTGTTCTGAACAGGTCTGGTTTTGACAGTGATGCTACATTTTATAGAGCATTTTCAGGCCAGTTGATTGGTCTAACGGTCTTGTCACGTTCAAGAACCTGTTCTACGTGAAACCTGCACTTATCTGAGGTTGTGGACATTAGGTATGCAGTGACTAGGTATGCAGTGACACCGCTCTACTGCTGATCTCTTGTGTTTAGTGACAAAATGTTTGCAAAGCTTGTTTTTCCTAATTCCCCAGTGTATACCGGTAGATGTATGCATCCCACTATCTTTGGTTAAAACGCCGATACTGTAACAGTATAGTCAACAGCAGTGTCAAGTGTAATTGTGTGCCAATAAGGAGAACAATAGGCCTAACTTACAAACAAGTTAAGAACAATAATCTATAATATAATAATAATCAACAGTAAACACGCTTCAATGAAACAAGTGTGGCTGAATACACATTTGCAGGCATACAGTGTACGTCTGCCTTAGACACATACAGGGTGTGCAAAAAATGGCACCATTTTTGTATGCCTTATAACTTAACGAAATATTAACCCATTTTCAAAATTCTTTCACTGTTAGAATCAGGAGACAATTTTTAATAACACTGGCGCTATAGATTCCCACACCTCAAGTGTGTCGCTACACTACCTTGTAAAATGTCAGTGTCTTGTGAAATTACTTCTGTACAACACGCTTTTAGAAATTAACAACAGAAACAACGTGTCTGTTGTCTCAGTTATTGTCTAAAAAATCACATCTCACAGTTTTCACATTAAATGTTCAACGTGTCCGCCTTGCTGCTGGACGACGCATCCTAGACGGCGACGCCACTGGCCAATGGCGCGATTAACCAAACGCCGCGGCAGTTTGCCCCAATTAGTGATGATCGCCTGCTTCAGCTGACTGACTGTCGTGAATCGTCAGCATTAATAGGCCATCTGTTGAAAGGCACCCCAAACGGCATCGTTTGGCAAACGGCAAACGTTGATCACGTGACTGATCAGTGGCGTCGCGGCTTGAATGTCTGACAATTCACAAGGTAGTGTAGTGACAAACGAGGTGTGGTGGGATCTTTGGTGATGGTGTTATTGCGAATTATCTCCTGAATTTGATGGTGAAAAAAAATTGAAAATTGGTTAATATTTGACGACGTTAAAGGCATAGGCCTATAAACAAAATGGTGCCATTTTGACCCACCCTGTAGAATCATGGACATTGGACAACACGCTTCAAGCTAAGAGCGGCAACAACGAACTAACGGTAGTAAGATCACACTGCTGTTATGAATTGGCCTAATACCGGGCAGGGTACTCCAACTTTCTTTAAGCTACTGCCACTAGTGACAGTCTTCGGCCTATACTGGTTAATTTTTCACTCCAGTTCTTGATCAGTTCGCAAGTAGGCCTACGCCTTTATTCTTGAACATATTCATTTACAGTTTTTCACATTTTAATGATTCTGTGCTCGATTGTAATTCCATTATGCAAATATGCAAGAAAGTATTTTTTTATTTGACTGTTCATGCAAAACAGTCATTGCAGCATTATTAGCCATGGTCGGCAAACGAGCAAAACTAAAAATTAAGGGGGATTTTTTTAAAACGTTTTGATTCATTTTGCTGTTATTCAGTTTACTTATACGAAATTAATTATTATGCAAATCATTTTCGTTGTCATTTTTCTCTTATGCGAAGATAAGCTTAATACTGTTCTATTGCTACCCTGTACTGAATACACGTGGTATAATAATTATACTGCATTTAATAAATAGACACACATTAAAACTGCAAGGTAACCGATGTGTGCGCTTCGCAGGAAAGTGCATGATGCTCATTTGCAGCTGCTCAACGATTTCATGTATAACATCTAGGCTACTACGTATATACAAGTAATACTGCTAGAGTAAATACCAGACAACAATTAAGCGATAATATTATAATACTCATTAGAAATACGATCTGCCAGTGAGTTACATAAACAGACTGCAGTGCATTATGCAAAATACGCGACATTTTCATTTGCTAAAAACAGGTAATACCATTTCAATTTTATACAGGGATATCGAAAAAAAGCCATGCGTTCTTGGATAATATCGCTGTGTAGGCCTACTGATATGCAGCTATTGCAGCTTCTATTCGGTTGTCGCGTATAGCAGCAGCACAGTGTGGAATTTGCGGCGCTGTCAATACGAATACTAAATAATTAATCAAGCAATAAATTATTGTATTGACCCGCCAAGTGCCAGCCAGTTCGACGCCGGCATACGACACGACTCCGTTTCCACCGCATTTCTGTTTACCGGCATGCCGCGCAGTGAACTCAGAGCACCGTCATGCAATGTATTGCCCCTACCTGACTATAGCAGCACGTTTTGTGTGCTAACAAATTGCTTGATCTTTTGGCAGTGACCGTGACCTCCACCTTTGATCTTTTTTTACTTTAAATCATAATGTATAAGACATATTGTTTTATCTACATTTATACCTAAATTCTCTGATTTTTACGTTTTTTTTCAATATAACCATCATGAACAGCGTTAGTTACTCTTATTGACTTGCGCCCAAACTGTTTCCAGTATAGGCCTAGTTAAATGCATGGTGAATTGAAGTATCGTTTTTCTCACACAGGCTATGCTGTGGCCGTTTACTGGTTAACTACACATTCCGGCTCGAGTGCATAATGCCGACAACAGCTATACGCTGTGTCGCCGACAGTAAAAGAGCACTTGTGGCATAATAGGTCTATCATAATCATATCACATCACAAAACAATTTGCTATGGCACTCTTCATTTTCTCAAAGGGGCGCCATCATATACAATCACTATAATTAACGCTAAGATACAATACAGTAAGCTTTAATTCGGCGCACGTGGGTGATGACTGTGGGCAGCAACTGCATTCCAAATTGCGGCTAAACCGCTGCAAATAGAAATATGGATACTATTGACATCTTATAGGAACTCGTCATTGCCCTATATAACGGTGCCATCGCCGACTTTCTATGACGTACGGTTTAGCCACAATACATATGTTACAGACGACAGACAGCTAAGTCGTATCCAAGGTTCGACCTAACGGTCGGCCAAAAATGTTTAAGCCCATTATTTTTTGTTGGATACAAGAAAGAGACGTTTCAACTTCTAAGCGGACGGTTGCTGCAGCTGATGTGATCTATAGAAATAAAAACATTTTTTATTTCTATGTTGTGACTATACTGCATGCGGTCTTGTCAAGTTGTACGCTCGTACAACAATAAACATTAGCTTAACACTCACTGTTCAACGAAGAATTAGACGTCAACGCGGAAGATTCTGCAGTGAGAACTGATAACAACCCGCGGCTATAGTGTCATGGGTTGCCGGTGTCAAGGGACAAACAGCCACAATATATCAATCTTTATTCACCAAAGAATAGTTTGGTAACAACAGGCAGAGACAGACAGACACAGAAACATACAGAATAAAGACAATGTCGAACACTGATCGACAGACAGACAGACAGACAGACACACACACACACCTACACACACACGCATACCCCAATCATACGTGACTTTGTATGAGACATGGAACTTGGTGGTCTTTTCATCGTTGGCGTTTGCGTCTTACCGGGAAATTTCAACCTCCACTTAGTTCGATTATTTTGTGGCGGACTTGTACAATCATGCTGCTCCGCACAAGAAGCAGCATCGAAATCGAAAGTCTGTACAGCAAATCCTCAACATGTACAGTTTGTTGTACCACTTGTTGTCCACCACGACAAATCGAAATAATGGAATCTGGGCTTAATTTACCGGGTTCTGCTATACACCTGGTCAACGAACAGCGACGAAAAAGCCTAAAGGATCGTGCAGCCGTTGTACAACGTACCGGTAGTCTTGCTTGGATAATCTTTAGTCCATAACAAAGTCGACCTGTCGGCAATCGGCATCAAAACGATTTTATACCCATCAGTAGTCAATATGTCAAATATTGAAGTTTTCTTTCTATAATACAACAGCAGGAACGACATCCAAAGCATCGGACTCGCATGACCGGAAAACTGAGGTCCAACACAAGACCATTGGTCGCCTATAACTCACACACTACTAAAGTTCGAAATATTACTGCAGTGAGCGGAAAGTGTAATTGTATAACGCCGTATAAATATTTTTTACGAAAGAAACGGCGTTCTCGTTGCATTTTTACTCAAAATTATCACTAACAATGCATATGGCCGATCTTAGTTGTCATTTGCGTCGTTGTCAGTGTTCAGAAGTCATCGGCGACGTCGTCGGAGTTGAATGGCGTCGTCTGTGGCTCTGCGGCAGTGAGCAGACCGTGCAGTTCGTCCAGTGATGAGTCCAGAGAAGACATCGTCGTCACGCAGCCGCGGTGATGCTCAGCCCACGGATGCGGCGGAGCCGGCTGCTGCTGCTGCAGCAAGCACACGACCTCCTGTCCGTCTAGGTTTGCTGGTCTGGGTGATGGAGTGTTGAGGGCACGTGCCGTCGCGTCATCGTCATCACTGGGGCCTGGCGGTCCAGACTCACCGAAACTATCACCAAGCGACAACCACCAGTCGGGAGGACGCAGCCCGACGCCGTAGACCGTCAGATCGAGGGAATCCGCTGCGTCGCTCACGTCCAGTGCGAAGTCGCCGAGGTCGTCCAGCATAGCGGGGTCGGTATCTGCGCATGCGCGGATCAGCTCGTCGAGCTCGTCGTCGTTGTCGTGGGTGCTGGAAGCACTGACGTCCGCGCCGCTGCTGGCGGCAGTGTCGGCGCGTCGTCGACGTGACTCGGCGTCGGACTGGTAAACTGCGTCAGCGGCGGGACAGCTCAAGCTTCGACCGAGGATCGTCGACCAACTCATGTCCAGCACGTCAGTCAGCGAGTCGTCCTCGTCAATGTCGTTCGGTACTTCATCGTCGTTGGTGGTCTGTTCGATAATCGGGTCTCGGTGGGTGGTCGAGCCTTTTGGTCGCTCTGGTCTCTCGTCAACCGTCGACCGTCGGCAGATCTTCTTTGCCGCCTGGCCTCCTGCCGCTGCCGTGGCGGTGGCGGACGTCGCTGGTCGCTTGCGGAAGAAGTCGCGGTCTACGATGGAATTGAACTCGGGGTTGACAGTCCAGTAGCTGCCCTTGCCCGGGTCGGTCTTCTCACGCTGGACTCGCACGAAGCACTTGTTCAGAGACAGATTGTGACGAATCGAGTTCTGCAGCATCCAGCACATTGATTACACCAAAGCTTAATTGTTTTAGAAAACATTTTAGCAGCAGCTGCTGGCGTGAGAGCGTTTTTGCTGCAGCTTCCTAATGAGTGACGTATTAGATGAATTAAATAAAAAAAGCTTCAAACATGCTTATTCAAAGTCAGTAGGACGTAAAAAAACTTTAGTTTTAGCAACAGGCTTTGCCGTTAAAATACCCTTTTCGTTAATGGTTCTGAACAAGTATAAACTATAGTCTATTAAGCGATTCAACGCTGACGTGGTCCTAACAATAATATTATTTATTTTAAACATCTCTGTGACGATAGGCTAATAATGATGACGACGACGACAACTACGATAGAGAAGATAATGATGATAGTTTGCGAATAATAATGACCGCGGAAATATGACTGACATGAAAAACAGCAATTATGCAAGGGAGTTATAATCTCGCTTAAGTCAACCACCTATCTATTCACATTAATAATACTACACGGTGTTTCATAAAAGGACTCCTTTTTGTTTTTTTATAATTCACTCAAATGATGATACTAGTTGTAGCGAAAGAAATACTAATTCAAAATATTGCAACAAAATATGGCAGCTGACTAAATATTTTTTGCTAGTCTTGACGTAATGCTGAGGTCATAATGCGTCAAAGGTACAAGCTGGATAGTCTCAACTAGTTCTGTCAGTTGCTAACCTGCTTTGATGGTGAGCTTAGTCTGGTTCGCTAATGAAAAATGTTTATTGTGTCAGCACTAAGAAACATGGGGACATGAAATCAGGCGTCTTGCGATCCAAAAATACAACCATTTTGCAAGCTCGGTGTGCTAGTGCACTGTTTTGCTCGAACACGTAAAAGTCCAACTATCCCCACAGACACGTAAATGCCATCGCTTTGCATGTTTTTGTAACTGTAACTAAAACTTCAACAATTTGTCACGAATAAACCAAATTTTTCACCATTGGAGCAGGGTAGCAACTGACAGCACCAGTTGAGACTGTTTAGTTTGTACCCATGATACATTATGACGTCAGCATTACGTCAGGACTAGCAAAGAATATTTAATCAACGGCCATATTTTGTTGCAATATTTTGAATTAGTATTTTTTCAGCTACAACTGTTACACATTTTGTGTGAAATGATCATCATTTGAGTGAATTATGAAAAAAACAAAAAGGGGTCCTTTTTATGAAACACCGTGTAATTGCTGCCATCTGTGTGTGCCGTTTCAATGTGTTGTTTTGGGCACAAGGATAATATTGAGTTAAAATACACTTTGCATTAATGTCACATTTAATAGTTACATTAAAAACAGTAAAACTAATTTTGCATAGCACAATACAAAGATGAGATGTGATTGTGATCGGTTGTGCACATAGCTGACAGCCATATTACACTTAGTTTACGTTAATACACGGTGTTTCATAAAAAGGAACCCCTTTTTTCATAACTCACTCAAATGATGATTAATTCACACAAAATTTTTACCGGTTGTAACTGAAGAAATACTAATTCAAAATATTTTAGCAAAGTATGGCTGTTAATTAAATAATTCTTTGCTAGTCGTGACGTAATGCTGACGTCATAATGTGTCGTGAATACAAGTTCGCTCGTCTCAACTGGTGCTGTCAGTTGCTGAATAGCTACCCTGCTTCGACGGTGAACTTCATCTGGTTCGCTGATGGCAAACTGTTAAAGTTTCACCTCTGCAGCCACAAAATCACCTATAACAATCGCTTTCACACATTTGTGGCGATAGCTTGACTTTTACTCCTGATTGCAGCTTCCAGCAAGACAGTGCACCAGCACACAGGAGCTTGCGAGATGGTTGAGTTTCTAGCTCAAAAGACACCTGATTTCAAGTTTCTTTGTTGCTTAATGCTAATGCTGACACGATGAACATTTTTCATCAGCAAACCAAATTAAGTTCACCATCGAAGCAGGGTAGCAACTGACAGCACCAGTTGAGAGAAGCAAGCTTGTTCTCACGATACATTATGACGTCAGCGTTACCTCACGACTAGCAAAAATATTTAATCAACAACCATTTTTGTTAAAATGATTTGAATGAGTATTTTTCAGCAACAACTGACAAAAAATTGTGTAAATTGATCATTATTTGAGTAAATTCTAAAAGAAACTAAAAGGAGTCCCTTTTTGTGTCAAGATAAGCCTTTACTGTGTATTTGTAGACCGATGGAAAATGGTAATTGGATTGTTTAATCATGCTCTGTGTTGCTTTTATGTTTGTGTAATTGGGCCCAAGCAGTGTATCTCAGTTATAGCTGTGCTCCATGTTGTAGATTTGTAGTTTTTTCTCTCTCTTTTTTTGTAGTTGTGTAGTTTTTCTTTCTGTAGTTCATTGTTCATGTTTTTCTATGGGCCTTGTGCCTGCAATAAAACGTGATTGATTGATTGAATACCGTGTCGACGTGTATTTGCATAAACTTGCGCGCTACGCTAGTTCTCAAATTAACGCAGCAGAAGCTGTCGTTTCTTCAGAATCAATGGCGGCTTTTGCATTCATGTATACTGTACTTATCATTAATGAGAAGACATTAGTTTGGACGACTCCAACGGTCATTGATGAACAGTACTGTTGGCAGAAAAATGAGATTACTGCACTGAGCTAATGCCAAACGAAGGACATTGATTAGTGGTCAAACTGTAAGCACTCCATCGCTGCCAGAATCTGCATAACTTAGTAACTTAATTTTGCGAGTCTGCCAGCCAACATCAAGAATAGCCGACGCATTTCATTCATCATTGAGACTATCATACATGACACACGGCTGTCAATTTTCAATTACTACAGAAATCTTTCCACTGCAACGTTCAAGGGTATAAGATCACAGGACATAAGGTAAGCGTGCAGGCTTCGCAAGATACCACTGTAGGTATACGAGTAAGTGCCTTTATACTCGGTGCTTTATACTACTGTAGAACAGTTCTGTTAATGCCTGCAGCCTGCAGTTCTTATTGATCGCGTATGCGAGAAAACGTTCATATAGCACCTGGCAATTACGCACTGGTTAACCGTCAAAGAATGCGACGCGAAAAATTGCCTTCGGTAAAGTTTCATCGCTGCATATCAAGATGAACAGCGCCACAATAGAGGTCTGTTTTTATCAATGCTCGAAAATAATACGCCAACAAATATAGTAAGCCTTTATAGAGCTTGCAACATGCAGTCAGTTGTTTTCTAAATTTTCAACCAAGTTAATGTGAATAGGTTTCACTCATTCAACAAACAAAACCATTCGCCAACTGTTTCGAGCAGCTGATTTTTGCATGACGAATTTCTCGTGACTTATAACAGTCGTCTCTTCAAACACTTCCAATCAAGATCGCAGTAAAATGATTACTTTGTCACAGAATTGTGTTATACAACGTGCAGAACAATGAATATGTGGATGAATAGCAATTACTCGGTTGTAAATCTCGTACGAAACCGGCAAAAATACCGCTAAAATTTTAAAAAAATGGTTAGTATCTGGCAAACACATGGACGGAGTTTAGTTGTGTTTTTGACTCTCGATGTTAATACTGATCCTACGAGGTAAATTAATATATCTAAATTATGATATAAAGAATAACGGTCGACAGTCCGTTGCGTAGAAGTAGGCCGATTGGTATAGTTAGTTAGTTAGTTAGGACATTTGAGGGCGTCTGTTCAAAATCACAGACGACGCAGCTACTGTTCAAACAGATGGGTCTTGAGTTTATTGCTGAAAACAGCGAGTGTCTGTGACGGGTCGCGAATGGACGCCGGTAGACTGTTCCACACACGTGGTCCGTCGACAGCATAAGATCGGTCGCCAAACGTCGTTCTGGTCGGTGGGACCTCTAGTTTGGTCGCTGACGACGACGATCTAAAACCGTACCGGCGGCGGCGGATCAGGCGGCAGTCATCTGCCAGGTAGGCAGGTGCACGCCCATTGAGGCACTTGTGAACCAATACGTACCGCTAGCTTGAACAAAATCCGTTGCCGGACCGGTAGCCAGTGAAGCGAC
>Ga0209367_1004483_pt1 | contig 19260 bp, 11 predicted proteins | sample WorMetLIZISLAND2_FD_187412 | JGI IMG/M metagenome (GOLD analysis project Ga0209367, IMG submission 187412) | Marine gutless worms symbiont microbial communities from Max Planck institute for Marine Microbiology, Germany - Olavius geniculatus... ...
GGTGGGAAACTGAATGGGAAGGTGGGAAACTGGGAAACTGCAAGTTGTGTCAGGAATATTTGTGCCAAAAATTATTAAAATTTGATAATTGGTTTTCAAGATACAGTTGAAAATGTCGGGGATGTTTTTTTGGGGACACAGTGTAATTAGCAAACTATGTTATTCTAGTTTATGTCAGCGCTGGTATGATCACAAGTTTTTAATAGTTAAATGTTCAAACAATTAACAATCAATTAGTCATTATATCTGATTAAAAAGACTTAAGTGATGATTATCTAAGAAAGGTTATCGGCTAGTCATTTAATAGCTGTCACAAATGCAATAAGATATGTTCACTGAACATTTTTATCCAGTTTCGTAGGAAGACTAGAATGCTCATGTTATTGGACATTTTAAATGTTGGTACGCTGACACAACTTCATTAATGGTCTCTACTTTGCATTACTTTTTAGATGAGGTGACTGGTTGAAAATAAAATTGTAGAATTTTTTTAATGATTACAATTTTTATTGATTAATAGTGAGTTTCAATGTAGTTTGAATGTGGATGTCTGTTGTGTTGACAGGGTTGGCACGTGCCAAGTCGGTTCCATGTCATACGTACTCACATGAGGTGGTGACATTGTGGTATCGTCCGCCGGACGTTCTGCTTGGTAGTACTGAGTACTCCACATCACTTGACATGTGGTCAGTTTATTATGTACATATGTATAGCAGTTTTACGAGTTCACAAGTGTAAGCTATAATGGACAGCCACATATATACGTTTGTTTTAGCAGCAGAACTAATATCTAAGTTGAACTTCGTCATCATATGGATATTATGAGAGCATGCTGTGTGTAGATAGTTAAATTTTCTCCACTTGTAATTATTTTTTCTATATGGTTACTATGTATTGTCATCACGTGCTCACGTACCCTCGATCTAGTCCTGGCACAACTTCCGCTCATTGGCGTCGACTGTGTGGAACATTGATCTTTTGTTTGAACTGAAAAACAGTGACATTAGCAGATAGCAAACAGTTTTTCAAATCAGGCCTTAAATATATAACATGGCTTTTCAGTCATGACTACTTATAACAGGTGCATCTGAGAACAGATTGATTGGTTGATTGCTTAATTGACTGTCAGCTGGCAACGTTGTTGCATATGTTGTTAGGGGTGTTGGGTGTATTTTTACGGAAATGGTGTCTGGCAGTGCAACATTCCCGGGAACAAAAGATGCTTGGGATCAGCTGGATCGAATCTGGCAGGTAAACGCTCACCTGGCTTATTACGGCACTGGGTGGAGGCTGCCAGTTACTGTAATGCATGTAATGTACTTGTTTTTTACATAACAGAAATTTGCTTAAAAATAGCCATTTAAAAACTGGCAGAATTGATGTCTAGACGTTTTAGTTGCTGAAAATTACAACATCTGGTCATGTGTTTAGACAAATAGCTTGCTGGTAGTGGACTAGTTTGTTTTGTGTGCTGAATTTTTCAGACTTTTACTTTAAGTTATTTAACTTCTGTTTTCTTTGCTGTGCTGCACATCTCTCTGATTTGAATCAGTGCAGCATTGCTGTGCCTATGACAGTCACTAATAGCAGAATGTGTGCTGTATGTCTGTAAATTGAATTGCCAGGTCCTGGGAACGCCGACTGAAGAAACATGGGAAGGCATAACAAACCTACCCAACTATTGCACAAGTCAGTCTCGACATTTCATACCTCTCCAGTTGCTAAAATTGCTCATATAGGGATGCTGATGTATTTTTATTGCTAACATTGTGTCAGACAGATTATTTTGACATAGGGTCTAGTTTTCTGAGTAATCGTAGCAGAAAATTTTTGGCCAGAGGTCAGGGTGCAGCAAACTGTTTGCCAGTTAATATTTTCTATTCCTGCCTTTTTCTGTCTATGTGCATTAGTTTGTGGTGTGTCAGTGTTTGTCAGAAGAACTTTGACAGCGGTACACAGGTTCTGACCAGATTAAATGTTTACTGAAGACACTTGTGTTTGATCGAGACTGCATCTGTGCATCACATTGTGACTTTATTCAATTGCATTTACTTAGTTGATGCAATATTTAGGGTGTTGGACTTACAATCATTAGGTTGCTGTGAAGTGATTTCTAAGACCCACAGTTTTCTGCGGCAAATTTTGCAAAATTCCACGGACCATTTTGCAAAATTCTGCGGCTCACCGCAGCAAAATTGTTCAAATTCCGCGGCTCAGCATGGCCATCCGTTTGTGAGTAAACTGAACTATATTCTGTCAAAAAACTTTAGTTATTGAAGGCTGGCGTTGTGCTCCGTTATGCTAGAAACATTCAAATAAAATTTCAGTCTTTTTTTCTTTTTTAAATTGCAATCTGTCAAGTCAAATTGTGTTTATTTGTGACTGTGTTTCGTATTGCGATGGCTATTAGTAGGGCTCACAGTTTTAAGCAGCTCAGTTTGAACTTTGATTCTTTCAGTTAGTCTGTCTAGACTAATTAGTCCTATAATTAGTCTATTTAGTTACGTTGTGAAGCCGACAATTGTACTGATCATCCATCATTTTTCAGTTTTTGAAAAATTCCGTGAAATTTTACGGAAATATTAAAATTCCGTGGAAAAAGTAAATTCTGCAGCTCGGCTCGAAATTCAGTGACCCGCAGAAAACTGTGGGTCCTAGTGGGATGCCCGATTGTCTGTGCGCAGGTAAAGTTTTTCTCTGTTTTCTCAGCAACTGTTTAGAATTTTAATTTGGAATTTAACAGATGTATTTACTAAAACCTTCTACATCTAACTGCCAAGTAAAATTTGATTCTGTTGAAAAGTGACGAAGTTACAGAATTTTGAACATGACCGCCTACCGATTTTTCAGCATTCAACAATGTTCCAGCTACAACACCAATTTAATAACATCACACAGTTAAATAATGATCAAATGCCAGAATTCCATTGTTACACTGAATGTTCGAAGTGTTCACCGCCAGCTCCAAGTTACAACACCAGCCTCCAGTTGCTTTATTTGAGAAATCTTTTACAGCCTTGTCGATCAGTCGCTGTGGCAGGTTGTCCCAAATAACCTGAAACGCTTTCTTGAGTTCGGCGCTTGTTTTCGGCTTTGTTTTAAGCTTGCAGTAAGCCTCCAACATTGCGCCTCATACGTGATAGTCCATTGGGTTTATATTCGGCAAATTTAGAGGCCATTGGTCTTTTGTAATGGTATCTGGACAGCTGGCCTGCAGCCAGTTCTGTGTGCTGCGCGGCGTTGCGCGCTGTGTGTGCTGACACACCCTGCGCGCCGTCCTGCTGGAAGATGAATCCGGTGGGCAGCCGGCGATTTTTTTTTTGTTTATCAAAACGTCACTGTGACGTTGTCAGTAGTAACGTGTAACCAGTTTTTGAAAATTAAATAGCATTTTTAGCATGAACATTTTTGAACACCGAAAAATCGGTAGGCGGTCATCTTAAAAAGTCTATAACTTCTTCGATTTTCAACATAATCACATTTTACTTGGTTGTTAAATGTAGAGGGTTTCACTAAATAAAGCTGTAAAATTTTATATTAAAATCTCAAACAGTTGATGAGAAAACGGCGAAAAAATTTAGGGGTCCACTTTTTTCTGCTGCACCCTGTATAACCTTCCAACAAGGACAACTCAGCCTTCCATCTTTGTGGTGTGGGTAAATAGAGTACTGGCTGCATAGCTGTGGTTAAGGCAGAGCACATTCAGTGGGCAGGTAACACTGTGTGATCCCATATGGCAAGTGACACTCTGTAGCTCTGAGATTGGTTTCTATTTAATGTTTATGTATGTGACTGTTGATGGCGGTTGCAGATAAGTTTGGTTTCTACTCGCCTGTGCAGCGGCTAGCATTGGCTGTACCCAAACTGAGTCACATTCCACATGCCGAGTCACTTGCCACTCTACTGCTTCAGGTGCTCACTGCATTGTCAAGGGTTACTAGCTGTGCAATTGTTTTGTAATGTAAGAAACATGATTCTTTTATGCTTGTGTCTCATATGTGCTGTAGTTATGCATTGTAAGCTATACAGCTTTATTGGGTGTATAAATGCATTATTGGCGTGGCTGTGTTTTCTGTCATGTGGGTGTTCTGAATCCAGAATGTTCAGATCCGGCCAGATCTGGAGCGTTCTCGCTAGGCTTTTTTATTCATAATCATCGTCAGTCAGTTCTGAATGCAGGACATTATGCAACAGAGACTGTATGTTTGCAGTGACTTAATGAAATGCTTGCTTTTGATTATTTTGATTATTTCCGAATGGTGTTTTAACTTGTGGCGTTTGTGGTTTGTGCAGCAGATTTCTTTGTGGTGCTTTGTAATGAAAGTTATTAGCTGTGCGACAGAGATTATATGTTGACGGTGATCTGATGAAATCCTTGCTGTTCAGTGTCGTGAAGTCTTCTGGATACATAACCTCATTGGGATTCGGCCTTGTTTCGGCAGATCTGGTTGGATCCTACGTAGGATCTAGCCAGATCCTGAAATGCACTAATTTTTCCAGATCCAAGCCAGATGCTCAAAAACCACTAGATATCCGACCCGATCCAGATCTATCCCTGGTCTGTTGTTGTACAGTGTGAATTATGACTGTTATGAACAGTGGCTTCACTGTTGCATTGTAGCTGCATCCACGGAAACGCATCTCGGCTAACGTAGCAATGCAACATCGATACTTCACCGATTTGCCATACCAGCTGTTTGAACTGCAAGATGGTGAGTGTGTGTTTGTATGCTTTTTGTTTCTATATAACATTAACAAGAAAGCTGGCCATTTTTAGCAAAATGGTTACTTGTGAAATTTTTGAAATTATGTGTAATCTGCATTTTGCAATCATTTTTATTAGAATGGCAGTTGCTACAAACAGCACTTTTCACATAACAGTACTTTGCATTTCTGTTTCTGTTATCTAGTTTTGTTTGAAACAGTGTTGATTCTTTTTGTTTATGTGCTAGATTCAACTAGCAGCTTGCCTGTTAGTTTTTCAGTGCAAATTATTCATCATATCGTATATCATATGTCGTAGTGTCATCAATATTGAGTATACTGTGTGTAATAGTAGTAGAAGTAGTAGTACTGCTTGTAGTAATAATCCGGTGTCTGTGCATGTTGTAGTATCATCGATATTCCGTGTACCAGGCATGGGGCTCATGTCTCAGATGAACTGGGTGTGGTAGTAGTTCTTGTAGTAGTAATCTGGTGTGGGTGTGTGTGTTGTAGTATCGTCAATATTCAGTGTGCCAGGCGTGCGGCTGGCGCCTGAGATGGATGAACTGCTACGCACACATCTGCACACCAGCAGTGTTCATGGTGATGTGACGTCATCATCTAAACGCTGGACCATGAACGACTCAGCCTTTCCACTCTCCCTACCGTCGTCTAACCACTCGGCGTTCAACGGTTTGTAACTATCAATGGTAGTAGTAGCAGTAGTAGTAAAATTGGTGTTTCCATCTAACCACACTGGTACGTTTTTATGTGGTCTTCCATTCAAGATATTTTTGTGCATGCACTGATAGTTTGCCATTAATTTTTTTCTGTACTGGTAATGCTTCTTCAGTTAGAGATAAACTGTTTAGGTTTTATGGCCAGAAGGTCCAGTGGTCAAGGTTACATCGTCCCCATATAGGCATATATAGTGCAATGCTGTACATCAACTTTTAGTTGTCTATTTCAGTAAGTAAGTCATATATATCAAACGATTCACCTGATAGAGTAATGTGCCAGTTAGATCACTAGTGTAGCCAACATTAAAATTATGGTTTTACTGACTAGTCTACAAAGAGGAAGATTGGCATTGCTGATATCCTGTTATGCAAGTTTTAATGAGTTTAAGGAGTACTGTTATAAAAACGTGTTTCATATTTTTCTGCATATTGTTTTATGTATGCCTGCAAACATTAAATTACGCCTTTTGTTTGCTGGTGGAATGTGGAAATGGGCCCAGTGTGGCTTATTCGTCTGTTTAGTTACATGTACACATTACCTAGGTATCTTTTGTAACTTTTTTCTTTTTTTGCTGACCTGCTGACATTGTATAGCATCACTTAGTGAAGATTTTTGTAGCAAAATGATGTTTGTGGTGGTATATTTGCTGTTATTCTGAGCTGAGTTGCAGCAGTGTTTTCTTTGCTAGGTCCATCTGCTGTGTGATGATGATCTGCAACTTGGCATTCAGCACCAGTGGTTACCAGCTGTATGCTGTGTCAGTCAATGTGCTGCTGCTGCTGCTGCTGCTGATGATGATGATTGCTGTCTCAGCTGAAGATGATGGCATCAAATGCTTCAGCAGCTGCTGCAACACGCTGTGATAGATCATCGCTCATCAGTGCAGTGATTGTTAAAACTCTCGAGTTCATAAATGTGCCACGTCTTGGTGCAGTTTTGCTATCGTGTTCGACGGTCATTGTAACTTTGCAGCAAATGATTTCATCCATCAGCATCGTTTGAGTGTGTGTTCGCGACACACAAGTTTCTTGGATTGAAATGATTATGGAGATATTCAGGGTGACCATTTGTCCCAAACATTTGGAAATATTGGGGATTCAATAGTTGACAGGTGGGGGGAGTCAAGAAATTGACCGGAAGTCTAAAAATTGACCTAAAGTCAAGGAAATGTCCAGGAATTGACCTGGAAAAATCTTGTCAAGCAGTGCTGTTTATTGTTATCTTCATATGTGATTCATCTCTAATATTTGGGAACAATAAGTAGTAATGCAATATTTTCTTGTGCATTTTTGATTTTTTGCATTGTTTCATTGCACAGTTGTTTTGCTATATTTCATTCCTGTGCAGTTAGTGCACTTGACGTGGATAACCGCTACATGGGAAACTGTGTCGCAAAATGTCCGGGAAAGGTTTGGGAATTTTACCAGGCTGGAATCTGGCGAGTGGTGGTCACCCTGTCAGTAGACAGTTTCTTGTTAGAATGCCTTCTCTGTCGCTGTTGTAGAACATACGTGCCGAGTAAAACAGTGAATAATTTGTACTTATCTGTTTCGACCTGCAGTAATTTCTGGTGCATTAAATTTCAGTAGAAGCTTGACGTGTTTCACATATAGACTTGTAATTAGAGCTGTGCTGTATGGTGATTTTTATTGTTCGACCTAATTTTCTGCACAAATTTATTTTTTTATATTTTTGGCATGCTTATGAAACACGAAGGATAGTGGTGATGATGGTGCATTTTAAATGCAACTTTGTAAATAATGAGGATGCACAGTCTCACGATACTTGTATTTGAACTACTCAAATTTTATGCAAATAAGAATATTCTCAAATTAACAGCGTTAGTTTAGCTGAATACGAATACGAATACAAATTGAACGTTCGGTACAGCTCTACTTGTAATGCAGTATTAGTATGCAGTAAGTGTATAATCTGAGCCATAAAGATATGTCAGTTCAGTAAATATGTGTCAAACGTGTCAATGAAGCCAAAGCTCTTTGTGAATGTGGCATTATTGTCATGATCTTTGTACATTACACTTTGGCTAACTTCAACGACAAAGTGACTGTCACTAGTCAGCTGATGTATTTGGTTCTTATGCCTTTGCTCTTCACTTGTAGGCAGTGCTGCAGGTATTGTGTTTTCATGCTTTCTATGCATGTTTCATCCGTGATGTTATTTCTGTGATGTGTCTGGAATGCGTCGATGTAGTTTCTCCAAACTTAGTTTATAGGGCATTTTTGGACATATACATAGCAATTAGTTCATTTTGGGCTCAGAAGTTAAGTCCCCAGTTAGTAGAGGCCTACAGAGCTCAGTGCTTGCTTAAAGTTTTAACTGTCTAAACTGATTTACATGGATATGTGCTTGCCAAAGGCATTAGCTGTGTTTTTAAGCTGTGATCGCAGATTGTCCGGTTAATGATATGCCTGAAAAAAAACGTACATCCAACTAGGTGTGTCTTCAACTGTGCTCTTGACTGTTTGACAATAGCAGTGTTAGACTTATGATGTTGTGCTAATGCAACTTGCTGATGTCTCACCAATTCTTAGTATGATGCATAATATGTGTATACAGTATGTACATGTTGTTCGTCTGCTGCTACAAGGTGTGCAATAATGTCTGTTACTTGGCATAGTTGCTCGATGTCATCGTCTTGTATTTTTACGCGCGAAAGCATCTACTGCTTTAGCACGTCTTAGCCATCACAATTCTGTCTGTCACACGGGTGGATCAGTTAAAAACGGTGCAAGCTAGGATCAACAAATCTTCACCATTGGCTGCCTGGAAGACTCAAGTTTCACGATCCGTAAAGCTTTTCCATAAATTTAAAGGGGGTCCCCCAGCGAGGGTGATAAATGAGAGGAGGTAGGAAGAATTTGCGATTTTTTGCCAATAAGTCGCTGTATCTCAGTAATTGTGCGAGATAGGGCCTAGGTTACTATTAATCACTAATAGGAAGCCATACACTGGCTCTCGATTGGCGCTGAATTCAATGACCTTGGATGACCTTGAACGCCAAAATAGGGATTTTTATGGATTTTTTGGTGATTTCGGGTTGCAAGACACATTTCAAAAGTGAATTGCACCGAAATCAATTGAGATAGACATGGACATTGGACAAGCTGTGTAAGAAATTTTCAGCATTGAACGTAGATTTTGACGGTGCAAGTCTCGATTTTCTAGGTTCAAGGAAACCTGCACACGAGGGCATCAAAGAGCCGTACCCCTGTAAAAGTCCTTGTTTTTAAATGGCTGGAGATAGACTGACAGTTTGCAAACAGAAACTGCTATAGACTTTCGCGCGTCTCATGAGCATTAGCTCAAATTTCGTTGCATATAGGGATACACGTTGGCCTCAGAATCAAGTTCACTGTGTTTTATTCAGTCCTTTCAGTACTCAGCTATTTGTTTAATGCTAACTCATTACTGGGGCGTTATCACAGGGATGACCTAGAAAGGAACAAAGGATTTTTTTTACATTTTGCTGATGCCAGATGGCATGTAAATCTATTAATTTTCGTTAATGCTGATTTTTGATCCCTCGAACTTAAATTCCTCTGTCTAGCGATAGCTGGCAAGACGCAGCAAACCAAACGTGAATGTAATTTACCCACTCATGCATTTCTAAACTGTATTCCTTTTACAGACAGTGTCACGAATGAATTACTGCTGTGATGCAGTGTACATTTTAGAACTTCTTGCAAGATGTTTACTTGTAGACTTGAGGATTTGTTAGGAGACTCACTATCAACCGCAGTGGGAATTGGTACCTCGCTTCGATGTATAAAGACTGTATTTCACCAGCAAACACTTGTTTCCTGTGTAATTGCCTCATGTATTGGTGCAGTTTATGATACAATGCTGAAAATTTTTTGTCTGTTGATAGGTAATGGGATTTGGTGTAGCATGGAGGGTCTAGGTGAGGTGCCAAATTACATTACATTACAAAGTTATAATATGTAGTATGCCAGTTACAATTAATTTAAGTTGCTGTCCAGAAGAGTCAATAAAATGCAGCACAATTGAAAGCTTCTCTCCTTGCTACCTCGCTACCTCAAATATAGCAGCCCACCCATTAAGCACTGGGGGTACTGGTCACCAAATTGCTCCCTATTTGCTGTAAACATCTCTATGCCCAGTCCGTGGTTGAAACGATGCTACTTATTGCAAGGTGTTATATTTTGTTTTGGAATGAATGTGCACAATTGAATAGCAGACAGTTTTGGTCTTTTGTATTGCATGGTTTTGCCATTACATACTTGCTGAATCTCGTTGTAATGCACGTGTAGGAAGATTAACGTGTATATGTGTGAATGTTCTTAACTGCAGTATCAGGTACGTTAAAGAGAATGTGTGATTGTTATTTCTCTACAGAATATGTAATATATATCATCTGTTAGTAGGAGTGTTTGTTGAGATGTGGTAGGGCAAATACACTGTAAGATTATAAAACTTGAACTGAGCAAGACAGTTTTACATTTTAGCACCTCGTGAAACTAAAACTTATCGACAGTGCAGTCAGTCGAATCAGATGAAATCAAATCTAGCGTCATCTCTGTAGTGCTGCTCAGACTAAGTTCTCACAGGCACTTCCAGTGAGTAATCTTACATGAAGAGTCAAGTCATCAGGTCTCAGTTTGACGGTTCACAATTAATGTTACATATGTGCGTTGCCAGATCAAGTTTTGGAAACTTTGCAGACCGCAGAGAAATCTATGAAACTGCGTACTTTGTTTGAAATAATTGTGGATGTGTGACGTTACCATGTCTTGCAGTTGGCGAAAAATTTGCAGTGTGTAGCAGAAGTTCTGTATGCCAGTCTGAAACTGTATATGCAGTAGGCCTACTGTAGCTTGTTGTCAGTCTAAGTAGTTTTCTGAGTTGTTTTTTTAGCTTTGTCTGTGCTGTTGATACTTTTGTCTTTGTGTTTTGTATGTTTTTTGTTGATTCAAAGATTTTTTACCATTTATATCCAATGCTCTTCTCAGTTGACTTTACACCAGAGTCATAATTATCACATGCTGACCTGTTTCTGGATTTGTTGTCTTTTTTCTTACTGTTATTATCGCTATTACTATATTTCACTAAAGTGGTGCATTAACTAGATGGCAGTCCAAGTATCGAGTAAGTATCATGTTAAGAGTTATACGTAATGTCATTCTATCAATTGTCTTTTTTTGTCTTGTTCAATTTGCTTATATTTCGTTGGGTTATTTATAGTTTAACTGTTAGCCTAAAACTCTTCGTGACCTAATGACCTGCCGGTAATAATCTAGTTACTGAAGCACACACATTGATTATCAGCGGAGTCGATAAAAAACGCTAGCGTTTTTGTGTTTGATTTCATATGCAGTGGCACGTTTTTGTCTGCACAATGTTTACACTTAGTCTGATTTGTGTTTTGACTGCGTGGTGCTTTTTTCAGCATGAACCTTAGATCAGGAAAACCTGGAATGTCGGGAAATTGATCAGATGTGCTGAAATGTCAGGAATAATTGGAAAAATCCCAATAGGGATAATTGTCGATTGCTGACATGGTGCCATCTCACGTAATTTCCCTGTGCTGTGTTTGGAAAGTGTTTTCACGTTCGTTGTTGTCTGTGAAACAATGCACAGTCTGCTGGGCAACTTGCTGCCTTTACGCTTGCTCGAGTATGTTGATCTCTGCCATTTGCTGTAGTTATGTGTTTATTTCTGTTTTTATTCGTCAAAAAGCAACGAGATACTACTTGTCAGCTGTCGTTTAAGTCATAATACGATGTCTATTAAATTTAGTACGTTCGTCAACGCGGCTGATTATTTGTGCTGTGAAAGTGAGCTGACTGAATGGCTGGATAAGTTAGGCCCTATTTATACTGGGTGACGCACGTGTCGGCTTAGAAATGATTAACTGAATAGCGACAAACACATTGGCAATTGTTATCTCTCAAAAAGTCACACCTGTCACATTATACAGCATCTTTACTACAGCATGTGCTCAAAATGTCCTCCTCCAGCACGAATGCAAGCGGTAGACGTTGACGCCACTTGCCAACAGCACGTTCAATAATCATGTGACCCAAAGCTGCTCACTCGCTGTTGATGCGTCATTTCAGTTCGTCGACGTACGATCTTCAAACGAAGACGAAGTAACAGATTTGAGATTTTCACTGATTTTGTGGTTTCAGTAATCTTCTGAGCCGACGTATCCGCTACCAAGTATGAATTCATTGTTGTAAACGGCAAACTACGACTTCTGCATTTCACAAGGGAGTGTAGCGACAGTATTGAAAGGAGGTGGCTAAAACTATAGTCATTTGCGTCAAGTTTCTTCTTGATGTTGCGTGCCAAATATTATTAAAATCGGCCAGTGTTTCACGGAGCTATTCAAAAAATAAAAATGGCATCTTTTTATGGACTACGAAAAGCACCATTTCATCAGCTGCGCTGGGAAGCCTTGCTGTTTTCATCACACGTTGCGTGTGCTTTGTACCGTGACTGTTTTCTACAGTAGGCTATCAGTTTTGTAGAGTTGACTTGAGTTGACGTTTTTTTACTTTGTCTAACGTGCTGCGTTTATAGACCTATGCGTGTTCATTCACTACGGATGTATAGTAGGCTAGAACGCTGACAACACTTATACTTAACCTACAATAGGGGTCTACTTTGAAATAGTGTTAACCGCTAGTCTGTGCCGTGGTAAAGCACTTCGTTTGCCAATCTCCACTTATTTAGACTTAAAGGTGAAATCCGCGTTATTTGCTGTTATTAACAGGTAGGCCCGTACAAATGTCATAACGGCCCGTTTCTTGATTTTTTTTTGTTAGGCTACGTTTTGTAGGCTACAAACCGAGTATCATTTGCGACGTTACTTTTTTAAGAATTAGTCACAATTTCTAGAAAGAAAGTGTCGTCCTAAATGCGTTACTGGATTCCGTAACGTCATGTGATAAAATCAGTCTCAACAACCATTTTACCCGTGATCGCAACTATAGTTGTCTGGCCGAAAACTTGGACGATCTCTCCATATAGGCCTAGACCTACCCATTTCATCTTCGTAAGAAAGTTTGCCATAAATCACTTTTACGTTCGTATGTGTCCGTCTCCTAAAGCATAGGATCTGTTTTTTTTTGCGATTGTTTCCTTATTGGATGTTTATGCAGGTGTTTTCCACGGAGTTTGTAGTTTAAGTAACTTATCTCGTCAGTCAGAAATGTTCAGTTGCTGCGTCCCTGAGTACGCGGATGGGATGACAGCAAAGATGCTGCTGCTGCTGCTGCTGCTTGCGTCTGTAGGCGTGTGACGCTGTTGTTTAATTTGTATTTGTACTTCGCCGTGTCGTCTCTGTAAATAAACGTCAAATAATGCAGTAATAAAGCGGCAGATTTAATCTTCCCTCTCACGTTTGACGTTCTTTCTTTTGCACGATTTGTTCATTCGACGTGAACAGTCGTCTGCTGGCTTTCCTTGGCTGGGTGAGTGAAAAGACATCAAGCTTGTAAAAGAACTTGTGATCTAGCAGTTCAGAAATACAGTTAAAAGAGACTGAGCGTAACCTGGCTAACTACTAAAATTGGCTGTTAAGCGAAAGTCAACAGGTCCAGAGCTTGTTGTAGAAATGTAGGCCCTGTAGATCTGCCAGTTTATAAGCTAGGGGCCTATAGCCTACATTACGCACATAACCACTGTCAGGTAAGTTTGCATCATCATTATCGTCATCATCAAATTGGCGAGCATCTGATGAGAGGGAACGACTTAACGAGAGTAGGCCTACGAGATGTGAATATGAATGAATGTATAGCCTAAATGAAACATCTTTAGTGTATAGGCCTATAGCCAATAGGCTTAGCTGGATTAAAGTAAAAAATATATTCTACACGTTTTTAAAAACGTGCATACAATTAAGTAGAATTAAACAACAGCGGTAAGCCAATGCTCAGCATTATAGGCCTACATCATGCTATAGGCTAGCAAAAAGTATGATAATCGTAAAATATTCCGGTGTCTGTCCGCCAGCGACGTACACCGTGATCCATAAAAACGTGTCGCTTTTATTTTTTGAATAACCCCATGAAACATTGGCCGATTTTAATTTTTGGCATGCAGCATCAAGAGGAAACGACGCAAATGACTGTAGTTTTGTCCACCTCGCTTTAATAATGTTACTACACTACCTTGTGAAATGCAAAAGTCGTAGTTCGACCATTTGCAACAATGAATTCATACTGGATATACGCGTTGGCTCAGAAATGATTAACTGAGTAGCGACACACACCAAACACAATTGGCAATGATTGTCTCAAAAAGTCATACGTGTCATATCGCATCGTTTTTATTACAACATGTGCTTAAAATGTCCTTTTCCAGCACGAATGCAAGCGGTAGACGTTGACACTACTCGCTAACAGCAGGTTCAGTAACCTGCATTTCACATGGTAGTGTAGCGACAGTATTAAAGTGAGATGGTCAAAACTAGTCATTTGCATCAAGTTTCTTCTTGATGTCGCACGCCAAAAATTATAAAAATCGGCCAATATTTCACGGAGCTGTTTAAAAAATAGAGTGGCACGTTTTCACGGACCACGGTGTATATCAATACAGCGCTATAAATGATTAGTGACGTATAGGCTTAATGCGTATTCTCTGTCTGTGGTCTGTGGTTGACAAACGTCCGTCCATCACTACAGCGCGCGAGCCACTGCTGTAAATAGCGCGTTAAACGGTAGGCCTAGACATTGCCAGATTGATGCTGCATGCCAGGTAGGCATAGTTTCACCTTTATAATTGTGACGCCGACGCATCACTGCACAAATAGGCTTATAATAAGTTTGTCATCGGCGAGCGTAATGAAAAACCAGAAGCGATCGTAGCTCTCAAACCTCCGCCATAAATGGTACTGACACCTGGCGAACCCAACGCAGTAGGCCCTATCAGTTCACGTTCTAATGATAAAGAATCCTGCATGAATGATCCAGACTCCGCTAAAGAATTCGGATCGCCACAAAATCTACTGACATTCACTTTTTTTCTGGGGCCGTGCCTGACCTTTCAAAACGTTTAATGAAAATCCATTTATAATTTTTTGAGTTTGGACACAAACAGCCAGACCCCGTAGGAGGTAGGTTAATGTTGCAGTCTTTACGAGAAGGTTAACTCAGCTTACTGTTTGCTGCACGTCGGTCATCTGTGTTTCTGCAGCAAGCTTTGTATTTGCTTGATTGATTGACAGCAGCAGCCTGTGCAGAAAACATCGTCCGGCATCGGAGTATTTATAGGCGAAGCCCCCCTAAAGCTGAAGCACTTTTGGTATTTTGACGTTTAATGGAAGCTGCAAATTTGCCCAATTTTGTACAATTTGGAACCGCAAAGAAATAGAATATTTGTGTTATATTTGCAAAAAATCATGGGTGGCCACGAAACTGGGGGGCATGTGCCCCCGGCCCGGGCCTAAAACAGTCACTGATCCACTGCCCCCAGTTAAATTTTGATTTTTGCCACTGTGTGCAACTTTTTCTAAATCTTGGATAGACAACAGACTACGTGATAATGTGATCAACCCAGAATTTGAACAAGAAACAAGTCGTGTTCACATGTTATTTTTCATTTAGTTTCTTCACGCGATTGAACAAAAGCATAAAAGGATGCTTTGCCTAATTAAACAGCGTCCTCACGATTAGAAGCATGCACTACACCAAAAATATTGCTACCAAGTATTGCAACAATTCAGCCCCAAAATATTGCAATACCACATGCAATACTAAACATGCAACCAGTATTGCAGTATCTGTTGCAATACTAATATGCATTGCAATACTTATTGCAATATTTGCAATACTGCAATATTAACAACCTTGGAAATCGCAGCGGATATAAACAAGACGAGGCTGTTGTGGTCACTGGGTCGTTAAGTGGGTAGACATGACGCCGCACAGATGACGGTGACAAGCTGCAACGAACGTTTTTCCAGTGCGGAGTTTCAGTCGATGTGTTGACCTGTTAATTCGACGCGACTTGCAAACGATGATCGTTTCCTTCAATGACAGGCTGTCATTCGCAAGTATCGAGAAACAGCTTGGACAACAGAATCATTGGAATGACTGTGGGAATCATTTGCCGGGTCGGATTATTATGCAACATGCATTCACTGGTGCCGCAGTGCATTTCATTTTCTAAAAGTCACGTTTTCTTTCACTTGCAGTTTTTTTCTGGTCTCGCACGAATTTGTGCATGATCAGAGGCGTAAACCTAATCTATTCAAAATTTTGTCACGTAGCCGATATTCACCCACTCTTTTTTCACTTTTTGCTGCGCTTACGTTTCTATTTTTATGCGCGATAGCAGAATGCTTCGCGCGTTTTAGCCACAGCCTGGGCGTTCGTCTGTCCGTCCGTCACACTGCTGTATTGTATCAAAATGGTGCAATCACGAAATCTTCACCATGTACTTTCTCAAGGTCTCAAGTTTTTCGTGACAAAATTTCGTACCCCTGGGTGCGGAAGTTCCCCTCGAACGAGGGCGTCAAAAAGAGGTACCCCCTTAAAAGACGTTATTTTGCCGCTAATGGCTCTTCTAGTGCGAAAACGGTTGCAGATAGGTACAGACACGCTGTTTATTATAACACGCACTGGTGACAGGCTTTTGAGATTTATCAACCTCGATGACCTTGAACGACCTTGAACTCCTCAAAAGCGGTTTTAGTGGATTTTTCGCAATTTTTGAAGGCAGCGCACATTTCAACACTGAATTGCGACGAAATGGCTGTAGAAAAACCAAAACAACCTGCATATGAAATTTCCAGCATTAAACGTAGATTTTAGCAGTCCGAGTCCCGACCCCCAAGGTTCAAGGAGGCCTGCGCAGGCGGGCGTCAAAGACGGCTACCCCCTAAAAGTGGTTATTTTACCTCTATTGGCTCGTGTAGCGTGAAAACGGTTGCAGATAGGCACAGACATGCTGCTTATCATAACAAGCAATAGTCACAAGCTTTTTATTAATGTCAACGTCGATGACCTTGAATGATCTTGAACTCCAAAAATATGGGTATTTAGTGATTTTTTTTACGATTTCCGGCTGCGACACACATTTTAAGAGTGAATTGCGCCGAAATGGCTGGAGATGGACCTGGACAACCTGCGTATGACATTTTTAGCATAGAACATACATTTTTGAAATTGTAAGTTTTTATCTCTTAAATTCAAGAAGTCTTCCGTACGGAGGCTTCAAATTTAAGTACTCTTTCAAAACGCATTTATATCTTATTGCTGTACACTGATTGTCAAAGTGGCAAGACTGCTGCTATCGCGCGTCACGTGAACTTTTCTCAAATTACTTGTCTTCTTTCACATGCATATCGATTTCTCTTTTTCCTCTTTTTCGTTCCCCGTAGATCTGACAAGCGGATGGGTTTGGAAATATTATCTCCGGAAATTAAAATGTTTTTTTGCATTTTACATTGCATTTGCATTTTTAAAAAGTTATAGTTAGGCCTATAGTCCCTATTGCTGAAATTTTTCCCAGTCATGTTAAAATGCAAATATGAATGACTTAAAGTAAAAAAAATGTCTGCATTTGCTAAAATTATATTAGCGTATTTTAAGGTTTGGCATCTGATGCCAATCTTAACAAGATCTTTCTTTACGAACAAAAGTGGAACTGAGTCGCTGCGTGTTTGGCGTATAAGAAATATCATCAGTCTGATCACGCGATCACATCATCCAAGAGTGTGTATGGCTTTCCATAAAGACCTCGAAGCGTCACAAATGCATATCATCTCACGCTCTATAATTACGACAGCAGCGGCGTGGCCATAGCAACTAACTCGATTTCTGCGATGGTAAACCACGTTTATATGACGATTTGTTTGTCAGTTATGGCGTATTTACTACCTCAGCTTCAAATTTAAGACATCGTGGCACTTTACATTTTGCCATTCCCATATACCAATTCTGAGCTTAAAGGCCTAACGATCTTTTGTTATAAAGGGACAGACGGACAGATGGACGAACCCACTGCAGCTGGAAGCCGCCTAATGCGGCTTATGCTAAGAAAAGTGGCTCGAAAGAAACGAATAGCTGCAGATCGTTGTACGTATGCAGATAATTTAATCGTCTTGGATTGAAACCGTAGCGGTGAGTCAATCCGATTATTCGTGCAGTCACTAAAGTCGAGTAGTCTTGCCTTACGGCTTGACTCGTCGCCGGTCTGGTTGCTCTTGCAATAGCCATTTAAATAACTAAATAACCGATACAGATAATCACTGAACAGTTGCTTTAAAAGCTGTAAAAAGACCGACACGTTCAGCTGAGATCTAGTTGCACGTAAATTAAAAATGTTGCACTTGTTTTAGGCTATAGCCACGGTTTGTTCACGGCGGCTGAAACGTCAGCGCAACATTTTTTCCATCGCGTGTCAGTGCGCGGATAAATAAGATTACGTCTAATTAACCATACTAAGAATCTGGTCGCGCATAATTTAATTACAAGGTTTGCAGCCAGACGATCTCATTCAGGGTCAGCAGAACCTGTATACCGCAGCGAAGTTTTTTTTTCTTTCAATCAAGTAAGGTATGGAACATAGGCAAGCCGCATTCAACGTACAAGTCCCAAACTATCGGCTATTGTGAATGCCTACATGGACAGTTTTCCTGATGCGGTCGTCAGGTAGCAATGGTTTCTCAGCCGACCGTAACTGCGAAATCGTCTACGATTATTATTATTACTACTAATAATAATTTTTCAGTAATTCTGCAGTTTCTGCTGCTCTTTTCGTGTTGCTGTTCCATTATTTTCATTATCTGATTGCACAATCGAGAGATGCATTTCTCAGCCGTCGTCGCACACTCGCCGATGGATAGGTTTAATTGGCTTAATAACAGTAAAAATAAGTGACATAATTACAATGACAACAAATAGCACACTATTGTTGTTACACGTCCACAGCTATACTCATAACTGGGAAGTGCACACTGGGCATTTTCTCGTGGCAACAGTAAGTTGTTTCGTGGGCTATAAACCGTTTATGATCTTAAAGTGGAGCATAGTACTTGTAACGTCTAACTCGACGTCTAAAACATTTGGAAAATATTTACGCTTTACAACGTTGCAAATGTAAAACGAAACATAAAACATTTGCTAAAGATGTTGTCAACTTTTTGTGTTTTCACATTTTACAAAATAACTACGGTACGGTACTTTATATAAGCGGAATAACGCGGCTGGCCGTTCGTTTGCAGTCGCTAAGCGTTTCGATCATTCACGGACATTTGAAAAACAAATGCGACCACTTGTGCTAGCAGTGAATGAACAAGACTAGCTGTGGGCTTACAATTCAATGAATTCAATCACCGACGAATGCCATAGAGTTTTAACCGTCCGCGCATCCGTGATCATTCGTAATTCCACCCAGAAGAATGGCAGACGCACACCGTGCCTATTGTCGAGGGAGCAATGGCTGTCTACGATTTACTGTCTCTGTCCTTCCATCTCCGTAAAAACGGTAACTGATGGCGGCGGAAACAGAAAGGCGACAATTCGACCGAACTTGTAAATGGCTGATTTTAATTTGAGGCAAACGTCCCCCTCTGCCATCTGATCCGCCATGATCTGTGCGCAAAAGCCATATTAGCTATGTGCGTAGGGGGCCTATCGGACGTCTGAAAATCCTTCTGGTTCTGGTCATCGATGGCATATATCGAAAAAACGAAAATTTGAAGTGTACAAGATGATCGGTGACATTAACAGGAAATGGCAACCAAAGCAGAGAGCAATCAGAGACAGTAATGGAAAGCTGCTCGTGAATACAACTGACATAATACAACGATGGACAACGTACTGC
>Ga0209367_1004485_pt1 | contig 19259 bp, 11 predicted proteins | sample WorMetLIZISLAND2_FD_187412 | JGI IMG/M metagenome (GOLD analysis project Ga0209367, IMG submission 187412) | Marine gutless worms symbiont microbial communities from Max Planck institute for Marine Microbiology, Germany - Olavius geniculatus... ...
TTCTGTTTGGCCGCAGTTTCTCGTCGTGATCTGTTTGATCTGTTTTCCTGAACTGTGACTTTGTGACTCAGGCCTAGCAGCCTTCGGGCTTAACGCCTTGCTCGTTGACTAACTAACTAACTAACTAACTAATTATTACTATTTTTTGGGTTATCTCTCTGCTTTTTAGCAAGATTAAACTATTTTCGCGTACTTCATTTTACGACCAAAAATACATCTAGCCAGGATTTGTCGACGTATTAAATTGTTTATCCCTTCCCCTGAAAGAGACAAGTGAAAATGCATTGAGTGCTACAGTCAATAACGTGCAAAGAATTTTTTTGCAAATGTTACATAAAAATTGTGCTGTGAAATTTGTCCTTTAGGCCAATCTTTTAATTCAGCTCTTTTCAAACTCTGTCACGCGATAAAGGATCAATAAAAACAATGTGGAAGAAATGATAAGAGAAAAGGCGGAAAGAGAATAACACGAGAAACGAGAATGAAAAGAAAAAATGCATTTACTCCCATGTACGTATAAATAGGAGTGATGTGTTTTGACGACAGGACGTGAACAAGCGGTTACAAGTGGCTGGCTACTGGGTGGATTACCTGGTGGCCGACAGCAAGTGCAACTCAGCCGAGTCAATCCGCGGCATGACAGATCATTACCTTAACGGAACGCTTGCGTTCATTGGACCCGAGAACACGTGTACGTTCGAAGCTCGAGTTGCCGCTGCGTGGAATCTGCCCATGATTGGCTTCGTAAGTACAGGCGCCACGCCTGACGTACTGTGGTACTTAGCTCTGTTCTGAATTATTTAGTTGAAAACTTGTCAGTCCAATGTACGGAGCAAAGTTCCCTTGCCACGTGATCGACTTCACCGTTTCAGCACATCATACTTGAGCACGACAGTACTTTTTGCGATTTCTAACTGTTATGTCGTGGCCACACGCACCGATGTCCTCGTCCGAAGTGTTGTCCGACGTCGCCGAGCCTTCCAAAATTTAAAATCCTCGTCCGAGGAAATGAGACGAAACGTGCATACTCATTTTTTCCGATTTCCTCGGACGAGGTTTTCTTGTTTATCAGTTGAAACCTTGCTCGGAAAACATCTCGGACGAGGAAATCGGTGCGTGGTCGCCACAGCATACACACACTCAAATAATTTCATGATACGCGGCAGTGCCGTATTGAGGCTTTAGGACTGTCCAGGTTACATGTTTGCTCACGTCCAGTGCGTACTAACTGCTGAAAATAAGGGATGTAATTGCCAAAGGCACCGGATATTGATCGGGACTTAATGCGCAGCGTCATCCGCCGGTTGTGTTTAGGCGATACGGTGATGCTTGTTTTATGCATGTGCATTAGTTTGAGAATTGAGGCATAGAAGAAGATTGCCCGTGATGACATTGGCATTTCAGTCCACCGTTGCCGATAACTAACAGCTCTGCCCAGCATCTAGGCCCATAGGCTGCCTTGACTTACGCATATCCGCTAGATTATATAGCAGTTTAATCGGGCATTCGTTTGTCAAAATTGCATGTATTAAGAAATGATAAATTGGCGTTAGCCTAGTTTGATTAAGCGAAAGGTTTTGTTATACACTGTGTCTCAAAAAATATCCTCGACATTTTCGACTGTAACTCGAAAACCAATCATATTTTAATAATTTTTTGGTACAATTATTCCTGACACAACTTGTCATCAAAGTGACAGTTTAGTTTCCCACCTCACCCAGTGTATGCTTCTGCACTACCTAGGGAAAGCAGATCAAGAGAAATATGTGTTAAAATAAACAGAAAGCATGAAAAACATTCCCAACGTTATTGATCGTACCTTGAATAAAGATTAGCAGATTTTAATACTATTTGGCAAAAATATTTCTGACACAATTATTAAATAAATGTTTTTGTTTCCACCTCACCCAACGTCTGCTTTTGCACTACCTGGGGAAAGCAGACCAAGCATAATACGTGTTAAAATGAATGAAAAAAACGTCACTAAATTCCATCTGTCCTAATTTGTGGGCCCCAACAGCAGGTATATTACAAGGTTTGACTGTTTTGCAGCAGTGTGTCTACCAGATGAAATTGAGGAATGTTTGTATAGTCAAGAAGCGACTGGTACAGCCGCATTTGAGATCAGCATTGCGCAGTTCACATGACTGCACACAGATTCCAACAGATTAATAGCCTCAAATGGAAGATCAATAATATTTTTTGTACATAGTAACTGATGGCCATGGGTTGTTGTATTTTATATCCGCTCAATATTTAGAAAAATATATAACGGTTAACCAAAGTCAAGTTTTTAATGATGGTCACAATTGCATATAACTTTAACAGAAACGAACATTTGCTAAATACACGTCGTTGCTTGTTTGTGAGACAGAAGTGTCGAGATTCGGCAGTCTCCAACAAGGAATTGTATCCGACATTTGTACGAACGATTCCGTCCACGTTCAAAGTCTCCAAGTTCGTCATTTCGCTGCTGAAACGCTTCTCCTGGACACGTTTCACCGCGATCGTCGGCAACAGGTAAACAGACTAATTATAAAAAGTAAAAACACGGAGATACCATTCGTATATATCTTTATTCTATATTGGCCGATTGAAAAAAATACTATTAAATTTGCGGCAAAGTTATAATGATTAAATATCCGAACTACAGTGCGAGATAAAGTTTCGACTGTCACACCAAATGCAGCAACGCGCGCAGTCCTACGGACTAACAAAAACGTGATCGGTTTTAATTCGAGGTAAGTTGTATTAAAGCATAAAAACTAGTCCATCAGAAAATTCGTTAAAATTCACATTCGACACATCTAACTGTAGTCTGCTTTCTTGCAATAAATTAGGCTACGTATAGCTTATTAGCAGTTTGCTAATCATATTTGCAAAGCGATCTTAGCTTGACGCGACGCCTAATAAAGCTTTCAGTACCAAAGTAAAATGCTAGCCTACAGGACTCAAATCGCTGAATGATGGTGAATTTGGTTTACAGACCAAACAATCTATCTACTTTTACTGATGACTTTGCCACGTTGAAATAATTAGTATGCGCATCGGCTTCCTGCATTCCCCGCAATGCAATGTCCCAGCAACGAGGAATAAAGACGTCAAAAAGCGATTGGCTTTCTTCGCACAAAAGTGTGCACGTTCTGTCAGCGAATGATATCTGTCGTCTTGGAATAGTTACACCCGTTTAGTAAACCCAGTAGCACAATGTGCCATTGAGTTTTAAAAAAATTGTTTAATATTTGATGAATATATGAACATGGTCATTATGCTCTTTTATTGACTCGAATATAGTTGAGGTTTACGTTTTAATACCAGTTTGTTTGCCAATCTGTAGGAATTTTACTCAAACAAACTTAAGAAAAAAATTTTTCTTAGATTTTCGAAAGCCGTAAGCCTCAAAATAAAAAAGGAACAATCGTACAGATTTTTTAAAGTTATTGGGATTTAACTTCAGGTTTCAATCTGCCGTAGGTATCCCTGTTTTATGACCACTGTCCAAGTGACCACTTGAACACATGGTTGGGGTTTAACCCTTCTATGCCTAAGTTTTTTCGGCGGCCTTCTCTGCATAAGAGGGGGTCGATTCCAACCCCTCTACCAATAGTCGCAATTTGCTTATGCTTATATTTGGCGGCATTTTTTTACACCACTTAAGTGGATTTTGGAAGAGGACATCAGGACTGTTTGTTATAATTTTTTTGTAAAAAAGTAAGTAAGTAAGTAAGTAAGTAAAACATTAATTTCTATTGCGCATAAGGTTAAAAGTAATCGTTTTTTGTTTTTCGTCTGAAGTTAAAATAAATTTAAAGTATTTTTATTGCAGAAACGCATTAACTAGTCAGATAACCAACAAATAAACACGAAAACTAAGGCCGTTAATTATAATTTTCAGCATCAACAGCAATACCGGTGAGCTAATTTTTTGGTATTATCCGATATATTACAGAACCTGAAAAACCTGACATGTCAAGGGTAAGGTTGTGTGTAATATGTCAGAAAAATGTTTTTGGTGCTTAGAAACAGATACACAAAATATATTGGTGGTATCGGCGCAAGACAAAAAATACCACAGGAGAGGGTTAAAGTCATGATATGATTAACTGATTGTCTGACTTATACTAATTGATCGAGTGACTGGCTGGCCGATTGGTTAAAATGTTATTTATTATACGCTACGTAAAGCGCAAAAATGACATTATAGGAAAATATCATGGTTTTGATAGTGTTTTGTGCAAAACATGTAGAAAATTCGTGCCTTAATTACAAATTCGATTATTAGGTAAGTGTGGTTAAGTTTACTTACGTTTTTGTGCTCACCATGAAATATACCCGGTGTTTATGAAAAGATACCCCTTTTCTTTTTCATTATTTTTTAGTCGAAAGGCGATAAATTTACATAAAAATTTAAAAGATGTGGCTGAAAAAATACTAGTTCAAAATATTTAAATCACATTTATCGCCATTTGCCTGAGTTATGAAAGAAATAAAAACGTTTTTTTAAACATCGCGTATGAAACGTGTCATTGTTTGTGTGCTGCAGCTCAAACTGGCGCGAAGCTGCAGAGACTCTGTCGCATCTGGCAGACGACAACGGACTTACAATTCACAGGATTCTCCACTTCCACGAGCCTTACATCGGTCCGGAAGAAATCCCGGACATCGTCGAAGACACCTATCAGCAGACGCGCAGTCAGTAACATTGTTTGTAGTAAAACAGTTCATATTATACTCGCGTTATTCTGATAATCGTGCGAAAGTTCCAACTTTGCCCTGTATACGAACACAAAGCATGAAATGTCCACCACGTCGTCGTGGCTAAACTTTTGACTTAAATGTGCGGCTAAATTCGTCAGTTAATGGTATATATTGCACTCCAGCTGTCACGTCACACTGTTTGCTTAAATCTTTATACAATTATTAAAACACTCACAACGCATTTCGACTTAAGAAAATGTCGGGCGATTTTACGAACAGACAGCTGGCTACTGCAGTGCGTATTTGCATTTACGTGCGTGCGGTGCTTATGACAGTGACGCGATGGGAAAATAATTGACGAGTGCGAAAAAACCGACGACGAGTGTCGAGCTATACAGTGAATTTCAAGCGACCCGTGCAAAAATACACAACGCTACGCAACGTACCGTAACACATCGCAAGGCAAGACATGCGCATTTTTGGAAGAGCTGTGTCACTATGGAAAAAAGTGCACCGCGTTTTAGCTGACCGTATAAAAACGGTCGAGCTTATGGTACGGATCGTCGTCTGTCCGTCCGTCCGTCTGTTACACATGTATTGTGGCTAATTTTGAGGTCATAGAAAAAATACGTTTACACGAATAATTAGCCATGTGTCTTAAACCTAGGCATGCAAAATTTTAGCAATCTAGCGCAAGGAAAACATTTTCAAATTTGCGGCTGAATGGAGGGGGTAAGAAACATGTGCGTTTTTTTCAACCAAAAACTGGCCATATCTCGGAAACGGTGAGAGACAGGGCCAATGTCACTATTAATCACTAATAGAAAGTGGCATACGCCCTTTCAGATGAGATAAAAATTAGCAACCTTGGATGACCTTGAAGGTCATTACTGCAACAGGAATTGCATAGGCTGTAGCGCGTCTTTCCTATCGACAACTGGGCTTTCTTGTTTCTACTACTTTTACAACGGCAAAATGTCTCCGGTGCTTTGCGCTGCATGTACATAGCTGGAAAATTGGTTTTAATGTCCAGAACAGAAGTCAACACACAAATTTCTCGCCCAAGTTAGTCAGCACACTTTTCGATTTTAGGGAAGCTGCCCACTAGCTAGACACAGCACCGGTCTACGTTGCTCGCTTGTATGGCCAGGTCTGCGTTTATGCACGTAATAGGCCTACAGAGGATGTCAGACGGCTAATATCCTTTTTCTTGATGGCACGTAACATGTTGCTGCTGTGTCTTCGGCCGAGCAAATAATTTCCTGCATACACCGAATGGCTGCCGATCGGGTCTGTTTGTTGTGATACGCGGCGACGCATGCAGAAGACTGACATTGCTGCAGTGAGAGCTTTTAATTGCACCGACGACTTCGCAGAGTAGGCTTGTCATCGACGTTTGGAAAAGCCCAAATTCCATTACGCCGACTTTGCGACTTTCACCGAAACTTCCTCCGGGGGAAAGTAGCGACACAAATCATGTCGCCGACTTTTATGATTTGTGTCCACGACTTTCCAAGCGGGGAAATTTTGGCAAAAGTCGGCGTAATGAAATTTGGGCCAAACTGCATGACGATAGAAGATTTTGAACAAAAGATTGGACTTCTGCTAGCATTTATCTCGCACGCTGAAACCACTCACTTGTCGCTGACGTTCTGGTTCTGGTTAAATGGTATATAGCTCTTCATACGAAACCCATTTGAAAGCTACGGAGCGTCACCTGCCATATGAGATTACACTGTGTTATCTGTCACCCGCCACAGGTAAACGAGACCCGCCATAACCCCAGTAAGACAAGTCAATATTCGATTTGCCTACCCCGAAGAGATAAAAGGCCGAGTTGACCTTGGTGTTGGTTATATACCGGGATGGTAAACCTGTCCGCAGACAGTCACCCATCCAAGTAGTAACCATTATTGATAGCGACTCGACTCGACTGGGAGTCGAACCATTACCAACGACCTCGTGATCCAACGTTCTGCTGTGACGCAACCAAGCCAACCACTCACCACGTCACATGACGTTGCCGGTCGGAGCAACATTAAGCTCAGCTAGCGCAGTGACGGCGCACATTTTCGGCTGACGTAGCGTTTCGTCAGTGTCTACTACACGCTTCTAGTTATAACGCATTTCTCCACGATGTCTGCACGCATTTTAATACTCCGTTTACACGATCAAGCAAACATCGAGCAAACATCGAGCTGGCTCGTCCAGCTAACTAGAGCCAGCTCGTCGAGCCAGCTCATTGTGTGAACGAAGTATAAATCGTCAGAAGCTACACGGTTTCCGTAAAAAAAACAAACGGTGCAAACAAAACAGTTTAACATGCACAATATTTAGCACAATTAAGTAGTGCCTGCACAACATAAGCCGATCTCGTTTTATGCTTTTGTTAATGCACATTTGGGCTATAGGCCTACTGTTTAGTGAAGAGGGCTGGACGTTGCAATTTGTCGATCAACCGCTGCAAAAATCTGACAGAGGGAATTATGTGTGATCAAAAATTTGATTTTGCTTATAAATGTTTTACACAATATGGGAATTTCTATTTTCAGATTCTGTATTTTGGAAGAAAATCTTCGGACAAAAAAACTGTTTTCCGACAGGCTAAAATTCTGAAGTGACAACAGTTACCGCCCTCTTTTTGCTTGCTGCCACTACATGATCTGTGTGTTTCGGATTTCATTGCAGTTTATGTGTTTTTGGGAGACGACCACGCGCTGATCGACCTGGTGCGTTACATGCACGCGCGCGGTTTTAACAACGGAGATTACGTCGTCATCGCTGTACATGACGACCCGTACGACCCTCATCAACAACGATACTTCAACAAATGTCAGTCAACAGCATTACAGTTTTTTCCGTTTGTATATTCGTGATATTCACTTTCGTATATTCGTCCGAAATAAGTTGACAAATCGCAACTGTTAGCAATAATATTCACTTGAATAAGTTTTAAATGAGGGGAGTCATTATGGCGGTCTGGGCGATCAACGGACCCCCAAGGACTTATGATGTTACTTTTTTTTGTAAATTGTATCTTTAAAAAATTGTTACTGCTGCAAAAACAATACGTTACGTAGACTGGGACCCCAGCCAATGATTTACTGAAATGACGCCACTGTTTAAAACAGTGCATGATTAACATCTAGGATAATGGTAATCAAACATTTTACAAACGTTGGCAACAACAGATAGGCTACAGGAGACGAAAAAAGTAAATACGGGCAATGCGATGGTCACCACTGGCTGGCAAGAGGAAGAAGAAACAGGCGTCATTCCAGCGTAATCTGATAGGCTACTGCTAGGTAACTTAGGTCAGTCTCGTGTGTTTTAATTGCTACTGCCACTCTGAAGTGATCCCCACCGCGCCACTATCAAAAGAGGGAAAGGCATGGAAGTATATAAGAGGCTATTGACAGACAGAGCCCACCGTGGACCAGAGGTTGTCATTCTGCCTCTCCTGCCGATCTAATGGACCCAGAATCCACAACTTCAGATTTTCATGGCGCCATAATATGCAAATCTGACTAATTGTAATTTTACGGGCTTACGCAAACCGGCCCGGCCCGGCCCGATTTCTAGAAGAAACTTTTAAGCTTGGCCGCCCGGCCCGTGCAGAGCTCTATAGGTCATGTGATTGTTGTGCTGAAAATCCCAAACTTTACTACTTCAATATGTAATATTGAAGTATCGTAAGTCGACGACAGTAGAGTTAATAAGTTATACAAATTCATCAAATGTATGACTTACTAAGTTGCGTTTCAACCTATGATTCTAAATTATGTGAGGTGGACTGGTGGACAATGAGTGTACCTTACATAATTTTATCGTCTTGGCGATCTGTGTGCCAGAAAAATATTAAGTTTGGTGGAGATGTGACAAAGTTCTAACAGAAACAAGTTGGGTCATTTTTTGGCCCACCCTGTATATCGTAGACTTGGTGAACAACAAATAAAGTCGTTCGACAAGCTGTTGCATAACTTGTTGTAGATTTGTATAGACTTACGATTTGTTTTGTAAATTTGTAGCACAAGTATTCGGCGATTAATCGAAAGTAAGTGTAATATGAGCTTCAAGTCTGGTTTTGATTCGACGCAACGCACGCAACAAACGCATGAAAGTGCGCAGTTAATGCAAAGGACGCAGCTGGCGCAAAAAATACAACAGATGAATCTGACGCAGCGACGCGATGCAAGGATGTAATCAGTGTTTATTAGAGGCTGTCGCAGAGTTAATTTTTTAAAAAAATTTAACGCATGCGTTAACGCGTTAATAACACTTCATTAATATTGCTCTTATTGTAGGTTGACTACATCGAGAGGGTGACTGGAATGACGACCGACGAACTCGGGCTGTGTCGTAAGACCGTGACAGTAGTGATCGAATGGCAACAAAACAATTTTTAATTACCTGAATGTTATTCGGTCGTCAAATAACCGCAGTAATGTTTAATTAAATATTTGAACGTTTGCTTCACAGAATTTAGTAAATTTACGTAGGCTATGTGCGTTAATTTTTGACGAGCTACAATTATGCTGTAAGCATCTTCGGCACAGTTGTCGGCTGTTTATCTGTCGTCGTTTGTCTGTCACGGGTGTATTGTGGCTAAGCGGTGCGAAATAGGGCTCAGGTTGCCATTAATCACTTATAGGAAGTCGCATGTTGCCTTTCAAATAACATGAACATCATTGACCTTGGATGACCTTGAAAGGTCATAACGCACTATGGTATGCCAATCGTGCGATATTGTGGCTAAATGGTAAGTCGTAAGGGGTCGGCGATGGTACCGTTGGATAGGTCGCTAGCGATTTCTATATAAGCTGTCAATAGTAACCATGTCCCTATCTGCAGCAGTTTGGCCGCAATTTTTAATGGCAAGTTTCAAGTTATAAGTGGCCGTATCTCGGAAACGGTGAGAGATAAGACCAATGTTAGTACTAATCATTAATAGGAAATGGCATATGCTTTTTCCGATAATAGAAAAATCATCGATCTTGGAATGCAACAAGAACTGTATAGGCTGTAAGGCGTCTTTCTTAGCGACATCTGAGCATTTTTGTTCTGACGTGCGTTAATATTTTTATCGCGCCCTAAGTTAACGCGTTAATTCGACAGATCTATTAATCGTGTTTGATTATGCGTTGCGTTGTTTGCGTTCGTTACGTTGCGACCGCTGCGTTCGTTGCGTTAAATGAATTGTTTTTGGTGTGATGGTGTGTGTCTACGTGGTATAGACGTGGAGATTCTGGTCGAAGAGATGGTGGACGCGTTTCAGTCTGTACTGATCGTGCTGCCGCGAGGTCCGAGTGACGACGAGAACTACTCACGATTTATCGAACAGACGCGCACCTGTTCATACACGCCGCCATTCTGTGCGCCCAGACCTCCGTTCGAAAACATGAAAGTTCCGGCAAGTCAAACCAATCACACGTGACTCATCACTCACTGCAGGAATCAGATAACTTTTTTACATTTTGGAACAGCTTCTATAAAATTGCCATATTGCGTGTTAATCATTTTTATGTTGAATTAAACTGCAATTCGTAACATATGGGCAGGTTGTCCGTTAACCATATGTGAGCTTTGATGCGTTTCCACTAAATTCAACTATGCAAATAATATCTGAGCTGAAAACGACGACTTTGACCCCGTAACCTGCTTATTTTTTGCACAATTTTTGCTGCTTTGCTGTGAATCATGAATTGTCATTAAAAGGCGTCACTCAACAACTTAATTATATGTCGACCGATTTGAGTGTTAAATTTTGCAGTAATAAACCGCGAGAAAAACAGAAATCTGCCCATGTGTGAAATTTGCTGCTACACTATTTTGCGAAATTTGAATTTCCAACATTCCATTCATTATTGGTCAGATTTTGGTTGAAAATTATTAACTCGCAGATGTATGTATCTGTTTGAAGATTTAGTCCAACACTTTTTTATCCGTGCGAAAGCTTTTTCGGCGATAAAACGAGTATCGTATCAATTCGCAGGTGAAAAGCTGTTTTCCGACGGATATCCGGATATTTTCGCCTGGGTGCCGGATATTCGATGCTTCTCCATAGCGAAAAATCGATGTTTGTTTGTTGCTTGTATAACGACGACAACAGCAGCAGGGGTTGTTTATGCAGGTGCCTATATATGCTGCGTATCTGTACGACGCTGTCAACGTCTACGCCCGGGCACTGGAAGAGGCACTTGAGAAGGGAGTCAATCCAAGAAACGGAAGTGCCATTGTAGAACGCATCCGAGGTCGAACCTATGACAGTACGTGTCGTCATGTGTTTTTCGTTTCCTTGCCTTCGTACATCCGAAGCCCCAATAATTGTTGCACAAAAGACAGTATCCACCGCCAATGACAATAAAAGCGTTCTGCTAATTCGGAGTGCGATTTTTATATATTTTTATTCAGCTCGCCACGCACATTGCACACAAACGCTTATTTAAAAATCAGTATAATCAGAATAAACACATCATAAAAACTTATTTTTTAAACAACATTCTACTAATTTACATACTGAGATTAAATTATGTTGAGTTTTTAATACATGGCCAGCGTTTGTAAACAAAAACAAATGATGTTATTGAAAATAATGGTTCTTAATGGGGTGACAAAATACCGGCATTGTAACATGCCATTCAGCAACAAACACAAGGCAATGATTAAAAATTTATATCATTTCAAAGAATACGGTTTGTAGCAGATACTGACCGAATTTTCGAAGACAAACTGCAAAACAGAAGGACTGGACATTTTACTAAAAAGATTTGAGAAACGCAAACCACCTACCAAAGGCATGAGGCTGCAGACCGAAACGCGTTCATAACTAAAGAGAACGGGACCACTGGGGATGAAGTGCTAGATCTAGTAAACCAGAAAGACCAAAAACAAACGTATTTTTAACACACCAGATACCCAAAGAGTTGATTCTAACACCGTGTATCATCGTACAGATCATTCATTGCGATCTTAGTCTGAAGTGTCTTGTTTGTTTACCAATGTGATTGTTGCCTATTGCTAGTTTTGCTTACATTTACATTTTACAAGGTAGTGTAGTAACACAGTTAAGGTGCGGTAAAATGTTCAGTAACCACTGTATTGCCAACTGTCCAGAGAGTGTGCTAGTAAAAGAAGTTTGAAAATCGGTTAATATTTCATAAAGATATAGAAAAAAATGTGTGACGCTTTTTTGAGACACGGTGTAGTTATGCCATACTGCACATTTGTTAGTCTGCCTGTTTTTTTGTTTGTCTATTGCTTAGGGTACGAATGATGGAGTGGTTAGGTTTTGGCGGCTTTCCGGTTTCTTTTGTGGATTTCAGATAATTACCTTGCAGCATTGGGAGATATCAGCTGTCTGGCGGGGAACTGAAATCAATGATCACTTACACGGCATAGATTTATCATGACCAATGCTGTCGAGGCGTTAACACATGCGTTATTTTTTAACGCGTGCGTTAACGCGTTATAACGCATCATTACATTGCTGCCATTGTAGGTGGACTACATCAAGAGGGTGACTGGAATGATGACCGACGAACTCGTAACTGTGTCGCAGGCAGTAAGTAGTAAGTAACAGCATGTAACAGCATGATAAATGTTATTTATCAGAGGCCATACATTATTTTACTAGACAAAAAGTAAATATTACGCTCATATAATAAACTGGGACGTCCGTTTAATCAAGCTAAGGCATAATAATTCTTTTAACATTGGAAACTGCCAGCTGATTTTGGTCTTGACTTTAGACTTGACTTTAAGCTTAGGCCAAAGTCAAGTCAAGACTTTAGTCTTAGACGAAAGTCTTAGCGAAACTTGACCTCACCCATTGTGCGTGTGAGGAAGACGGACATTTTCCTCCCCGGACACTTCCCCCCGGACGTTTCCCCTGTTTTTTGCATACCCGGACATTTTCCCCCTTATGTATGACGAGCGCGTGCGTGGCCTTCTTCTCCGAGTCTGACGTCGTCGACGGCATGCAGCTAGGTGCTGCACGGAAAGGGGGAAACGTCCGGGGGGAAAGTGTCCGGGGGGCATGTTCTACACTCCGATGTGATACATATGCAGGTATCCAGGGTCACGCACTGTACATGGATGCATGCGGTGACACGGAGGCGAACTACACGGTGTTGGCTCTGTACACGAACCACGGCGTCAACCGAACCGACATCGAGCGTCGTCGTACTATGCGTCCCGTCGGACACTTCCACACCGCAGAACTCGCCTCACCGGTCGGTGCCAGTGCGATAAAACTTACACGAACATATAACATCCAACAAGAAGCCTAGCGGTCGCTAGGATAACCGACCGTACTCGTTGTCAGTGATTTTCAAAGTCATTCAAGGCTGATGATTTTTATCTGATCTAAAAGAGCGTATGCGACTTTCTATTATTGATCAATAGCAACCTAATCTCTATCTCGCACCGTTTAGCCACAATACAACCGTACCATAAGCTCGACCTTCACGTAGGTACGGTCGGCTAAAAACCAGAAGCGGATTAAAGCATGTTTAGCGTGTTCTGCCGTACAGGTCCCCACGAAAAAAGGGCCAAACAGACCAGAGATTATTCAGAACAGCAGCGCAACATTTTGTGGCCTGCATTGGCCCTTTGTCTGTGGTGGAGCAAATTCTGAAAGTTCGGTTAGTGCAATATGGCATTTTCTAGCCTATAGCGGTAACACTGCGAATTCGCAATTCAGAAAGCCGTATTTCAAATTAGATGTTAACACAGCAAAACTTCGCGCAGTTGTAACTTGTAACGCGAACTTCGTGGTAAGTTTTCGTACGCAAGGGCCCTACATTTTACCGAACAATGGGTCGGTAAAATGTAGGGTCCAATATTTAATATTTATGTCCGAATGTTTGATATTTAAGTTAATGGCAAATATTTATTATTATTTTTGTTTGTCCGTAAAATGGTAGCTGTGGCATATAAAAAATGGATAAGTCTTTCTTACAAAGCGTAAGAACTAACTTAAATCTTTCTTAACAGCAGTTACATTTTGTTACAATCGCATATGTCTTGCACGTCTATGTCTTAAACATAGGCGTGCAAGAAAATTTCACGTTGAAATTACATTAATTTTAGATACAGTCGGCGGGCTAAATAAACTGCAAAACTGACAGTAGGCCTAATGTTCGTATATATGGTGTCGGTGAAGGAGTTTCGTCTAAAGCGCGAAATTGAGTGGATCCGAGGAGGGCCGCCTGTCAGCGAACCCCCGTGCGGATTTGACGGCAGAAAGTGTCAGCTCCCTGGTAATTACAACTCCATGCATATACTGAATTAATGGTAAAAATATTAATAACACTAGAAAACTCTTAGATACATCACGCAAGGCTAAAGATATTGTTATCCACACGGTGACGTTTGCTGCTTATATAATTTATTTTTTTTCTGTTGAGTGTTAAGTGATTTCAACGCTTGCGAGCAGCATAAATACAACAGGTCTATGTACTCATAAATTTTACTACTTTTGGTTTACTATATTAAGCATCTTTTACAGCAGTTGGTTAATGGTTATAACACATCAAAGAGCATTACTGAAGCTGTATGGTAGACGTTGGACTGCGTCGTGATTATTGTGAAATTAAGTGCTCAAAAACTGTCATAGTCTACTAGGTTTTTGTAACAGTAAGTTACAATGTTTTCTTTCACAGTGAGTATTTGGTTTCATGTCTGTCTGTCTGTCTGTCTGTCTAGTCTGGCCGATCGCTGTTGGTTGCGTCATTGTCGCAAGCATCATATTCACAATCGCCATATTCGTCTACAGGTAGAATACAACGTCATTATTTGCAACATTTTATGTTCACAAATGTCTGTAATTTTTAGGTTGTGCATCTTTAGGCCCCGCAATTTGGTTTGCCATTTTACGGTCCTGCATTTTTCAGCATTTATTATTTTATGTTCCGTCATTCTTAAGTTCTGCATTTTTAGCGCCCCGGGTTGTAACTTTGGCAACAAGACTCATTCAGTAAAGTTGTAGTGTTTTTGTGCTTATCCGCTCTCAGATATTTTGATAATGTATAAACCAGACTTTCTCAGTGCACAAAAACAGTAATGTAAAATAAACTTTTATATGTTGATCTTGTTGATCAAATTGATAGCAACTTTCTGCTATATTTGTCTTGTGTTTTCGCATTTTTCATAGATTCGTCGAATTTTGTGCATTACGCCTCGGCCCATATTGGCACATTTATTCCAATATTTGATATTTGTATTTAAATGTTTGATATTCAAGTTCGTGGCAGATATTTGTTTTGTTGTCTGTTTGTTATTTTATCAATCTGTGTCGTACACAATATTATTACCATCTGAGTTTTACTGAAAATGTTATAAACAACCGTACAAAAAATGACAAAATTAGCGAGAGTCGTCGTTGTTTTCCAGTACTTTAAACCCCCCAAAAAACGCAAAAGCGTACTTGGATACGATACAAATTATTATAGCGGTATAGTTGTCTAATTTGTTGGGGGTAGGCCTATTTGTTTTTTTTTCTACGCCTACAATAACTGAACGAGCCCGACGGTAAAGCTTACAATGCGAATCTGTAACCGACATAGAATAATAGGCCTAACTAAAAAAAATAGCGCGGTTATTTCCATGCAGACACTACAAATATGAACAGAAGCTGTCAAGCCTGTTTTGGAAGATTGAATTCAGAGACATCATAATGGGTGACATCGATTCAGCGGAGTCAGAAGTTAAGACGAAGGTAAGATGTTTTGAGCTATCGTTTGCGTTGTGCTTGGTATGCGGGAAATTTTTGATCTTGTGGATATGGCTTACCGTGTCTTCGACGTTCGAAGATTGTAGATTTGTTTATTTGTTTAGGCCTACCACCCAGTCGCTCAAAAGGATGCGAAAGAATTAGGCCTACAGCGTAGCCCTGAATTTCAGAAATTGTTTAGCATGTCATCCGCAAAAATTAATTACAGATGTGAATTTAGAAAGCCGCCGTTTAAATTTAATCACTTTCAAAAAGTACATGAACTTGCTGCCAGAAAGCCTTAAACGGGATGAGCTACTAAAATAATTTTGGGGGTTTATTTTATCTGTAGATATGTCTAAGCGTTCTCTTTTCTTGCTATAGCTACGTTTGAGATTATGAAATAATTACAACTTCGTAAGCTAACTCCTCCCCCACATTTGAGTATAAAACAGTGCAATGTATGTGGTTGGTAAAACAGAGTGGGGCGGCAAATCGTCCAAGCTACATGCCAATCAACGATGACAAGCGAACAATGTCACGCGGTGCGCTCAGAACGTCTCGTGTTCAGCCGGTCGTATGCACCACGTTTGGTTCATATCGCGGCTGCCTGGTTGCCGTCAAAATGCTGCATTCCGGTCACCTTAATGTCGAGGTTCGAAATTAACTTGCTGCACAGCTGTTTCCGTTACTCGATTTTCGCGTAACCCACTCGCTGAACTGTTTGCAAAGTATGCGGGATTCCGCGGTTTCAAAAATGTCGCTAAAGCCGTGATTAGACGCAACAGTAAAACACAAAACATTTGTAAATCGTTTCTGACAATGTTTGCGTTTTACAGTTAACTTGAAGGTATGCTGTGGACACGGGTGCGACACAGAGTGCAAGTTTTGTGCGAATTTTAAACGATTTTTTGCGCTAATTCTATTATCTGAGGTTAACAAAATGTTTCTACCAATTATAGTCTTTTAACGACGTAGTTTTTTTATCTCAAGCTTTTAGCGCTCTCATAACCATTTGTTTTTGTACATGTTTTGCATAACACTTCTTTTATTTAATTTTTTCTTATTTTCGTTTAAAACGTTTTTTGTTCGTTTCAATTTTAGTTCTAGATTAAATTGGCAGCTTGCCTGTTAGCGTTTCAGCACAAATTTCTTTCGTACCGTATATCGTATCGTGTTCATATCAGTTCTGTGCTTGAAGACCTGTGACTATATACTGTTGTGACGACAGGTGACTCGGGCGATTAAGAAAGAACTGTGCATGATGAAGGACCTCATGCAATCATGCAATGTCTGCATGTGTAGCCTAATAAAGCACTTCGCACTGCACAGTATACGGGGGATATGACACTGTGTACGAGATAAAGTCTATGAGAAATGATCTCACACCGTGTGCTGTTGAAGGACCTCACACATGACAACGTGAATAGATTCGTCGGCGCCTGTCTTGACCCACCTCATGTCTGCGTCGTCAGCAGCTACTGCTCTCGCGGCAGCCTTAAGGTAAACATCAGTTTTCAAGGTCATGGCAGTTAGCCGTAAAGCACACGCTCAAGTGCACAAAAATGTGTCACTGCTGGAAACAAAATGTTCTAAACGTTCCGAACTCTACAACGTACGTAGTAGGCCGACGATAGATCTACCTTTGTTTCGCCGGGCTTCACGGGCTCACTTGACTTAACCAGTCGTTCTGCTCGCAGGTCTCTATGTAAAACAAAAAACATAGGCTAAACATAAACTACAGTGTGTGGCTAAACGCATTTCCTAAAAAATTTTCCGAGCAAGCACTTGGATTTTTGACGCAAAATTGTACACACTTACTATCTGTTTCTTTTTCAGGTAACGGTACCAGAAAGTTCGTCATTATCTTTAGCTGTCATTTTTTGGTAATTATATCGTTATTTTTCACGTTTACGTGCAGAAAAAAGCACAAAACGAAAGACGCACCATGTTTGCGCGGCAGAAAATCACATTGTCATTTGAACAACGATCAACGTAATAAACAATTTGCCAGTGACTGTCAGAACTTAAAGTGTCTACCGCCAGTTGTCTCGCAAAAAAATCTAAGTTTGCAACAGTAAAAGTGCGTTCTCGCGTGACGCCGTTAACGCGCGTGGACGATTTCAAATGTACCCGCTCTTCTGTAGCGCTTGAATTAAGGCTTGATTGAGCAGTCAATTGAGATCGTCCACGCGCGTGACGCGCGTTAACGCGCGCACAGAGAACGCACCTTAACAGAGTATCAAATGCCGCTTAGCCTATTTATATCGTGAAATGTCGAGCGGTATGCTGAGAAAATAGCTATTAACGTTGGAGAATGTTTCATTTTGCCGCACACCGTGACTGCGGTCCGGAAATAAAATAAGCTAACTTGTTTCGTCCAAATTTGTCGACGTGTTGGATAGGTCAGGACTCAGGACTATTGCAACTGCCATCTGATTTACTGTAAAATTGATTGGGGCGACAGTTTACTTTTTCAAAATTTTTCACGTTTTTATTTTTTTTTCTGGAACGTTTTTACATCTGTAGTTTGTCGTGGTATCGTTGATAGGCCTAATTGCTATCTGGCTGAGCGGACGGTAATTTACAAGGCTGTTTCATTTCTGCCCGCATGAAAGCGACTATGGACAAAGTGACGTCTACCGGATTTGTTCGATCGTGGTTGGACTGATTTTGGCGGTGTGACGCGAGTGGGCAGTGATTACTAATGAGCTGCTATGTAGTGCCATCCTTGTCCACATTTGCTAAAAATTAACGAAACATGTCTGTAATAACAATCGTGTTGTAGCTGCACTTCCAAACATGCAAATTTTGCTGTGTAATGATGCAGCAACCGATTTAAGCGAAAGTAAAAAATGTCTTTCTTCGCAGTTTATTTTAAAATTCAACAGACACAAAAACCGTTTGGCTGTGTTAATTCAAGTCGACTCGCAAGACATGATACATTAATACGCCAACGCCTTCAACAGCAACGAACTGACGTAACATCACAACGGATCTTCACAAAGCTTTCGGTAATCACACGATATAAATTCAGTAGAAAACGAACACGATAAATGAACCGATCACAATCGTGTCTCATTCGGGCAATGGTTAAAGCTATTCGCTGTTACTTGTTTACACGACTCGTACGAAATACCTGACACAAACCGGGATTATTTACTAAATGTAAAAAAATAAAATCGGGTTGATTGATTTACGTGTCGTCAAATAATTCGGTGAACAGATAATCATATACCTATTCACATGACATATATAGGTACGTCGTAAAAACGTGTAACATGACGCAAATTCAGGCGACGTTTTCACTATCGGGCTGAGACAACATACCGTAGTTGCACGCTGCACGTAAAAACTACAAACATCCGTAAAGCTAGTACATTATAAACATAAAATAATGATCATAACGATTATTAACGCGAAAAATACAAGCTGAAATTGTCACTGACTCGCTGTAAGTTGACAAGTCGAAAAATGGCAGTCTAATCAAACACGACACACAATATACAAAATACAGCTTGCCGTGCACGAAGACACCTTATTATCTGGTGAGCCCTTAACCCTGTTAGAATACTCACCAAGCCTGACCAAGCAGCATTATTATGTGTAAACGGGCAGAATGGCAGACGACCAGATGGACTTACTCTAATCCCATGGTAAACTGCATTGGAAACCATAGTTGGTCTGGGGCGTTACTGTTGCTAGCACCTGGGCGGTCGGCGTAGTGTAGTGGTAACGCGTCTGATCCAATCAGCGAAGTTACTGTACGCCGGGCCCGGTTAATACTGCGATGGGTGACTGCCTGTGGGCAGGTAAACCATCTCGGGATGTAACCAACCGCCTAGGTCAA
>Ga0209367_1004486_pt1 | contig 19256 bp, 10 predicted proteins | sample WorMetLIZISLAND2_FD_187412 | JGI IMG/M metagenome (GOLD analysis project Ga0209367, IMG submission 187412) | Marine gutless worms symbiont microbial communities from Max Planck institute for Marine Microbiology, Germany - Olavius geniculatus... ...
CTTCACACAGTCTCTGCAACAGTATACTCTGGCTGATGGTATCGAAAGCTGCGGATATATCCAAGCAAACAACGGTTGTTAGCTGTAAGCTGTCGATTGATTTGTAAATATTGTCTAAAACACAGAGCAATGCAGTTTCAATTGAATGGCCATTCCGGTATGCAGACTGTAGTGGGTTGAAATTGCCCGATGAAAGTAGATGCGGCCTCAGGCGGCACAGTGCAAGTCTTTCGATCAATTTCGAGATGGTTGACAGGTTTGAAATCGGCCTGTAGTTGACAGGTTGAGACCGGTCCGCACCTGCTTTTTTAAGGAGTGGAAGCACTTGTGCAAGTTTGAACTTCGTTGGAAACCGACCCTGTTCAAAGGGCAGGTTTGCTAAGTGAGCAATGATTGGAGCGAAAATGTCCGCACAGGACTTCAGCAACGAAGTAGGCAATACATCAAGTGGTGACGATTTGTTTGGGAGTTTTGTAATCAGCTTCAACACCTCTCCAGATGTCACAGTGCCAAAGCTTGACAACGACTGACCTGAAAACGTGCTGGTGGGAAAAAATTGACCGTGACACGCATTCTTGACTTATGTCCTGATACGCTCTACCTTGCCGGAAAAAAACGAGCAGAAGTCTGACGCCATGGTTGCACATTCACTGTCGTTCATGCTGGTAGGCATATTCGGGTGAAGTAGCTGCTTCAGAACATTTTACTGAAAACCGCACAACTCTGTGATGTACGGTTGCAAAATTATGGTGCCATAAACTTTGTGCCGTTTTTTGGACCACCCTGTACAACAGCACTTTCGCTGATGCAAAACGTTTTGTACTAGGGCCGTCGTAACAGGTATTTGTTGCACTGGTGTTTAACGACTTTTAGCTACAGTCGTGCGCCATAAAGCAAACGACGGTGTAGTTTATGCTATTTTAGCGTGGACGATCAAGTACGATACCGCACTGTCTGGAGTGGCATAAGCTTGTACTGCGTACTCGCTTACCCACTCCAGCAGTGGTACTAATAAGTAAGTAAAGTAAGTAAGTAAATGATTTATATAGCGCCAAAGTCTCAGAAAGAAATACTAACATCTATACTAACATCCGCGGTTGCGGGCATTAAAGACCTACATATTGTTCGACGTTTGGTAGGCCTAGGCTTTCTAGCAGCAGTTTAGCCTGAATATACTGAATATACGTAAAACGATAACAGTTTCACTCAAAACTCTATTGTAGTTGTTTTATCTTCGAAAAGAATTTCTTGTGCTTAAATTATTTTCGCCGACGCAAATTCATCATACATCAGTGCATTTACCGGTGACGTTAAGTCCAGCAAAATGCTGGAATCTATTGAGAGTCAGTTGTCGATCCGGATCACCGTGTAGTTCTTTTACTTGTAGATCCGAACTGCTTTTGCCAAGATAAGCAAACCGTCTGAGATAGTCCTGATAATACATTTAATTGTCCTATAATAGCACAAGATCATAGGTAATTGAAAGTCTTAACTTATTTAGGACGACTGAAAACGCGAGACCTAAATAAAATTGTGGAGACTGACATCCCGAGATTGGACAACGTGGCACCATATAGCAAGAGTGGACATCGTGAGATTTGTTTTAATGTGCGAGTATCTGCTCACTAGGCCTACAGTTTGTTTTTTGCTGCATGGAATAAGCTTATTATATGATCTGTAGGCTTAGGGGCCTATTACCTAGGGGGCAAAACTGATCCAACAGACACGGTTTGCTGTACAAGGTTGTTATATATGGTTGGATTCCTTAGACCCTCAGCAATAACTTCTAGGTGCACAACCTTTTCAACAAGCTGCCGTAACTCGGCAATTCAAGATGGCGTCCAAGATGGCTGCCGGATCACGAAATCTTCAATAACTTCTCAAGGAAATGGACTAGAAAAATAATTTTAGTGTCTTTACTTAAACCTACATTATTGGGGTCAAGGAATCTAACACAATTATGTATTTAATAATCAACATATTTGGTCATGAAAAAATCCAAGATGGCGGCCGGCGGCCGTATTGGAAGTACAAAAATGACCATATCATTGCAACTGTATGGCATGTATGTAACATGTATGTAACTGTATGTAACATGTCTATGTTAGTTTGTCCTTTATATGTTAGAGTGCTATTATGTCTTTTGTAAATGTTACTAGTAAGTAAATAAGTAAGTAAGTAAGTAAAATGATTTCGGCGCAATTCGCTCTTGAAATGTGTCTCGCAGCCTAAATTTGCCAAAAATCCATAACAACCCCTATTTTAATGTTCGAGATCACCCAAGGTCATCGAATTTGGTGGCAATCGAGAGTTAGTGTACGACTTCCTATTAGTGAGTAATCTCACACCGTTGTTGAGATACAGCGACTTATTGGCTAAAAATCGCAAATTTTTCCTACCCCCCCCTGTCATTTAGCGCCTTCGTTCGGAGTGACGCCCTTTCAATTTATGAAAAAGGTTTACGGTTCCTGAAACTAGAGTCTTCCAAACTGTGAAGATTTGGTGATCCTAGCTTGCACCGTTTCTGACTGATCCTCCCATGTGACAGACGGACAGACGAACAGACAGAATTGCGATGGCTAAAAGACGCGCTAAAGCAGTAACTGATTTCGCGCGTAACAACTTACCTGCTGGTCGTGCGTTGTCATTGCTCGTGTCATGTGAATCGACAAGAAGACGAATCCAGTCAGAAGAATCACGGCAGTATTGCAGTCAGAGCGTCGTGGCGCCATCTCACGTACGATGCACTAAATAAGTCGATTTATGATAATGATATTTATGATAATGGTGCATTGGTGCCATGCATCTGCGTTGGTAGAAATGAGTTAGGAGTCATCCAGTTTTGCTCCAGGATCTACGAATATCACATGTAGCCTTGCAACTGTCGTCGTTATTTTATTACCAGTGGGCTGATTCTGTGCAACGGATGTTTGCTGGCAGCTGTTAGCCTATAGGCATATAGATAACTCCCTGATCACGTCGTGACGCCGGCGTTTAACAACAGTGCTGATTGAATCAAGTTCTGTGCTTTAACATACACGCATATAGACAGACAGATAGCAGACACACTGAAACAGATACCACACTCGCGCCGTTTTGGTTGTCCGTTATTACCGAAGTTTTTTTTTAAGTTTTAAGTAGATTTTAGGTTTTTGTATGTTTGTGTGTTGTTTTGCCCTTATGACTGTGTAAGCGGATGTCACACATTGTGTTTTGTAATTGAGTGTGTTATTCGTTCATGTAATGCTTATGCGATTGACACTTGCATTAAAAGTAACTTTCTTAAATGCACTTCTGACTCACTTACTTACTTAATAAGCCTATTCTTGGCTGCTGAACTTGATGGTCTTGATTTAATTTTGCTTCCATTATTGTACAGCTATAATCGCAAAACTATTGCTAATAGATTTTAGCTCAGCTCAGCTCAGCTAATTCTTGTACATGTATAACGTAGTGAGCTTAATTGGCGGATATAATGTCTTCACTCGATTCTGTCATTCCGTTTGCGTCAATTTATGACCCACATTTCAAAACGGCTATAACTACCGATCTCAAACTTTACGTTCATGATTGTTCCCAGGGAAAGTTTAGATTTTTCTTTGACAAAGGGGCGTAGCGGATATCACGTGACATTTATTTTTTATTTCGTTTTACTGCATTTTATTTTTTTAGATTTATTGTTGTTATTTGTATTTTTTACTGTTTGTTTGCTTTATTTTTGTTTGTATTTATTTTGCGGTTAGCAGGAGTCGGAAATACGAGGGAACGGGAAGGGAGCGTTGAGCGGACAAAATCTGCGCTCGCCATTCAACACATTCGTGCCCAGCGTCCCTAAAAATGGGACACCTACTTTGACGGCAAATCATAAATTAATTCAGGGACTAATGGGTTAATTGATCAGTCTGTTTTTAACACGATATTGTCTGCAATTATCAGTTCAGACAGGAAAGTTATGCCTCAGTACTCAGTATTTTAAGACTGAGCGTTCGCTTTGTGTTTAACCATTTCGTTATTCGGATTTACACTAATTAATTTACAACGATTTAGTTCACTCTCTTATTTTAAAATGTAAAAATAACGAAAAAAATAATCATTAGAGAACGTGAGCGGTAGGCCTAACGTACAGGGTGGTCCAGCGGCAAACACAAAAAAATATTTCATTGCTGTATTTAAACACTGACTTTAGTCATGTAAAAAATTTCTTTCGGAACATTTTGCTGAAAGCCACATGACTCTGTGATGTACGGTTGCAAAATTATGGTACCATAAACTTAGTGTCGTTTATTGGACCACCCTGTACGTGTAAGATGGTTTTGACATAATTGTATGTGCGCTTCTTTCAGATTTCTAAACACAGTATACGCCCCTCTTTGATGTGTTATTTCGTGTTAGGCCAGTCCCCGAAGTTAACTTTTGTGACTTGCTGAGGCAGTGTTATCTACAGGCAAAATGCCCTTCCTGTCAGCCAGTTATCAACACTTCCAGACCACTGAAAGCCAGTTAAACCTATTTTCATTGCAACACAATGCTTTTGCTTTTTTGACACACATGACGCAGCTAGCAACGCAAAAGAGTACGCAGCGGACGCAGCCGACGCAACAGCCATAACGAAGCGCTAGAAACGGTGTTTATTTTTTGCGTTACTTACGTTGCGTTCGTGGTGTTGCGTCTGTTGCGTTGAACGAAACCGGGCGTTAGCATTCAACAGATAATCCGGATATGACGTACCGTACACTCTTATACGTTCACAACGTTGCGTGTCTATAGGCTGCTGAAGCTACGTTGCTAATCGTGTTGGTGACATTAATGCCTATGGCACAGAACGATAACGGTTAACAGTAGCATATACTACTTCTATTGCGCCACGTTCAACGTTAATCTTATCAATTGGACCGACTCACGAAACATCGGTTATTCGTTGCTTGGTGCGTGTGTTCAGTAATAATTACTGTAGCCTACATGTATTGTCGGCCTATATGCTGTCATCAACGGGCTTGGTCTGGGCAGTTTTATCTACGGCATTTGCAACTGCAGTGAGTGATATACGTTCAAGAAATTTTGTGAGGTGCAGTAGAGTGGATTTATAATTACTTCAGTAAAAAAACGTAAAACTTTAGCTACTGTATCAAAGGCTAAGAGGTAGCAGAAAAATTATGCGTGTGATGTGTCCATTACTAAGTTACATGTCGTTGTACACGCTGATATTTGGACAAATGATGATAATCAGAAAGTTACACAGAATTTAGCATTTGGCGGCTGCAGTTCCAAGTTGGTGTGCAAATTTTCGTGACTGTTTGGCAGCAAAGCAAGCTGACTGCGTAGCCAAAACGGGCAAAGGACCCGGGCTTCAATCTCCAGGCAAGACATGAACACAAGTATAAAATGCTGTAAGTGTGGCAATTTGGTTAGTTAATTTTTAGAAAAATGATCAAAACTGTTGACGGCAGATTTCATATTTCAAAACTATAATGCAACAAACACGAGTTCGGATGGGGCACCACCCCAAACTTTGCAAAAGGAGTTTGCAGCTCTCTCCATGCCTGTAGCTAAATTTTAGAAGAACTACTTCTACGGGAAGGAAAAAGACGGCAGGTAGAAAACGAAAAGAAAGAAAGGGGTAACGAAAAAAGTAAAAACGAGACAAAAAAGGGAGAAGAAAGAAAGCGAGGCGAAATTCACATTTTTGACTACGCCACTAACTTTTAAGTTTTTAACGTGCGTAAAAGGGATAACTTAACATTGGTTTTTTCCCGAACCAAAATTGGAGATCTAGCAGGGGTGTTGATGTTTCAATGAGACTGCAGACTCCTCCACAAAAAGCTAAATATTTTTTTGATGATGACGACAAAGAAGTGCTGCCGCGCGTAAAAATCGATTCGTAGTGTTCGTTTTTTGCGTAGGAATTAGGCGGAGTTCATCGAAATGTCACCGTTGACATTTCTGCTCTGCGTTGTGACTGTCATTCAAGTGACGTCATCACAGTCGACATATGACGTCATTCAGCAGAACGATGACGCCAGTTACAGCTGTGGACGCACTGACGTGCTGGATCAACTGATGTCAATGAGTTCTCAACATCAGTCAGCTATGACGCAGCTACAGACGATCGTGTCGCAGCTGTGCACTGTCGTCTCCCAGCTGCACGTCGCTAATTCACACCTGCAGCGAGACATCGCTGCACTCAAAGCCGCTGCTGCCATACACGAAGGTGTTACGGGTACGCAGGAAAAAATTAACAAGAAGTCCACCGGTCGCTAGTTTAGGCCGACCGTACCGCTTACGTCCGTACGACTTTCGGTCGCGGAATGGAAAGAAAGCGATTACCTTAAGATAGTCGCTACGTTAACGCTGTTTTAAACGCTACGGTCAACGATTTAAAATAGACGTCACGCACAGTTTTATATCGTGTTAATTATCAACTAGTTCACGTTTAATATTTTTCTTTTTTTGTTAACAGACTTGATATAATCTAGACTACCAATAAAAATCGGGCAATGCAATATTACGTAAACTAAACATCTCATCTCCGTTCTTTGCCAGCAAACGCTAGAGTTTGTCTGTTTGACTGTCTGTCTGTGTAACACTCTATGCAATGCTAACGTGATATTTTGGCTCGCGACACATTCTTGCTATCGCGTGGCGTGGCGGTGTGTTGTCAGCGCCCACCCACGGCGTCCACGTACGGCGGTGTCCGCAGCTCGGCTTATATAGACATCTACAATTCGCAATATGTCGAAAAATTTAGATCAATCAACACGAAATTTAAAAGGCAACTCTAAAGCCAGATATTGACTTCATTAACTAGGAAATACTAAGTCAAGATGGCGGCAAAAAAATCTGCAATAGAAACTGCTATAGACTATGGCGCCTGTTCCATGCGACAGCAGGGTTTATTGTTTTTAACAAAACTTTTATTAGCTTTTGAATGAGCCTTAACACTTTGCGCTAGTCGTCGCGTACCACGTCACTTAGGCCTACCGGCTTGTATAATCCTATCAGCTTATCAAGCCATATACACTGGCTGAAGTGTACGCTGTATTCCGCTGTACAGAGTGCCCTGCAGACTTCACGTACATTGCGTCAGTGAACGGCTGTTACAAAGTCATCACCAGTAAACTGGGCTGGTCAATCGCAGGACTGGCTTGTCGCTCACTGCATGAAGCTGCACATCTACTGGTCATCAACGACGCGCAGGAACAGTCGGCTGTTGCCGGAATGCTCGCAGCCACCGACCGTCAGTTTAGCCTATTATGCAGTTCTTACACCCAACATGCATGCAGTAACATGATGCGGGGTTAATGTCAGCGTGTAAAAAGAAAGGTAAAGGTCGTCAATTTGTATAGCGCATCGTCGCGAACACGCCTCTAATGCGCTTTCGTCACTAACCAGAGCCGCCTGCCGCACGGCCACCGTGTGCAGCCTGCAGACACAGGGTGGCGCAGCGGCCGACTAGGCAACCCCAGTCAGCTGTATCAAGGTCCCCACCTTCCGTAACGCATGTAAATGAGTTACTACTCATTTTACCGTCCCACGGAGGGTAGAAGGCCGAGTCGACTTAGCTGTCAGGCTTCGCACCGAGATGGTTTACCTGCCCGCAGGCAGTACTAACCAAGCCTGGCGTAGAGTAACTTCGTTTCAGCCGAAACGCGTTACCAAATACGCCACGCCGTCCGTCCGTCCGTCTGTTTGGTGTGAGCCTAACGTCGATGATGTTCGGTGGTCATATAAGTTGGCTTACTTCGAAAATTATTACGTATACTAAGCATCTCATTTCCGTTATTTGCCTGATTATCATTACTCATTAGCCACTGGCTCACTGGCAAGGATGCTCAAGGAGCCCTGACCCCGCTGAAAGAGCTCGATGTTTAGTACTACTGGGCCTGGGTAGGAGTTGTATACATTTATATGTACAGAGCATTTCTCATTTTTACTCTTCGCGCGCTAGCCTACGTTCCTAACGTAACGATGAGGAGTATATGAGATCAGTGTAATATTGAGGACCACCGACCGACGACCGACCTCTCTTTCTGGAAGAGCTTTCCTGGAAGAACTTTAAACGGCCATATCTTCGTAATGGTGCCAGATAGACTCGTGGTCACTATGGACCACCCATAGAAAGTCGACCCCCGGGAGTCGAATGGTCACGTGACCGATGACGTCACGAGACCCAATGTTCGCTATGACTATGCGAAGGCGGCTGTTACAATATTCTGTTGTTATAAATAAATTCATTTATTCGTTTATTTATAATTTTAGAGAGAACGAGAAGTGCGTGCTTCATCAACACGTACCATAAACAGCTCTTCTGGACGTCAGGGCAACGCATTGACCCAACTAATTTCCAGTCGTCGTTCGTCTGGCGCCTGACGTCGACAAACACGTGCAGTGACAAAGTGTCCGTCATGAGATACACCAACTGGAATGGAGCACAACCCAACAATTACGGTGGAGGACAATCGTGTATGTGCATCCAAAGTGCTAGTTCTTACAAATGGTTGGATGAAAAATGTACCGAGCAGTGGTGTTCTGTCTGTGAAATAGATATGGCATGAGTCTACTGCCTGCTTTGTGTGGCTCAATAACATGCCATAAACATAACGTGGAAAAATGTAGGCTAGTACAAATAGCAACATAAACTAATTGTTATATTTTCAAAATTCATTTTACTTTAATTTTTACTGTAACGTTGTGTTTTGTCTGCGACTAAATGTTTTTTTGGCTGATTTTGTTGTAAGCTGATCAGCGCAGTGCTTCGATTCAGAGCTTGTGCTATTTCATTTGATCTGATATTGCGCTAACATTTCGTCAGCTCTAAACGGACATGTACAGGTTGTTGAACAAATTAGACCATAGATGTTAAAAACATTAATTTGCAAATAAAAACATAAAAACATGTTTTTTACTTTTATAAAAAACATGTTAAAAAATCCATAAAAACGTTGAACTACACTTAGCACGATAGCATGTTAAAAACAAAAACCTACCATTTGTGAAGACTGAAGACCGGGATGTACTAAATGTTATTATGTAACCGTGATTATGGTACAAGTTGAAAACAAAACTAAACGCAATTTACCCGTGAGAAATGCATCACATTTGTAATGTTGTAGGCCTACGTTTATTTTTCATAAGAACAAAAACACGACATTAAAAATAGGACAAAAACATTTAAAAATTTTAAAAAACATTAAAAAACAGTTTTTAAACTTTGATAAAAAACATTAAAAAATGTTTTTACATCTATGAATTAGACGAACGCTCATTGGCCAGTTAACTTTGTTTCAGTTTACTTCGTTTCGTTTGCTTTGTACGCGCTTTACCTGCGCAGGATAGCAAAACGAACAGTAGATTTTTGCTAGCAGTGAGATTGCGTAAACAAGTTAATAATTTTGGCAGAACTTAATTACGTGCAATCGTGCAATATCTATGCCCACCTTTGATTGTTTAGACGTAATAAAAGGGGCGCATACACTATCGCACCTAACAGTGATAGACTATTGCAGTAACTTCCTAGGGTTAGGGTTAGGGTTAGGGTTAGGGTTAGGGTTAACCCTAACACTAACCTTAACCCTAACACTAACCCTAACCCTAATTCTAACAGTGTTAGGTGCGATAGTGTATGAGCCCCGTAATAAAATTCCTGTGCTCTCGGTTGCAGCTATTGAAAAATTGGCTTGAGCGCTGCACATAAGTCTCCGACATGATAAGAAACGTGTTAATAGCCACATCCATCCATCAGTCTGGATGGATGTGGCTATTAACACTAAAAAATCCTCATGCTTGCGTGTTGGACCTCGACATATAAAATTATCTGTAGACCTAATAACATACGTAATCGTTATCGATAAAGCCAAGCTGGAATGGCGTGATAAAATTAGGTATTTAGGGGGTTTATATTACCTCGTCAAGTGTGTATTCTTGTTCTTTTAGGCATTCTAAACAAGTTGTGTATCGCAGTTTTAATGCTATATGTGAAAAAGTTGGCAGGATTGCTAGTGAGGAAGTTGTGCTCGAACTATTTAAAAAGAAGTGTCTGCCTGTGTTGCTGTACGGCACTGAGACTTGTCCGATGAAAGTCACATATCGCTTCGTTGTAGTTTGTTGTCAACAGCTGTTTTGTCAAAATGTTTAATATTAGGTCGAAAGCTGTAACTGAAGAATGCCAGTGTTATTTTATTTTCGATTCAGTGTCTGATATAATAGCTAAGCGAACGCATAAATGTTTAACCAGTTTTGACAACTCTGACAGTTTGTTATGTTCTGTACGCCATGCATGGACTTGATTATTTTGTTAGTTAAGTTTACTGAAATTGTTTTTTATTACTTGCCTTTATTATGTGTGTCTACCATGTTTTATGGTAAATAAAGTTTCTTGTAACAAGAAAATTACACGACGATGTAATGTAATAAAACGCAGCAAAACCTACAATAATTTAGACTGTAGCCTGCATGTCGAACTTCAAAGTGGCAGGCCTTCGATTTTTGTGTCATTTCATTTTAGCCTCCTATAGGCCTAACAGTGGTCTACGACTTACCGCTTTTACCGTTAAGCGATCAGCAGAGTTGCTAGAAGAATTGAAAGATCTACAACCCTCACGGACGACATATACAAGGCGCAAAACTGAAAGGCGCAAATTCAATAGTTAGGCCGCCTACTCATAATACACCGTGGTCTTTAAGTAAGTAAGTAAGTAAGTAAATGATTTATAAAGCGCCAAAGTCTCAGAAAGAATCAGGGCGCATAGGATGATGGACGCTAGGTGGCAGAAAAGGCTGACCGAAAGTAGTGGGTCTTTAAGTGACATCTGAATGTAGCCAAGGTTTGACATTGACGAATTTGAGGAGTCAAAGGAGTTCCAAATTCTCGGAGCAGAGACACGAAAGGAACGAGAACCAAAAGATAAGTTATGCCGTGGAATTGCAAGTAATTGACTGGTAGAAGAGCACGTGAACACTGAGGATTTATGATATTGCAAAAGAAGATTTATTAATGTCGCAGCCGCTTAAACCGACCTAAGTCAATGTTAGCTTCTCAAAAGAACTGTTCACTGCTTCAGGCCCACAGTCGCAAAACAGCTATCCCCACAGCTGCTGCAGGAGGTCCGTCTGACGACACGTCAGTCCTTGGGTTGGCAGAACGTAGCTGACAAGGACCTTCGTCGGAGACCAGCTGACAGTCGGCGGCCAGGCAAGCTGGAGCCATACCGGACAGTGACAAGTAGATCAGAGTGGCCATCTTGAAGTCCACCCGACGCCGAACCGAAAGCCAGTGCAGCTCCTCTAGCACCAGCGGTACGTGGTCATAGCGTCGAGCGGCCAACACCAAACGTGCAGCCGCATTCTGAACAGATGGCAGCAAAAAAGCTGCGTCATGAATTCCAGTAAAATATCTGTATTCGGCTTTAGTATAAAACTGACGACAGTTTGTCCCAAGTTCATCTGGTATATGCGCGTTCGCGAAACAAACTGATCCAGTTGTGATTGGCCATTACTACGTAGCCGGCGCCGCCTCGATGTGGTGACGTCACTGCTGACGAGGTCATGACGTCATTGCGTGCTTTGTCGGCAACAGCGTTTGATATCTTGTGTACGTCGCTGACGGACGAGCTTAGCCGCGTGCTGTCGACGTAACCCTGAACACAACAAATACGACACTATGAACATCGTACCACTAACAGCATGTTCAGCTATATTTTTACTGTCTGCGCACGAATGTGACATAATAACCTTGAAACATCGTCACCATCAGCATTATTTTAAAAATACTGGCATCAAGTTTACCGTACAAACAACCGTCCGTTAGCGTCCACTTTCACTGCTAACAAGTTGCGAGGCCTTGTGACACTGACCTTAGACATTTCGATCTCTCAAAACAATAAAGATCAAACGGCCAAGGTCGAAGGTCAAGATCACGTAGTCACGCAAGCTGTAAATGTAAAAGCCTTGTACATCACTCGTTGCCTGCTGAACAATTCAGTAATTTTCGATGGCTTATGATTGTCCTTGGCAATAACACGTGCGTTGATTCTATTAGCAAATACGTAGGCTTATGAAATTATAATATCATAGAGACATAGACCCTCGTATTATTCACTACTTGACTGTTTAATTAACTCTTAACGAGCAACGATTGTAACAAGACGCCGTTAAAATTATAACGCCGTGACAAAAATTGCTTTGCAGCATTTTAGACGTCTACATCGTAGATAAAACATTGGCAAAGTCAGAGCAAAAACGTCCGAAAAAACTCCCGAAATCGCGTCTTTTCAACAGTTGATCGCGGCCATTTTCAGCAGCAAGACAGTCCTTTGAAGACACCTATATCTAGGCTACAGCACAAGCCAGATAGCCTACGCCATCCTATACGCGTTAAAACCTCCGATGAGCGCGCGGTTAAAATAATTAATCCTGCGATGAACGCAGTTAAAACAATAAGATGTTGGGCAGGTGCTTTAGTAGAGAAACTTTACTTTATTCGTGTGTGAAACAAACTTTCATCCTGGCAGTGACGTAGATAGCGTCTGTTCTGCCGTCGTCCAGGGTCTGCAGTCGTATCGTCGTCGTGTCGACGTAGATCGGCACATCCACAGCGCCGCAGTAGAACGGTCGACAGACGCGGTGAGCGTCATCCGGTCTCTTCGAATCGGCCGTGGTAGGCGGATCACCGACCCGATCCACGATCACCTCCAGCCGATAGTTGCGTATGCGGATCGTGATATCGCCGAACGGAATGCGCGCGAGGTCGAGCCGCGCGGTGAACTGTCCGTCAGCCAGTGCGTCGAGCGTGAGACAGGAGGTGAAGTTGTGGTCTGGAGCGTCGAATGGCAGCAGACCGCTGACGCTGCACGTCAAGTCGTCGTCGTCATCGTCGTTCAAGCTACGCGGGTGGTCCGACCACACCCGACCTGCGGCAGTTGTACCACGCCGCAAGGCTCCAGTCGACTTACCACCGGACGATTTCACGTTCTCACCGCACGTCAGTTCTACCTGTATGTAACACCCGTCGTTGATTGCATGGTCAGAACATCACAGCAGACATTATTACCAGGCGGTCTTTTTCTTTTGCGACATCTTAGCGGAAAACGGGCATTTTGAAATGCAAAGGTATTATTAAAATCGGTCCACGTTTACCAAAGCTGTCACAGAAAGAATGCGGGTGTTCATTTTCATTCGCAATGTAAAATAGAACGTTGGACGCGTGTTAATCATCATCGCTATCGTTTATTAGTCCGCCCGAAAACGATAGTTTTCGGAAGGACTTCTGTTTTACGCATGATGTTTTTTCACTCGCGAGATCTCCGAGATGCGTGGGCCGACCGGCATGAAATTTTGCACGATGGTCAGTACTGGGCCCAGTTTTATAATGCCGGTCCAAACTTTTGGGGGGCACACCCCAAAAAATTTCAGGGGCCAAAAACATGCAAAATTTCGCCCGATTTCGGACGACTTCGAAGTTCGGCGACGAATATCTCCGAAACGGATGAAGATATTCAAAATCGGATAGTCATTCCGTGTATGGCGATTCCTCCTGCGTTAGGCGAAACAAGCACGGTGAAGTTTGGTCCAGTGACCTTGGAGATCTCGATGTTGAATCGTACCTACCCAAAACGCATTCTTCGGAAGACCGTATTTCGGCCCCTAGGGAGTGCTGTGCCCCCAAATTTTTACACGCGCTAGAGAATGACCAAGTCTTACTAGCGCACTTCCCACCTGGGACGGGGGCCCCCTTACAACTTTTTTCAAAGGGGAGTCAAAAATTGCCTTAAAATGTAGCGTATTAGACGAAGGATCTTTGATGGAGCCAAAGGGAGTAGCTTCATGAGACTTTGCCACGTGACGTGCTGCTGGATGGGGGTGACAACGCGGGTGCAACTTTTGAGGGTCACCGCCCCCTTAAAATTTGGGGGGGGGGCAAAAAACGTTCAAAAATCGGTGCGATTTACGACAACTTTTGAGTTTGACCGCAAATATCTCTGGAATCGATGAAGATAGCGACAAAATCTAAACGGCGTTGACGAGAGCGATCTTTTCGGTGTTGAACAAAAAAAATTTGTGAAATTCCGTCCACGACGAACAGAGTTATAAACGCTCATGTTGACCTACCCTAAGTCGACAATGCGCGTTCGGCGTATGCCAATGCATTTGAGTTCGGGCCACGTGACTTTGATGGCGGGAAAATTTTACTCCCCCCCTCTAATTTCCCCCAATCGGACTTATGGCGCCGGGCGGACTCACGTTGGGCTTTGCCCCAAATTTCTAGTTCTTATTTTGTATTAATAATGTCTTTCGTTTCATTTTCATACGTTGGTTAACTTCCATCACACGAGAACTGAACCTAGCAGAAAAAGACAAGACAAGAGTGTGAGTGAGTGCGAAAGTGAGTGTCTGTGTTGTATAACATCAACCTTGATCCGCCGGTGGCCGATCTGGAGTGGTTTGCCGGCGGTCGGCTGAAGGCTTGAAGTAGAGAACGTGAACGTGCTGCAGTGATGGACGAGGTTCTCAAAGCTGCCTCGCAGGCTGGCGCCGACTCGTCGCAGCTCACTGCTGAGTTGATCTCTGAGCTCTGCGCGCAGCACTCCACCCTGACCACCCACGTCGTCAACAACTTACGCTACAGCGCATTTTATGCCGCCACGCAGCGTGCGCCGCAAAACCGCAGCGTTGTGACGTATTTCTGAGAAACAACTTGCTATACCCCCTCGGTGCTGAAAATATGCACAATTTTGCTTCCTGAAACATCAACACTTACGTATCAGTTGACATAAATGCTTTAGTTTCTGACACCCTGGCCTTCCCTTCTCGAGTGTCTGTATCTTAAGTAGCGTATGCCGCTGGCATCTACAAAATACAAATATAGTGCGAATTTTAATACAGCCGCACGCTGTTATTCGATTATGAAAATTTTTAGCTTCAGCATACTTTGCGTATTTGCTGGAAAATTAAAAATAGCAATGACGACGCTAGGCCAAAACATCACGCCGTCTGCAACAAAGTAATGTACCCGTATTTTTCGGCTACAGGCCATCCGAAGTAAAATATCCGTATTGTACATACATGGTACACAGATGTATTCTGTTTTCCTACACATCAAATATGTCGGTACACTACCTTGCGAAAAAATTTTGAACTCTACATCGATCAAACGGAGAGCGACAGCAGACCAGGCGCACAGGCACTGCAAAGCATGAGACGGCGAACAAATGAGATGACACTAAAAGCCAATAAGACCGCCAAAAATTCGTCTTTCGGCACCGGCAAATAGTACAATACAACATCGCACGTCATCATTTTTACCGCTCACTTGATGCCCCTGCTCAAGTGACTAATACCCCGTTTACATTATGAAGCAGGTTTGACGAGCTGCCTCGACAAGTGCACGCACGACGACCGCACGATGTGCGCTCGTCGTGCGCTCGAGGAGCCAGCTTCGTAAATGTTTGCAATATTACACATTCAAACAACGAGATAGCCCGCTCATCAAGCTAGCAACGTTCGTCGTACTTGGTCGAATTAGCTCGTCAAGCCAGCTTCATCGTATAAACGGGGTATAAAAGCAAACTTGCATGCGTGACTTAATCAGCTGCGCAAAAAATTGCTTAGTAGTAATAAATAATAATAACAGCAGCGACTAACAACAACAGTAATGTGTGTATTTTCTAAGGCGCCGTAGTTCTGTAGCTTCAGCTGGTGCTAGTATAATGAATGGTGAGTGATGAAATCTTTCTTTAGTTCAGCAACAAAAAAAAAAACTATTTACAAGTAGGCTACAATATCCATACAATCGTATACATCTGCTGCAACATGCAAATATAATGTAAGACGTCGAAACAACACGCTTCGTTCGCGCGCAGCGACGTTGACAGATGGCGTGCCGAAAACGTGTGACATTCGTCGACCCAGAAGTGAGGCGGCGAGGCTCAATGAAACCCTGCACCACATTACTCTGATTTGTTTCTGTCACAAAACTTGTCGTGTATCATGCATCAAGTCTCTGGCAAATGCATATTTTAACAACACGCTATCTTAGTGTACGGTTACGCCAGTTCACGAGTAGTTTACAAAGTGATGCATCAACGCAATTAAAGTGCGTGTTTATTGTAATTTTCCTGTAATTTTGCTGCAAATCAAATTTTAACCCAAATCTTGTTTTTGACCCATACTTTTCCACACGGCAAGAGCACCGACCACAAATACCGGTAAATTAAGAATATAAGTAAACTAGTCACAACAACTACGCTGATCAGTTCAGAAGTTCACAACACAGCATTAGCCTACCACTGAAATCAACTCAGTCTGGCCACCCATGCGTGGTTAGGCGCAACGAGTATAACCACTAACGAGTATTATGAGGACTGAGAAATTCGTTCCTCACTAATTAATGCAGTAATAACGGCCGCGCAATTTCACTCTTCTTGCAAGGTTTCTCAGAAACGCAGCCGCTATTCGCTTTGCGCATGTTTTCGATAAAGAGAAATTGATACAGGATAACGCCATAAACCGGGGTAATACAACGTACGGCCAATGCCATACGCGGTTCGCATTTCCCTGTTGGTTATCACACCATCGACAGAGTGGCTGTCTTCATCAAAACAACAATTCGCTACATGAACACGAAAATAATACAGCAAGGCGAGTAGCTTGCGTAATACTTGTGCATGGTACTCAGTATCGTATTGATCCGTTCATCGTCGCGAGTAGTCCGTCGGGACTGACCGTGTTAACCTGGATCAAACCGTTCTTGACTTCTACAGTCTACTGCATGCGCTCGGCCTACAGCAAAATCTACGCCGGATTACGCTCATAAACACACCCAAGCTCCACTTGGACCTATTTCGATTTGTTGCACAGCAAATCCACAAGTTCTGACAAAAAAATCACGATGAATCGAAAGCTTACAATAAATATGCAAGATGCTCTACAGCTTGCTGTACGATTTGTCCAAGAAGTCCATGACAAGTCGAAGTTGTGCAGTTTGAGTTTAAGACAACAACAGCGCACAATCAACAATAGATAAGCCTACATATATATCAACAATCTCAACAAACAGTGGCCACAATGCACTGCACGCGTGGTTTGAAAAATCGCACAATGCTTACATGTTATCGATTTTATACACCATCAATCAACTTTCGTTCGATTTTCCTCAACGGGTAATATTATAATAGGGTCCCTACGCATAATACGGTTTCTGCACAAACTGGTTGCTATGACGGTGAGTTAGACAGCATCTGTTACCTTGCGTAGACAGGTAAACTTGCGTCGACCTCTGCTGGGGCTTGACTGAGCGCTGTGTACAACCGTGGCGCCGTCGTTCTCACAACCGATCGCTGATCGTGCGTCTCTATCAAACACATCGGGTTCATCCATCGACGAGGCACGCCGAGGAGGCGCTATGTTGCGCTTACTTGACGTCATCGCTGACTCCCGGTGACGTCACACCTGCTCATCAGTCACACAATTACTCACTCCAGACATCCATTAGCTACTACAGCTGCTAATTAAAGCGGAGGCCCAGTTCTAGGAGTTCTTCAGAGGTCTGAAAATTTCGAACAGGTTTAATAATAAAAGATGCGCAGTTGCACGATCATTTTATTAACTTCCAATTTATGCACATCATCGGCACATATCTACTTAGAACGCCTTCTACGCAGTTGCTATAATCGATTCTATTTTGCTTGTGTTATTACCGTAGCAATTTCAACCAATGATTTGCAAATTGCAATATAGGCAATTTACAGATAATTTTGTGGTCGCGTGAAATTAACCTGCATTTGCGCAGCCGCGGATGATTTCGTTATTTTGCCTTTCACTCCGTCTCCAGCGCGCTAGTTGTACAGTTCTAAAGTGCCCTCAAAATATTTCAGTAATCTCGAGCCCTGTTTATTACTAACAGTTCAATAATATCAGTACTACAAGGCCAATAACATTTTCGAAGTAGAACTTTAGAAAGAACCTCGTTGCATCAATTGTTACTTGTCCTGCGAGATCTGCGCTTAAACGCAGCAACATTTCGTGCAATCAGTACTCAGTAATGACCTGAACACACGGCATTAAGTCCAAAGCAATTGCATTTGTGTGCTTAAAGTGTCGGCTTAAGATTACAAAACTGACAGTCATTAAACCGTTGTCATGGAAATGCCGCTTTGTTGCTGAATCATCAATAAAGCACTTCCGTACATTAATCGAAGCACTCGCTCCTCATCTATCTTCAGTCTGGTTTGATCATTAAATAGCTTCTTATAGTTTTCGCTGATCGCTGTTAATTTTATTGACTTTTTAATTAATTTACTCGGCTTCATTTTAAACCACATATTCGTCATCTACTTCGTTACCTGTCAGCTGATAAAACAAAAATTATTTTTATTATCAAGCGCGCAGCCACTTAATACAAAACTTTCACAATACTAATAAAGGAACAAATTGTGAGTGGGGCCATTTTTTGTTGATAGTTTAGTGATCTTGCAAACTTACGACTTTATGCGGCAGCAATAATGAAACCGGAATCAAAACTGGCAGACAAACTGCGATAGACTGGAAATATGCCGTTATTTCCAACACAGTCAGACAAACAGAAATTTGCTGTAATAATAAGGGTTTGTTCTGATATATGCCGTAGTAAAAATAGACTTAATATCACCAGAAGCTGTCTCAGCCATAATGTAGTTATCCACGGTTCTTGGTCGGAGATAATTATACAAGAATCCCTGTAATCAGGCTATTCCCTGGAGAGCCAGCGTCATGAGGAATAGTGCGTAGTTGTTACCAGCACTCTGATCATTCTGCTTGTTTCGCCATACTGCATGGTGGCACTCAACTGTCACGTTATGCTAACTGAAACTTGTCTAACTCAAAATCTAAAACTGTTTTTGTTTTGTTGAATCCGAGATGTGTGTGACATCCTGGTTAAATACGCTCTGTGTAAGGACTTTCTTACTCAATTACTATCTTGCTTAACAGAAATAATGCCGATTCTTGGTAATTTTGTGTTTTAGTCACAGGCGTGCGGTAGCACAGCTCTGTGTTAATGGCGACCGGCTAAGTAAAGGGAGAATGGCAAAATTTGACCCCGCGCAGATCCGAAACCCCTCAGCCGATCGACACAAAATTTGAAACACGTGATTACGTCGGCGAGACGACCCCCGTGCAAAATTTCGTGCAAATCCGTCCATCGGGGGCTTCTCGGCAAATGGGTGAAATATAACGAAAATTTTTCTAGTATATATATACCTTTTTTGTTGACCGACCTACAGATC
>Ga0209367_1004487_pt1 | contig 19256 bp, 13 predicted proteins | sample WorMetLIZISLAND2_FD_187412 | JGI IMG/M metagenome (GOLD analysis project Ga0209367, IMG submission 187412) | Marine gutless worms symbiont microbial communities from Max Planck institute for Marine Microbiology, Germany - Olavius geniculatus... ...
CGAGTCCAAGTGATATGCAATTTTCGAAACTATAACTACTGAACTGGAAATGCTATAGGCTTTCGCGCGTCTCGTGAGCTTTGCTCAAATTTCTTGTATGTAGTTGACGTATGTCTGTTACTTGTATTTTGTCATTTTAAACTATAATAACAAAGTGAATATGAGATTGTTTTCGAGTGTTTGAAATTCTTTAGTGCCGGTGCTTGTCACTGCTCAGTACTCACTGATAGCTTATTCAACATGGACCTTCACTAGTGAAGGGCAGACACAAATTTATGGTTGTACTTTGTGTTTTGCACAGAATCATTTCATTCGTCATAACACTCCGCATCCAAAGGATCTGAGAACTCGACACGCGAAATTCTTCAACAAAACTGTCGCTGTCACATCTCAGAAATCTGACAATTTCAGAGAGGTTTGCTCCACTCATTTATTTAGACAATATTTTTGGCAATATTCTAGCCACGATGTGTGTCCTAATTTTTTCTTTTGTTGTGTTTTTAGTAAATCGTTGGGAGATTTTATAACAAATTATTATTTTATTAAAAAATGTTTGTAATTCATAATTCATATGTGTTAGTTCAATTGAGATCAGCTTTCATATTGAAATGTTTGATAGTGTATTAGAATTACAGCTTTGTTCTGAGATCTTGCGTGTGTGTGGTTTTTGTTTATGCAAATGCAAAGCAAAGTCCTTCCTGAGCCCATTGGGCGGTGCTGATCTCCATTTTGCTTAGCCCTCAGCCAGACACACCATAGAGGCTTTGGCTTTGAGGTGCTATATAAATTTACGCTTTACTTACTTACTTACCAGTTTTTACACTGCGAGACCACGGATACAGGGCCAGTGCATCGCGCGGTGTGCCGGTTTTGTTTACATTAATTTTTGAAAAATTGTTTTTTTCCAGTTTTTCAAACTTGACTACATCTTTAATTGGAAAGATTGCAGTCATTAACCTACATACCATTAATTAATAGTATGCATCAGAAAAATTTTTACAGTGCACAGAAGCAGTGGCAGTATTGTTTTGAGCATTATTAAAAAAACTGTCAGCCCAGTAATTCATGAACTGCTGCATTTAGCTTTATGTGACTGTGTGTGAACATGAACGTTGACAACCTCCGGAATCCTGTTGAATATCAAGAGATCAAAATCACATGATTTTATTTCGTGTTTCTTGCGTGAATGATAGTGCTCGAACCAATTGGCCTGGATTTATAAAATGTTATTTAGTAGATGGCGCCACTTTATTACTGCCCACGGAAGTAACTGCGGCTGCCTGTAGTTAGTACTTAGCCTTGAGCAAGGTCTGGCTATCTTGTTTTAATTGTCGGCAATTAGAAAAATTATTCATTATCTGTCTTGTTGTCTCTGCAGGACTCTGGATTTGTGCCGGAGACAGATGACGCCAATGCTATCAAACGGACAAAGACCGCTGACAATGAAGGTAACTTTTTGGCTTATTGTTTGCATAGAATTGCACTTTCTTTACAGCAAGGTCACCTGTTGTCGTGTTTCTCATCAGTTCTCAAAAGTTGGATTTTGGGAGACCTAGCTTTACCTGCAATAGCTTCTGAAAAGTTTCCATTTTTCACAAAATTTGGGAAGTATTTGTACCGTGTTACCGCTTGTCGGGAAATGTGGAAATGTCTATGAATTTGACAGCTGCTAGTAATTGACTGCGGAAAAATGTTTTGTGAGACTTGGACGCTGATAGAATGAATGGCTCTTGTCTTCAGTCTGTGTCTCACTAATATTCCAATGCGCCAATGAAGTTATGTGATACCCGGCGTTTATATGTCTGTTGGCTTGTCGGCAGGATTACACAAAAAATTAATTTTCAGTGAAGGTTTTACACTCCTCGATGGTCCATCTTAGAGGTGATTAAATTTCGGTGGTGATCCGGATCAGCATTTGATTGCCAGCTAGGATTGAAGAATTCTTTACAATTTCTAGTATATGATGTCTCTGCCTGGCAAACAGTGTGTAAAGTTGACATAGCAGAGGTCTGCATTATCTCAGTGCCCTTCTAGTTTCATGTATGTGATGATTGTAGATATGATGACGGATGGAGATTCGCTGTCACTGGAAGAAGCCTTGGGAGCCATCCAGCCAATGTCACCTGATAACTCGGACCTTGTAAACACCCCGCCAACAACGGTCAGTCTGATCTCACATTTCACTGGCGTCATTATATTGTGACTGGGGTTGCCCTATTTGGTGAAAAAGTGTCAACTTGTCCACTTTTGGAAGCTGTTTGCACCCTAAAATTTGACATTGGTACTTTTGTCACCATGACTTCAGAAAAATCTAGCTAGCAACCCAAACTGTCATGGTATTGTGTTTTTGTTAGCACCGGTAAAAACTGTAGCTTTCAATTTAGAATGCAGTGCATTTTTCGCATATAAAGAGTTTAATGTACTCCGGTAGATTGATGTCCATTATGTGGAACTGTGGAAGCTTATCCTTTTTGCAAAACTTTGATATTTTTTTAGTCAGCGGAAAATCTTTTTGCGGAAGTTTGTTTGTTGTTAACTAAACATTATATCTAGGTCAACACTGATGTTTTGTCAGGTGCAGTAGTAGCATAATATTTTGATATGCATCTTTGGTTCATTGCACCATTGCTACGGTATTTCATTTCTGTACTGTTTGTTGTTGTGAGAGAAAGAATGTTACGTAGGCCCAGAGTGTGTCAGTCATAGTGTTTCTAGGAGCTAGAAGTCGTATCAGTTTTTAATAGTCATTATAGTAGTTGCGTGGCACTAGAAGTGCTATCATTTGTAGTTGCACGGAGCTTGCAGTGTATCAGTTGTAGTAATTGTTGTAGCAGATGGATGGAGGTGCAAGTGCTATCAGTTGTTGTTGTTGTAATTGCAGGTTGTAGTTGTTGTGTGGTTTGTCAGGCCCAGCAGCAAACAGACAATCAAGCATCTTCTCCGGTGGATATTTTATCCTCAGATTTCAACGCTAATCGCATCTCCCCCACTACAAGACCATCGCAGCCATCAGTAACATCACCAGCGCCCAGGGTAATCAGGATCATCAGAGCCCCGGGTACTGGGCTTGGCATCAGCATTGCTGGTGGCAGGGGCTCCGTGCCATTCATTGGCACTGATGAGGTAATTGTAACTAACCTTTGTACTAGTCAATTATGAGTGATTTTCACCTGCAGCCAGAATAATCAGCATTGTCATTGATGTCATTTCAGCAGATGAAGGGCATGCCAAGGAAAATTTTCATGCAAATCACATGCTATTTTGTTTTGTTTTGTCTGGTTTTGTTTTTAGCTTTCCACATAGACACACTCTTAGTTGTTGTGGTAGTTGTTGTCTCTCGGTTTGTTTGGTTGTTGTGTTTGTAACTGTTATTGTACGAAAAGTTATGGATGGATTCTTGTGAAATTTGTAGAAGTAACACCAGAGTCATGCAGTTAGTCGTGATTGCTAATTTTAATCCAGGACGTTCTTGCTTATTTTTGACCAGTGATCTGGAGCTTACATGCTGGAACTTGCTTTGGTTTTCTATAACATTACAAATTTGTCTGTGTATATAAAATGTTAATTATCTACTGCAGAAGATTACAGTATTGAAAGCCACATGCTATAGTTGGTAAATATCCTGTATCTGACATCTTGGTATGGGATAACTGCTGACATCAGTTTTAATAATGAAATTATAGTCATTGATGGTAATATCTCTTATTCGGTTTGCAAGAACCACTAAGAGGCTAATGTGACCTTCGGTTACATTCGGGGCTGCGCATTGGGCTGAGCTGATACGGCCTCAGCACTGGACAGGTGCATACAGGTGCGAAGGTAAGGTAAGGTAAGGTAAGATAAGGATGGTAATAATATTTACCATTGTTTGTCGTAGGGTATCTTTATATCCAAAGTGAATCCCGGAGGGGCAGCAGACAAGGCTGGACTTGCCATCACGGACAAGCTGCTTTCTGTGAGTTCAGATTACTACAACATCTGATACTACTGCTGCTATTATTATTACTATCGGTATTTTTTCATTTCTCTTGGTTATTCCACGTCCATTAACCCATTAGCACCCAAATTATTTTATTGTCTATCGTTAAATTAGGTGTCCCATATATGAGATTGTAGGCATAAATGGGTTAAGGTTAATCTTTGGTGCATAGTGAAACAGAGTTTCTGTCAGACTTTGGGTGGGTAGTAGGTATTACCTGAAAAAATATTTCGTTTTACGCATTAACAGCATGCATTGGGCTATCGTTTGTGTTTGATGTTTTGTACAGTATATGTTATTTAGTTCAGCATGCGTGTACGTATTGAAGGTCAATGGGCATAGCTTGGTCAATGCGGACCACCATCACGCTGTGGCAGTGCTTAAGTCAGCTGGTAATGATATCACCATGGTCATTAGCAAAGTCACCAGTCCAGCTAGTCAACAGGTTATCAGTCTTTGATGTTTTTGCAACATTTCAATTGGTTAGTCAGTCGGTCAGTTGCTGACAAGAATTATTGGTGAAATTTTGATAAAATACAGCTGATTTTGTTGAAACTTTATTAAAACTTATTTTTATGAAGTTAGGTTATGGTATGAAACTTCCGCTAATTGATTTTAAGGGACCACAGTGTTGAAGCATATGACCCCAAGGAGGAAAAGGTCAGAGTTTGCTGGCTGTTCGTAGTCATCGCTAGTAGATAGGACAGGCAGTATTGTTTTCACTGTTGTTGCTAAGTTTTTTTCTTTGTTGACATGATAACTCATGAACAGCTGCATGTAGCTTGATGAAATTTTGCATGCAGATGTATTTTGGCAACTTTTAGATTCTTATTGAAGGTCACATGAATTTTTTTGGCATGTTATATGCGAATGGTACTGCAGCTGGCTGTGGATATTACTTAGTCTTGAGCCAGGCTTGGCAGTCTTACTCACATTCTATCTGTGTTGCTGCTGTTAGCCTGCTAGATCATCTAACGACCATCCGATGCCATCAAGGATCAGTCCTGGAAGCTACACCCAGTCTGCTCAGCTATGGACCAATAAACCTTCTGATGCCATAGATGGTCATCCCAAACCTTCCTCCATCCTGTTCAGTAAGACTCCGCCCACCAAGTTATCAGCAACCAGTCAGAGTGCAGGAACCAGTGATGGCGGCCGTGTTGGTCAAGGCTCATTGGTCGATAGTTTGACTAATAATCCTCGCATGCCCTCTGGTGACGATGCAAAGAATCAACCTTCGACAATGAATGTTTATGGCAGTCAAGATACAACAGCTGTATCAAGTGGTGTCTTTAACAGCATGGAGCCTTACCCTCGTGAGGTATGGCTGTTATTTTGTATTTTATCACGATTCAGTCATTTAATTTGTTGCAATTTTCCGTATGCACTTTTCTTGCTTTCGCAAGATGTGTACTGTCATGATTTGATTGTGAATTGGTGAATTACATTCTGTCATTGCTTTGATGTGCATACGCTTTAAAATATGTCAATCCAATGACACTGATTAGTGCAGCCATTTGTCTAGGTCTGCACAACCTTGACTTTGACATTCTGAGCTAAAAAATTAGCACATCGGTTAGGCTGCATTCACATAAACATGAGTACAAGTTCGGCACTGTACTTGTTTCCATATACGAGTTCTGGCAAACCCAAGTTTGCGTGTATTTCAATGGTGGTCGTTCACATACATACTTGTATGGGTTACCTGTAAATTTCACTCAGACAAGTAGTTTCTGTGCAGGTCATGTTTTTATCCAACCCGTGTGCAGTAAACTACCCGAAAGTAGCACTATTATTACAATTTACAAAAGCTATGGTGCACATTTGACATTAGAAATGACATCATTGTAAAACTGTTCATCATTAGATTTGTGCAGTTAGTAAAATTATTAGCGATATGATGAAATATTGTTGTTTATTCGCGAAGCATTTTCTCAATTCAGTTTCATTCAATATGGTTGACACGTGCTGAGTTGTGTGCTTGTACAAGTGACCATGAACGTTCCACTCGTACGAGTGAAGCTTCTATGAGCCATAAATGGAAACCTGGACCTGTTCTCGTACTCGTGTCTATGTGAATGCAGCCTGGGGAACATTTACACCAGTTTGTTATTTCTGTGCCTTTTTGAGTTAGGGGCCTGTGAGGGACTTATGGACAGATGGACAGAGAGACAGACAGATGGGCAACACTGGTAATTATTGCATTGTGATTTTGTAGTATGAATGATGTTTCATCAGAGTTAATGAGTTAATGGCATGGAATCTCCCGCTTTTATATCTTTTTTTGTCCATCCAATGCAATGCATAGCATTGGACAGAGTATGAAATCACCTGAGCATTTGTGTGTCCAACATTTGAGGCTTCATATATCCGTAATGGCGCAAGATAGACGCATGGTCACAAGGACCATTTTTAGTAAAGCGCTGGTGACAAATCGAATGGTCACATGACTGACAACGTTACATGTTTAGTTATAATAATAGCAAAGGATGACAATAACTTTGCTGCTGTACAATTCAAAGTTAAACATTTTGATTTTTTTCTAGTAGTCTAAACAGCTCACTGATTATATTAATATGAACACATACTGTAAACTATCAAAATGTATTGGACAGACTCTGTGTTCGTATGAACATTATCTTGTAAATTACAGTACAGTAATGATTGGCAAAATTTTGTTTTATCGAAGAAGGATTGATTTGATTTGGATTTGATTTTGTATTATCAGGATTGCAGCGTGATTGTGTCTTATACACCTGTATAGAGTTAGTTGAAGGGTGTGATATTGCTGTGCCTAGACGTTGACTATATTCAAAGCGGGTGGTCCGCTCGGTCTCAGCATTGTTGGAGGTCAGGGCCACACAAGCCATCCATTCGGTGTTGACAACCCTGGTGTCTTCATCTCCAAAGTATAAATAATATCTTCATTCTGTATATCTGTCATAAATAAGCATTATAGTAATATAAATACAGATCATGTCATGTTGCTTTGCACATGATCACTGTCATGTGTCAACGTCGTTGTCGAAATGGCTCATTCACACAGCTTGAGTGGATTCAGTCCTTTTCTTCTTCCTGATGGTGAACTCCTATCTGAGCGTTGCTGTTCTGTTAACTTGACCCCGATTATCCATGTCTTGCTTCAATTTTAGCTGAGCTGAATAAATTGTTTCTGGAATTATTGGCATGCACGCTTTGAGATTAATTTCTCGGACAGGTTAGAGGGTTTGGTGACATCTTCTATGATAGACCATGGACCTAGTGTCTTTGAATTCATGGCATTGCAGTACTTTGCTGATGTGTATTATGTTATTTATGTTGATATTTACCACTCTTGTGTAGTTTTTTTCTATATGTTGACTATTCTTTAGTAGCCAATTTAGTTCTGATAATATTTTTTTTAGTTCTTTTGCTTTGGCCTGATCCTATAAAGTTAACTTTCATGACATAATGGAATAGAATTGCACGTTTTTACTTTGATGGGTACTAGGAGATATATTTCGTTTTATACGATAAAGCTGCCATTTGTGTTTGATGACCTGTAGTGTTCCGTGAGTCTTTTTTTATGCACTTTTTTGTGTTTGGTGTAGGTTAACTGGTCAGACATGGATTATTATTATTATTATGGATTATTGCCAGAAAATTTTTTGTATTTCATATACAGAACAAATGCAAGTTGTGATGTTATGACGAAGTTAGCATATCTGTAACAGAACAGTGAGAATGACAGTTAAAGATATCCACGTGTTCTAGCAAGTTATCTGTCTATGCATATATAGTTGGTTTGTAGATTGTGCCTTCTGGTCCTGCTGCAAGCAGTTCTCTCCGCATTGGTGACCGCATTCTCTCGGTATGTATTTCTTTCTTCTGGGATTTTGTGGAAATTTGCTAGAATAATGACGTTGATATTGTTATTATTTTTATTATCAGGGACATTTATATAGCTAAGTGTTTTAGCCGTACCTTACCTTACCTTACCTCTGGGGTGGACAGGCTCTTACACCTGCCCAGCGCTGAGGCCGTATCAGCTCGGCCCAATGCGCGTCCCCGAATGTAACCAGAAGGTTACAGGTAGCGGCCATAAAGCTGTAACGGCTGTGAAGCCGTAAATAAACAGCTGTAAAGCCGTAAGTAGACGGCTATAAAGCCGTAGTCAGCTGTGAAGCTGAAACCAGCACAAAAGAACTGGTATCGTGTAGCAATATGCCTACACGAATTTAGTCAGCGCTTAGTCGCTCCTCGCCTCCAGATTTTAGAAATCTTTCGGGTCATCGGTGCTGAGCCCCACCACCACGGCAAGGTGGCTGACCTCGGTGGGGTAGTGTTTTAGCATGGATGACTCTTTTTATGAGTGCATATGTGAACATTGGTTGAAGTTGTTAGTGTAGTTATTGTAAACAGTGAAAACATTTATTGTTTTGCTGACTTTGCTTTATGGTCTGTGCATTGGGTTAGTCATTTTGATTACATTTGGTGGGTTGTTGTGTGGGTTTGCCCAATAAAACCCACCGGCTTTTTATGGTTATCTATCCGGGTGTCTCAACTGTGATTGTCATAGTTATTTTGATGACAAAAACGTTTGTAGTTGTGGCTTATTTGCAGCATTTGGTGCTGTATATATGCGTAACTTTGACCGTTGTCAGGTGAATGGTCGAGACATGCGCCACGTGTCCCATCAAGATGCCGTCAAAGCTCTAGTTTCTTCCACCAATGAAGTCGTCATAGAAGTCAGCCACGACCCTCAGCCTGCTGGCATACAGGTACTAGGTAGTAGTGAAGTGTAGTATTTTGTAATGATGAAGTTAGTGATTCCTAATAGACACCGCGCCATTGGTGCTATTGTCAAAGCTCTTGTTACTGCTAGCAACAAGGATGTAATTGAAGTGGCATGTGTTAAAGAGTTGAAGCTGTGCCTGGCCAGTCTTGTATTAATGTGCGGCGTGCTATGTGAAACTGGTTCATGAGTCGGTGAAAATTATGCTATCGGCAGTTGGACCCACGCAGTGCGGCCAGCATATATACGCCTGCCTTAATCAGTCAGTTCACAGACATGCGTGTTTGTGAACTAATTTCCATGGGTTAAGGCTGATTCATTGGTTTGATGTGAAGCTAGTAGTATAGTGATCTGCAGTGCAGCCAGTAGACGTACCACTCACTGCCGTAATTAGTTGCACTGGTTTTTACTGTGTGTATGTGAAAAATAATTGTCAGGAGTTGAAGCTGGTTCGTGGGCCTGGTGAGAAGCTGGGTGTCAGTGTCCAGGGAGGAGTTGGCAGCAGGTGTGGCAACCCACTTGATCCTACCGATGAAGGAATCTTCATATCACAGGTTTGTTATTGATTGAAACTTTTACTAGAATATAGCATTTGGTAGAGTTGTTATTTCTTGATCTAACCAGTTTCAACTGGTTATTTTTCTATGCAGTTTTTGCAAGTTCACTTAGGCCAAGTTGAAGGTTCTAGTGTATGATGAAGTTACTGAACTATTACAGTTAAAAGCAGATTTATATAGCTCTATAAAACCTAGTCCTAAGATAAGAAACTCATCATTGGGTAGCGCTGCTGTTGGCAAAGGCTCCGACATCAAGAGTTACATTTTTAAAGTATTGTGCAGAATAATTGTTTTTTTTATCACGGGACGGGATCATTGAATCGAAGGAGGTGTTGTTTGATCAGTAAAGTTACTCAGGTGACCTGGTAGCATAACTGTAGGGTGTTTGACTTAAGATCAAGAAGTTGTGGGATCAGTTCCCGGTTGGGTCACACTATCACGTGGTTACTGCTTTTGGTGGGTGACTGTCTGTTGACAAGTAAACCGTATCAGTACACGGTGTTTCATAAAAAAGACCCCTTTTTGTTTTTTTCATAACTCACTTATATGATGATCAATTTATACAAAATTTGTACCAGTTGTAGCTGAAGAAATACTAATTAAAAATATTTAAACAAAATATGGCAGTTGATTAAATATTCTTTGCTATTTGTGACGTAATGCTGACGTCATAATGTGTTGTGAGTACAAGCTTGCTTGTCTCAACTGGTGCTGTCAGTTGCTACCCTGCTTCGATGGTGAACTTAGTCTGGTTCGCTAATGAAAAACGTTTATCGTGTCAGCACTGAACAACATGGGGACATGAAATCAGGCATCTCGTGATCCAAAAACGCAACCATTTTGCAAGCTTGGTGTGCTAGTGCACTGTCTTGCTCGAACATCTGGAAGTCCAGCTATCCCCACAGACACGTAAATGCAATTGCTTTGCACGTTTTTTTTTGTAACTGCAACTGTAAAACTTCCAAAATTTGTCATCTGTGAACCAGATTTTTAACCATCGGAGCAGGGTAGCAACTGACAGCACCAGTTGAGACTAGCAAGCTGGTACTTGTGACATTTTATGAAGTGAGCATTACATCACGTCTAGCAAAGAATATTTAATCAACTGCCATATTTTGCTAAAATATTTTGGATTAGTATTTCTTCAGCTACAACTGGTAAAATTTTGTGTAAATTGATCATCATTTGAGTGAATTATGAAAGAAAGAAAAAGGGGTTCTTTTTATGAAACACCGTAGTGCCGAGGTCAACTCAGCCTTCCATTTCTTTGGGATAGGTAAGTCCCATACTGGCCTGCTTGGCTGCGGTTAGGTGGGGCATGTTCACCTGTGTTGGGTGACAGGTGTGATCCCATATGGCAGGTGATGTTCCATAGCTCCGATGGGTTTTGCATACCGTTTAAGCCTTAAAGGTTAAAAATACTCGTTAGTTCGACATGGGCTTGATGTTCTATGGCATGTTCTTGTGGTAGATTCTTGACAATGGCGTCGTGGCTCGGGATGGCAGACTGAGGACTGGTCAACGCATACTTGAGGTCAGACTGTAGTGCATTATGAGCTTTGGCCTTTTTTAGTTACTTTCGGTTTAGAGCTTATCTTTGCCTATGCTCAAATCTTTGCCAGTACTCAACTGTTTGTCAGTACGGTCAGGCTATTTCTGTGCTCTGGTATCTGTCAGTAATGTTGTGTATTGTGGCTAAGCAGTTTCATAATGACTTCGTCACCAACAGGGCTGTAGCTGACAGTACGAATCTGCCAAGCATACTCAGTACTATAGCCGCTCGCCGTCAGTCCTTTTTCGGCCATATTCGCCGTTTGCCCGCCAACACACCAGCACATAAGGCCCTGAAGCTTGCAGTGGATTCCAGGTCTGGAGACATACCACACCACGACTGGAATTGCCCCGCTGGTAGACCACGGACTACATGGATGAGTCAGATTGTGCGGGACACCGGACTCACTGCTGCCGACGCATGGGCTCTTGCCGACGACTGGTCAACGTGGAGGGCGCTACGACCCACAGCCGGTTACGCACAGCAGTGAGTGAGTGAGTGAGTGAGTGTCATAAGGGGTTGGCGATGGTACTACTGGATGCTGTCAGTGCAATGGCTGTCACTACTGCAGCAGTTTGGTCATAATTTGCAACACAATTATGTTTTAAGGTGGGGTTTGTTCATCTGTGTCAGGTGGCAGGTAACATTGTTTGGCAGTTAGCATTTTGTAGTTTGTAGCTTCGCGATGGGTTTTCCATAAAGAGATATAGACAACCTTTACTTTACTGACTGTTGATTTTGCAGGTGGATGGTCAGAGTCTACTGGGCACCAGCCATCAGGAGGCCGTCCATGCATTACAGAATCTCGGTACAACCGTCACTCTGCTCGTCTGTGATGGCTATAACAACAACAACCACGACATGATGCTGGGAAAACCCTCCCCTCCCAGGCTTTCCGCACAGGTTGGTGGTAACGCTACATGTTATGATTATGTGAAGAACGTAATGTTTCTCCCAGTATTGGAACCGATTTGTAAATGAGATGTTTATTTACCTCTAGACGTTTGACTTACCATAGACTAATTTTTTTGATATTGTTGTTACTTCTGTCGAAGAGGTTAGTTTTTCGGGATGGAGTTTGGATCAATAAACATTTGCCTAGTTTTTACGTGTATTTTTTATACATAAGATGGGTTGGGATTCACTAAAATCATGTCTGAAATTGTTCGGTCTTTATGGCAAAAGTACAAATAAGAAATATGGTAACTTATTTACGGTCACTCGCCAAGTATCAATACACCTTTGAGTCTGATATGAATGTGGTGTACTCACCATTGCTTACCAGTATTCCATTAGGTGGAATCGCTTTTGCCATGCAAGCAATTCAAAACATGCAGTAGCAAATTGTAGCCAAACTATCAGTCGTATGCTGCCACATAGCACATACAAACATAGAGTTGGGTGGACCTGCCGTAGCAATTCCACTTTTGCCAAATTACTTTTTATCTCTGTTAACATTGTGCGGACTGTTTTTTTTAACTGCTGTTTGTCGTGCTTTTATTGTGCATAGATGTGACGTGGAGGGCGGGCACAATTTAGCCTATTTTTTCACACTTTTTCAACTTTTTCGTGTTTATTTCTTTATTGCCAATGTTACTGTGATTTTCTTTTGCTACAGCTGGCACACTGAGAATTAATCAGTGGCATGACGACTACATGCTTTCTGTTATTCTCACTTCCCAATAGCTCAAGCTTTTTTTTTACTTATTTATTTGTTGTTGTCTGCTGTCGACAAGCACCCTGTGATATCTAACTATGTTTGCACCCACACAGACATTCTCTGCTTCTGAGTGTGTATTCTTCACTGTTTGCTGCTCACGGTTGTGTGCATACTAAGAGACTGCTTAATGTATGTCGGGTGGCTTGGAGGCTCAGTAGTTAGGGTGTTGGATTTGTGATAGAAAGGTCATGGTCATAAGTTTAACTTACTTCAGGCCAGTTCACTATCAAGTATTAACTGGCCAAGTTGTTTACACACATGTGCCTCTGTTCACCAAGCTGTATAATTTGGTATCGGTCAAAGGGTGGTGATGCACTGCGGCTGGAAAGGTGACCGTAGGTCGCGACAGTAGGTCTGGCGTCGCATTACCATGCAATACAGACTTAGTGGTCTTTCCATCCATGGGCTCAACGGCCTATGTCAGGGAGATGAGTTGAATGGGGTTGGATGCCTAAGTTTCATTGGGGTATGGCCCCTTTACCTCGATGTACCTCAGAAGTGCATGGATCTGTCTTTTTCTGCTGTGTTTACTTTTTTCTGAAATGTTCAAGCTCAGTGGTTCAATTTGTTGTGGTTTTCTTGTTTGGTGTGGATGCTCTAGATAATAGGTGCACAAAAAATTGAACACCTGCAGCTAATTTACAAGACATTGCACAACAGGTTCATGGAAAGTTGAAGACTTTAAGAAGTTCAAAACATTTTGACATGTCAAGGTGTTGTACAGCTTGTCATGTGTCCAACAAGTTCACAGGAGATCTGTGTAGTGGTGTTTGGTCTTTTGTTGTTGATGTCGATAATGAACAGACAGTTTAATTGCATTGTGGTGCATTTTGCTTGTTCATCATTTTCTCTGTCTGTTGTAATTTGAGTTGTTTTTGTTTATGTTTTGTTTGCAATGCACTGTCTTGCATGATGCAACACACAGCTACAGTCACAACACAAGCCAAGTTCGTCGGTCAACGTTCGGCACCAGCTTCCAAATCCGCCGATGCCACCATCTCTTCCATCCTCCCAGTCATGCCCCATCTCCATCAGTTCCGAGCTCTCGATGCCTCACTCTCCATCGCAGCATGTGTCAATTACATCCTCCGTGGAGGCTCCAGTCCTTGGGTCAGAGGTCAGGCCAGTCGGGTCGGAGGTCAACATGGGGTCAGAGGTTGACACAGCGCTACAAATCCTGAACAGTAGCTCGTCACTACAGTCAGAGTCAGCCAGAGTGATGCCGATGTCGACACACGTCCTCTCACCACTCAGCCTACAGCCTTTTTCCATGCAGGTTGTTAGTACTAATGAACATGTTTCATTCATTCATTTTGTTTGCTGATTCATTTCTCACTTGCATTCGAATTATATCCACAAATTTATGCATTTGGCTTGTGTGTCCTTGAAAAACCAAGCAGTTGCATCATTATTTTTGGTTAATTTCCTGTAGGTTATATTGTAATCACAGTGAATTATTTCACCTGCTCATTTTAGTAAATATTTGCTTCAGTTATATGTTACACTTGGTGCACCATGTTTTCCTATTACAGATACTTACACATTTGTATTTGAATAGAATTGGTCATGAAATAACTATTTTAAAAGTCTTGCCTTTTGATTGTTCTGTGAGTGGGAACCTTTCATCCAGATTGCTTCCAGAGTTTTAGCACTTGTTATTTGGAACATGCTGTGGCTCAGTGAGTTGGTGTTGTACAAACTGCAAGCACGAGGGTGGTTTGATAAATAAGTTACAAAATGGCGCCATTTCATTAATTCTTAGAATAGGAAAAATCAAAAATATACGTTTTATAGAGAATTTAACTCTGAGTACCTGATGTGAGTTTTATTACAATGACGTCACTGTGACGTCATTTATAAACATTAAATCCAGCGACGTTACCACTGAAATTGCCCAGTAGTGAACAGTGTGCCATTATTGTTTTTTGTAGGCAAAAAACTTCATGCAAATCCGATTCACTTTGATATGCAACCAGTATATAGAGATACATGTTTTATGAAGCTAATAGTACACTTTTGGTGTAAGAAAATGCTAGTTGGGCAGAAATTTGCATCAGGTACTGAGATGCAATCAGTCGTTCTTCAGTGGCTTGGACAGCAGCCAGCATCGTTTTTTGCATCAGGAATTCTGAAGCTTGGTGACATATGGGACAAAATGTTTGAACAAAATCGGACGATATGTTGAAAAATGAAACAATAATGTTTAACAGTTGAGAATGTGACATTAACTTGTTAAGTTTATTGGGTTTTCCTTGCTTTTATGCTGTTTGTCATTTGTGAGTTATGATAGATTTCTAGTGGAGAAAATAATATGCACGTAGACCGTGTTCTATTAACAGTCATTATAATAATTTCAGCGTATATTCAGAATTAAATTTTTTACAAAACATATTTTGAATTTTTCCTGTTTTCAAAATTAATGGAATGGCGCCATTTTGTAACATATTTATCGAACGGCCCTCATACTAGTACATACTACTACTACTACTACTACTACTACTGCTACAAAAACTGCTACTAAGCTGTGCAGCAATACTTGCATACAGATTGACAATTACGCGATGTGCTATTATCCTAGTTATTTAAGTGTATAATATAGTGGGTCTTTGTTGTCTAATAGATGTCATCATCTAGTCTAGAAGACAGCTACGCAGCGGTGCTGGCACGCAGAGCCGTCGCTGAAGAAGAACGAAGGAAACGAGCTGAACAACGAAGACTCGCCCGGTCAGTTAGGCTTTATTTTCAGTTTAGTTTGCAGATTTCAAAATTTTTTAGGAAAAAATCTGGCTATGCTTTATAGTCCCCAGATCAGAAAGCCAGTGAGCTGGAAAGTGTGGAAAAAAGAAGAAGTCTAGAAATTCCTGCATAAACCACTGGTGCATTCCTGCAGTTTATGGTGAGAAAATCACTCCGCATACTGTGTGTTTGGAACAACGCCAACTTACAAGCAGTCTATTTAGTTTCTTTAGTTCTAATCACATATGTAATCTTTTTATATATTAAGGCATTTAGTAAATTCTATCCGGTTTAGATTGGTTGATCCCTAGTGTTGTGTTTTTCAGTAGTTTCAGTTTTTGTTTGTTCCGAGTGATTAATTTCTATGTTTCTGTTTGTTTGACAGACTGACTGTTTTGCAACTTTTCTCCACCATTTCAACCAGTGATGGCATTTCCTTAAAATTTAAATTGAATTCTAGAAGTGTTCGTGAGAGTGCATGTCTTCGCCAAGTTTAGTTTAATAAAATAGTAATTTAATTGCATTGTTGTGAATTTGTCAGCTAGAATAATTAACTACAGTTTTTTCTTTCTCTGCTTTAGTAGCTATAACAGTTGCTGCTAGTGACGTCACAAACAGTACACAATCTGCTGGTGATGTAATAACATAATTGTTATTATGACATCAGCACAGACACACAGACAGGCACCCAGCGAGTGAACGCTTGATCTTCTTCATTTACTGTGTTCACTTAGCAGAGATAATTATTATTAGAATTATTGGAATTTTACTGGTGCGTGCAGGCAGTGGTTCTTGGAAGATGCATCAGCTCGTGCTGTCGAGGCAATAAACAAGTCGAGAGAAACGGCCTCAGTCCAGGTTCCACCTGCCGATAACAACGACGACGCTGATCAATAGCAGGCGTAGGTTGGTGTTGGCAACTGTTCACTGTTGCATGCAATTTGTTACTGTTTTCCACTGGTTAAGCTTGTTTTTAGTTCTTTTGTCATACACGTTTGTATGGTTGTTGGGAATGGTCTCTGAACTGTGGATATCAGCCTAATCCATTTCTGTTCAGTTTTCCTCTCTGTTCTTCGTACAGGTTATTAGCTTGACACAAACCAATTTAGGAAAATCAAAACTGGTGTGAACATTCCCCCGGGCAGGAGCAGTTGATGTGAGAGTTACAGTTGTGCAGTGCAGTTTGTAGCTAGGCAGATGGCTGCATAGTATGTCAGCACTGGGTTGACACTTTGTTTGGTGTAAACAGTCCAGGGGCCAAATTTTCTAAACTTCTTTGGAAAATGTCTTTGGAAGAATTTGAGAAGATCTTCCAAAGAAGATTTTGAGAAAGGGTGCACAATTTTTAAAACCTCTTTGGACACTTCTTAGGAAGAATTTAGGCAAATATGTAGGGAAGCATTAACCTTGTCCTACACGGAGAAAGCTGTGTAATAAACAAAGTTTGCAAAAAAGTACGCAGTGTTGACACTTAGCTTAGATGTCGTGTGTGACGTCATAGGTTATTTGCATAACACTGCTGTAAAATCAACAATGAGTAAGTAAAGGAAATTGACGTTTGGTCAACTTAAAAAACGAAGCGGTGTGTAAAATGCATTCCCGTGGACTTGCTAAGATAAGAGGTTTTCCAAAGATGTTTTCCTAAAAGTTTTGTTTGCGTCACATGGTCGGTATAAATGCATCTGATTGGTTGAACTAGTTTAGGAAGATAAGAAATAAAGTTCTTTGGAAATGCAAAGAAAGCCGTCGAAAATTCGGAAAAGAAAACTTTTTTGGTATTTCTAAATCATCTGACATCTTTGGAAAATATCTTAGAAAAGTTTTTAAAATTTGGCCCCAGCACTTATGGTATTGAACTCATTTAGCATTATCTCAAACAGTTTGGTACTTTATTGTGTTATTTTGTTCGTTTTAGAGATGCCGTATTGGAACAGCTGCTGTGCCACTGAATGACTTGTTATGAGCAATAAGGCATACTTTTGAGGTTTTAAGGTTTAAATGTTCGTGACGGTCCAAGTTTAGGTGAACAATGCAATATGTTTCCAAGTTGCCTTTGCAACGATCGCTAACAAGTGCTGTTGTTTGAAATGACTGTGCTAGCTTGCAAATCTTGATAAAATGTACAGTGGGTATCATAGGCATACATCGATGGGATATGAAGGATATATATCCTCATTGATGATAAAAAATATCATCGGAACAAAAGTTATTGCCCAGTATAATTACTAAGGCATGTGAAGTTGTGCGGATTTCTGTTGTTAACTGTGTTTTGGGGGTTTATGCAAGTTTCGTGCTGTGCTAGTGTTTTTTTTTTATTTCGGAATGCCTTTGGTGGCTAAGGTGCGCCAGGTGCACCTGGACATGATAAGGGGGCTGGAAATTGGAAATTGATAAGGGAGCTGGAAATTGACTGCCAGCTGTTGCTATATTCTGTGTATGCCACTTACGGGTATTTCAACATTCACATCTGAATAGCATTTTATTCAGCTGGTTGAATCATTTATTGGCATTTTGTTCGAATCTGACTTTTAGCAAGGATTTTCTGCTAATTTAATTCGGTTGGCCCTAGCTCATGGATGTAGCAGCCAGGTCATTTAGTTTGGTTCGAGCAACCTTTATATGCGTGCTGTGGTTATTTTGCATTTATTGTATACACTCGGTGAACTATTGCAATGGTTGTGCCTTTGCTGACTTACAGACTTCATTATTATTAGTCCGCCCGAAAACAATAGTTTTCGGAAGGACTTCTGTTTTACACATGATGTTTTTTTTGTCAACCGCCAGATCTCCGAGATGCGTGGGCCGACCGGCGTGAAATTTTGCACGATGGTTAGTACTAGGCCCTATTTTATAATGCCAGTCCAAAATTTTAGGGGGCGCACCCCAAAAAAATTTCGGGGGCGAAAAACATGCAAAATTTGGCCCAATTTCGGACGACTTCGAAGTTCGGTGGCGAATATCTCCGAAACGGATGAAGATATTCAAAATCGGATAGTCATTCTGTGTATGGCGATTCCTCCTGCGTTAGGTGAAACAAGTATGGTGAAGTTCGGTCCAGTGACCTTGGAGATTTAGATGTGAAATCGTACCCCCCTAAAGCGCAGTTTTCGGAAGACCGTATTTCAGCCCCTAGGTGGTGCTGCGCCCCCAAATTTTTACACGCACTAGAGGATCGCCAAGTCTTACTAGCGCACCCCTCACCGGGGACGGAAGCCCCCCTTACAACTTTTTTCAAAGGGGGGTCAAAAATTGGCTTAAAATGCAATAAATTAGCGCTTATAACTTCGGAGTTAGGGGGTGTAGCTTGATGAAACTTTGGCACTTGACGCGGCTCTAGGTTGGGGTGTTAACGCAGGTACGAAATTTGCGGGCACCGCCCCCCTTAAAATTTGGGAGGGCAAAAAACGTCCAAAATTTAGTACGTTTTACGACAACTTTCGAGTTTGACCACGAATATCTCTAAACTGGATAGAGATATCGACATAACCTAAACTGCGTTATCAAATACGGTTAATTCCGCGTTGAATAAAAAAAATTTTGTGAAATTTCGTCCACTACAAACCAAGTTATAAGCGTTAATGTTGACCTACCCTAAGTCACATTTTTCGGAAGACCATATTTCGGCCCCTAGTGGCTGCTGCGCCCCCAAATTTTTACACGCGCTAGAGAATGACCAAGTCTTACTAGCGCACCACCCACCGGGAACGGGGGCCCCCTTACAACTTTTTTTCGAAGGGGGGTCAAAAATTGGCTTAAAATGTAATAAATTAGCGCTTATAACTTCAGAATTAGGGGGTGTAGCCCGACGAAACTTTGGCACTTGACGTGTCTCTATATTGGGGTGTTAACGCAAGCACAAATTTTGGGGGCACCGCCCCCCTTAAAATTTAGGAGGGCAAAAAACGTTCAAAAATCGGTGCGATTTACTACAACTTTCG
>Ga0209367_1004488_pt1 | contig 19254 bp, 11 predicted proteins | sample WorMetLIZISLAND2_FD_187412 | JGI IMG/M metagenome (GOLD analysis project Ga0209367, IMG submission 187412) | Marine gutless worms symbiont microbial communities from Max Planck institute for Marine Microbiology, Germany - Olavius geniculatus... ...
CACCTCTGTCGGGTGGCAGGTAACACTGTGTGATCCCATATGACAAGTGACGCTCCGTAGCTCTGAGATGAGTTCGCTCATTAAGAGCTATATTCGGACCTTTAACCTTTACGACAGTATAGGGCGATGTGGTTATAACTGATGACGATGTTTCGTGGTAGATTTGCCGAGTTTGACGGCGCGACGTTGTTGGAGTACCAGTCGATGAGACTTGATGCACCGGAAGCGTTCTTCACCGACTTACAACGAGACGGACTGACACGCAAAGACAGACTCAAACTCAGCCGAGCACTTAAAGACCTCGTCTGAACTCACGATTGCACACTGCCGATAATTACTTATTACATAAACGTTGCCAATTAGTATGTAAACCGCGCTGCAGAGACGATAACATTTTAGTTACATTGGTGAATATAGGTTATGTTCAGTCGCTCATGTTCATTTACTTTCAAGTAATTAAAAAATAATTACCTCAGCCAACGGCGAGGTTACGTGATTGGCGCAGTTGCAAAATTGCAAAAAGTACTAAAATTTTGTGAAAAAGTTGGATTTGTTTAAGTAAGTTTGCAGTTCGTTAGATTTTGCGGGAGAACGGTTCTGTCATTTGGCGAATACGAAAAAAAATCGTTCACAGAGTTGACGTAGGCCTACGTGACAAAATTGAATGGTGGTTTTTACAGTACCGTATATACTGTCGTTCATACAGAGTAGTGTACATGTGCAAAAGTAAACTTTTTAAATTTGGTTAAATTTTTGGATTGTCATAAATTTAAAAATAGTAAGGAATTTTCAGGCATACATTACATTGTGAAAAAGTATCCAACAAAATATAAAGACTCCGTTTTAGAGGAAATCTACAACGCCTAGACCTGCCATTCGCTTAGCCAGTGTTTTTTGGTCTAGCAAAAAGTTATGGACCTTACATTCACCAAATTTTCAGGGATTGTAGGAAAGGTCAGAGCTAGCAGTCTGTGAAATTTTTGGGGAATCTGACAAACGGCGGTTGCCGCGGTTATGAAGGAAAGGCGGAAATTCAAATTTTGACCCATTATATCTTTCCTATTAGGGGAGATGGGGGACACAAATTTTTTGTCATAAATGATGCATTATTGGGCACGTATACGCAATGGCTCAGTGAAGAAAACTGCCAAGTTTTAGCTTTGTACGAAATTTCGGTCAAATTCAAAATGGCGAAAAGTTTAATTTGCCCGGACATTGCACACTCTTATAACTTCGCCGGCATGCAACTGAAGTTTGACTGGACCAATCTTCACGAATTTTTACACGATATTCTGTTGTCGATTCCCCCTCTGCAGTTTGGGTAACACCCTACCCCTACCCCCACTTTCCTTGACCGTACGAACCATGTAATTGGTCACGTCAGTGCTACTTCACTTGAAGTCGTTTGGCTGAGAAACTGGCCAAATGCTAGCGTTTGAGCAGCAGGTTGTCGAAAGCAGTGTAATTTCGTGTCGCCGCTATACGCGCCGAGTTCCCGTATATGGACTTGCTTTGACAACTAATTACTTATATGCATTAGATGATGCTGCGACTGATCACGAAATAGGCAACGCATCATCAATGTAAACGGAAGCAGGCGATAAAACGAGTAATTAACTTACTTGACTGCCTGCCACTCCAAGCCGACGACTGTGTGGAGATGTGCGTCATAATGGCAAATAATCAGAAAATTCCATAATGACATTTTAATGAAAAAAAAAATAGACAGTGTTTTCATTGAAATAAAATCAAAAATAATTTCATAAAATGGAAATAAATTACCGCATTTTGTGTAAGTCATTTTCAAAAAAAACAGCCAAATACATTTGCTTTAATATCTGTTTTAACTTGATGAATTGATCGTAGTTTGTTTCATCGCTGTACATTCGAGCCTTTGCGTCACAAAAACCGTAGTATATTGCGCAAGCTAAACAGACTTAAAGAGAAGTTTTGCCTTATTTTTTATATCGCAGAAGTTAGCACTCTACGATAAAACAAATTTTTAAAAAAATCGAATAGTAAGAACTACGTGAAAATCGAACGTTACCTGCAGAAGTAATATTTGCGCACCACTAGGCCTACTGCAGCGCATATCTCTATATAAATAATAAAGCGCACACGCGTTTAAGACATACATGTGTAAGGGGCAGACGAACTAGCCTACACAGGTTGGTAAAAAGATGTCAGTACCGAGTATATTGTAAATACTGATGGATATATCGAATAAACAAACAATAAGCGTTATGCAAAATGATGCAAAACTTGAACTCCGTTGTGCAAAAAATGGCAACGTGACAAACTTTTCTTTGAACAATTGTCGTGGTTGTTTTGTGCGGCTCAGATAAAACAATATTATAATTATGGTGTCACTGAAATCCTAAATAAACTGACTTCTCATTTTTTAGTCTTGAAACAAGTTTATTGTTTTTCCAACTCTCGACCAAGATTTTTAGATTTCTTTTTTATTTTAAACTAAATTCTTATATTTATCTTAGTTTTAATCCACCTTTGGCAAATAAGCGAGTTCGTGAATGTAATTGAAAACAACAAAGTTTAATTTTGGCATTGCGTCAGCATTTGCAGCTAACTTCATCAGACCGAGCTGGGGACACAAACAATGGATGAGATATTGTTAAACTGTACGGACGCTGACAACCTGACAACGTCATCGTACAATGTGACGCCTTTACCTCGTGAAAGCTTTGCTGCGTACTCGGAGGCCTGCAAGGTCTACGTGTTTGTCATGTGCGGCGTCCTTCAGCTGATCATCTCCATCATCGGCGTCATCGGTCAGTTATTACCTCCGCCAAGGAGGTAATGCCGGTTTTTGTTTGTTTATCTGTCTGTCTGTGTGTTAGCAAGATAACTCAACAAGTTATGGAAGGATTTTTTTGAAATTTTCAGGGCATGTCGGGAATGGCAAACACTACAAGTGTTTCAATTTTGGGCGTGATCCGGAAGGAATCCTAAATTCTGAATTACTTTAAAATTTTCGTTACCATTCCTTTAAAGGGGGCATACGGGAAACCGTTGTCAAACTGAATATGGTGCTGCCACCTGGCGAATAACATGGCGTTGGCGAAGATATGCGGGCTATAACTGCTTTCTTGTTTTAATTCTAAAACAACTATTTCATTTTGTTAACACTGTTAACTCTACACCGTGACTCAAAAAACAGACCACTTTTATTTTTCAAATAGTTTTATGAAACATTGGCCGATTTTAATGATTTTCTTATTGATGTTTTATGCCAAAAGTTTTAAAAATTGGCCAATGTTGCACACAGCTACTGTATTCAAAAAGTGGCTTGTTTTTAAGACATGGTGTACTTACGTACGGCCTATGGTCTCTCATGCTGACATCCCAAAAATGAAAAAAACTAGAATTTTGCAAATAATAATAAACGTAACGGATAAACTCTAAGAATCGCTTTGTGCAGCATATTAAACACTCTACGAAAACGGCGCATATTGAAAACGAAGTATGTGGCTCGATCGTCGTTTGGCCTTTTGTGCGTTTCGAGCCACAGATATAAACTAGAAAACGCTAACGTTATGGTCTAACGCTGTGAACACTTGTATTATAATTGGATCTTTATGTCTATCGCGAATAATTTTAGTTTCTTGTGCTTTTCAAAAATTGCGTAAAAAATTTATTTTTTATTGTTTCAGCGTTTCTCATCATTGGCGTGGATTTGAACGATGAGCGTGACCTTTGATCTAAAAATTGGCACACACGTTACTTTTGTCTTGTAGAACGTTCGCACTCATTTTGATTTTGCCATGTGTTTTGAGTTAGAAGTCCGGCGGAATAGACAAACGGATAACGGACACACGAACGGACCAACGGACAAACAAGATCTATATAATGCGGCATGTAATTTATGGGGTGCTTACACGATCTATCAAACGTAAAGCAAACTTCCAGCAAATGTATTCAAAATACACGTGCTAATGCTGGAAGTTTGCTGGATTGTGTAAACACCCTCTTAGGCAACGTGGTGTCGGCAATTGTGTTCTGGCCTGTGAGCAATGAGGTTCTCACGTCTACAGCGTTTCTGCTCATCTGTTTGGCTATCTACGACAACATTATGATCACGCTGTACTACCTGCTCGTCGGAATACCCAACACGTGCATATTCTACGACACCTGTCAGCACTTCATGAAGGTGAACGACCCACAACACGACAACCTCAGTAACGGTAAAGGCAATGGCGTCGTGGCAGAGCGAACAATATGGCAACGGCTCCTCCCTAACTTTTTGGCTGCCGAGAAATCGTCTAAAAATGCTTGACGTTTTAATTAATTAATTGCTTGCTTGCTTACTTACTTACTTACTTAGTTGTGACGAGGCCCGCCAGAGTGTTTCCTGCGACGTCAGTTGAAGACTTAGCTGCGGGCGAGCAGAAGACAACCTCAGCTGTTATCATTCCTATTATTATTGCTATAATAAGCTTACATGTCAAGTATGCTATGATCGCGGAAAGGCTCTCGGCCCGAAGGGAAAATAAACAGAAGTGTCTTGACGTACAATCGGTAATAGCAATCATCATCATCATTGTCATCATTTATTTGTCCCAAAATAACAACGACAGCAGCATGACAAAATGTGCACACACATAGACTGTAAGACGGAAAATGCTGCACTAATAATAATAGCTCTTCAAATCTCAGCACAAAACAAAGCCTAACTTGACAATTAAAGAACAAACAACTTGACTTAGGGCCTACTGTAGCGAAACTGTAAAAAGTCCCAACAATTTATCTGCTGACTGAAACACGCAGGTGACGGAAATCAGTAGTCAGCGTCGACCCCACTCCAGACAGTGGTTTAGCATACGCAAAAGCTGCGATCCATCTTGCTTAATTAGAAGGTACTGCACCTGCACGAACCGCATAAGGTTAATAAATTTATGATAATCTTTAATTCACCGATCACGGTAGAAAACACAAAAATAACACAATAGCAACACCGAAAAAAAAGAAAAAGAAGAAAAATACATATACATATACGGTCCATAGTCCACAACAGTGTCACAACAGTGTCAATGTTATCGAAAAGCATTTTATCTATGAGGTTGCAGACTAAAACAATAACAATTTACAAAAAGCATTATCACAATTTATCAGTGCATCTTCTGCTGTAATTTGTTGTCCAGTAAGCGTTTGACAAACTGTGTTTATGTTTACCTCGATGCATAAAATATCGCACTTTTTGCTAACATTTTGCACGGTACCCGGTATATCTTTTTTCAAAAACGTTTGTTTATGATCATCTTCTGCATCGCGTGTGCACTGCGCAGGCAGTGCGTCCGTATATGGACGCCGTGTTCTGGCCGCTGGCGACGATGAGTCACATGGCGGCCGTGTGGACAGTGACCGTCGTCACACTTCACCGTTATATCGCCGTCTGTCTGCCGCATCGTGCTGTCAAGTTCGTCAACCTTCGCATCGCCCGTCTTCAGGCAAGTATCTCTGTTGACTGCTCGGTACGGCATCGGACATACAATCAAGCAGTCGTTGGTTTAGGGGCGTCCATAAATGACGTCATGCTCCGAGGGAGAAAGGGGGTTTATGTCATCGTGACGACGTGTGACGTAGAGAAAAAAAGGGGAGGGTTAAAGCTAGTGTGACGTCACACACTCACATCTGTGGGAAGGCACATTAATGGACAGCCAAATTTACGTCAACAACTCACCATAATGTGGCAGGACGAGTGGGTCTAAAAACATTTTGAACTGTGCACTGTGCTTAATTTCGCACATTTTTCCGCATTAAGGTACGTTTAAAACCTAAAAGTGTTTCAGCTTCAGGGAGGAAGGGCTTTGACCCCTGACCCCCAACCAGGGGCTTGCCCCTGGACCCCGCTACATCTTTTCGAAAATATGCAAACAACAACTGAATAAAGTCGACATTTAGCCCACACACAAAAAATATTGCCCCATGTGCCCTGGCTCTTACCCCTCCTTGTCCCCAGCTTCCGATTTTTAGCGCCGCCTATGCACGGAGCTCATCGCCCATTCTCGCTAACTTGTACGAAATGGTACTCTTGAATAAATTTACATTGAACAATATTGTTCTGTGAAGTGTATGGGTTGAGCCAAACGCTAACTGTTGTGATCGTATGAGATGGTAGTTACAGATGGTGGCCGTGACTGTTCTGTGCATTCTGTTCAACATACCACGCTACCTGGACGACCACGTAGTGACGAAACCTGACGGTTCGGTGACACTTGCACGCACTGACTTTGGAAACGACGACACTTTTCGTCTGGTCTACGCCGGTGTTTTCTACTACATTGTCATCTACGCCCTGCCTGTATTCATCCTTGCCGTCATGACGTACCGCCTCATTCTGGCTCTTCGCCAGTTCTACAAGCGACGTGAGCAGGTGACCAAAAAACTGTTCGCGGAAACAATAATGACAATGAGCACGACAAGTTAATAAATCGAAGCCGCAGATGTTGTTCAGAGAAGAATAGATAACGAAGCGAAGTTTTTTTTTAAAAAAAGAGAAGGATATGTGTCAAACATTCTAATTAACGTTAACTCCAAAATCGGTGCTGCTGTCGAATGTCAAACTAATACGCACACCTTTATTATCGCTAACAGTGGCATCAATACAAATTTATTTGGGAAAAGCGAAATTTTATCTAATGGCAAATTGGCATAAATTCACTCACATGGGTCTCTGGGGTGCGAAGGGCCGAAAATAAAGGCCTAGGGCCGATAACGGGGCTGCCGGCTGGGGTTTTCAGGAAGGGGTCAGCGAGCCCTTTCCTACCAGCTAGGATATCGGGGGAGCGCTGTAAGCTTCCCCAGCAGGGTCCGGAGCACAGCCCGATCTGTAAACGCATCCTTGGCATAAAAAGTCCAAAGAAGGCTAAAACTTTGAGAGGAGAAACATATACTCTCGCTTTGGTATTTTTGTGGAGAAGCGGGCTCACTTGTCGCCAATATCGACACCAGTCACCCAAGAATGGTAGCGACATGGACACCGATTGCGCAAATAATAAGAAACAAATAAGCATATATATACTCGTAGCGAGCGTACTAACTACTGAATCAGTACCGTGTTGCTATTGTTGGAATGTCGTGAGCAGGTGACCAAGAAAGCACAGGCAGAGAACGACATGACCAAGACGCTGGTGGTCGTTGTCTTGATGTTCATGTCGTGCCAGCTTCTGAATCCGGTCCGTCGCATTATGTACGCACTAATACCGTACAGCGGTCGTGACTGCGGATCATCCTACTTCTACTTCGCCTATTTGACGTCGCCGGTCATGACGCTGGACGCCTCGTCACATTTCTCCTTTAATTAACTTTTCAATGTCACCTTTACTTTTTTTCTTGAACTTCCGTCCGGCGTATCTACAACTGATCACGAAAACGTACAACGTGGTGACCGCACTTTACTGCACTGTTCGAGGCCGCTAATCGATACCGAAACCACAATCGAGCAAATACGAAAAGCGAGCGTGTATGCTACTGCCATGTGGGAATGAATAACATTTTAATTTTGCCTCCATTTCTTGTTCTCGCCTTTCGTCTAGCCAGAGGTACTGTATGTCGACAACTGATGAAAGAAGTGTACAACGTACGTAGTGACCGCACTTTACTGCGATGATTGGGAAAATCGAACCACGATCCAACTAACGAACGGTACACGTAACTAGCGTGCAGTGTGGTGCTGTTTCTACCTCGTCGCATTTCTTCATCTACAGCGTCTGCAACCGACGCTTCGTGGAGAAGCTGACACAGAAGTGGAGACGCCTTGTGACCAGAGCGACGGTGACACCTGCAGTCGCAGTGCAGGAACACGAAGAGCCGGGCCCAGCAGCAGCAGCAGCAGCAGCCGTCAAACACGTGGAGGGTGCGCCAACACCGCAACCACCCAACGCCGACGAAAACGCATAAACTTCAGTACTTTGATTTATAGTGAAATGTGGATGTGGACAGAACAAGCTACACAACACCTTGGCACGTCAAGACGTTGTAGATTTGTCGTGAGTCTTCTACATTTAGCAGAATTGCACAATTTGTTCGGGATTTGTAGTAGTATAGTACGTTTTGTTGTGCAGCATGTTGTACAACAAATCCACAACAGATAAAAGTGAGTAATGTTTAGTCATAATCAAACTCTATTTGCTAGGATTTGTTGTAAACCAAGTCGTGCAACAAGTTGTACGACAAAGCCGATTCACAACAAACCGAAAGTCTAATCTAGACTATAGTAAATCCGCAACAAATTGTATTTGTATATACAAATTCGTATCAAATCGTAAAACCCACAACCAACTTCATTATGTTATCGACCCAGTCTACAAACAATCCAAGCAAGTGAAGTTTGTGCCATAATAAGCAGGGCTTGCCGTTTGAAAATGAAAGGCGATTGAAAAATTGATCGCGCCGCACATGGTAGGCGATCGATAGGCGATCGATTATGACGGGGACAAAAAGTATCACTGTCGAGTAGCCTATATAGACGCTAAGATCATGGGCGTCCATCCCCCTTTAAAGGTAGGAAACAACCGTCCCCAAGTCGCACTAACTTTTTCCTTTCTTTCCTTTTTTATCCTTTCCCCTTTTCCCGCTCTTTCCAATTTTTTTCGTTCTTTTTTCAAAAAATTTAGTTACAGCTAGCAATCTACAGCGTCCGGGGCGGGGCCCCGGCCGCAAATGCATTATTACGGATTTTCGGCTCCCAAAACGCGTCTTATGTCAACATAAATATTTAGTCAAAAATTACCCCCAATTTAGTCCCGAACTTTATCAAGGAAGCATCCTGCTTTCACTTGTCAACGGAGTGGACGTTCTTAACTAAGACTATAGGACCACCTAGTCACCAACGTCACTTTTGGACCTCAATAAACGCTTAAAAACAGACTGAGGAACGAAAAAGGGGAAAACGTGACAAATCAGCAATGCTACAAATAAAATTTTAGTACGTTATGAACGAAAAAAATGTTGAAAACCGCCATTTTATTCTGCAGTTTTCATATTGTCCATGCCTGCTGAAGTTTGTTTTTCAATTAGGTTTACCAAACGACGGCTGAGTGAATGAAAACTGACGGATCGCAAATTTGCGTCAATCCGACGACCAATGAGCGGGACCAACGAGATCGATCGCCTGGCGGGCGTTTAGTCGATCGACCTGAGCGATCGACCAATCGATCGCCTCAAACGGCAAGCCCTGATAATAAGATGTTGTTCTGTGATAGTTAGACTGTTCTAGAGTTTTCGCGTTATCTCAGTTTCTTTGTCTTTTGTTGTCGTAAGCTGCTTCTTGTGAAGAAATACTGCATGTATGCGCATATATGCGTAAATAATACAATTACACCGGTCGATATGCAACTCATAACATACACGGTGTTTTATAAAAAGAACCCCTATTTGTTTTTTTCATAATTCACTCAAATAATGATTAATTTACACAAAATTTGTACCAGTTGTAGCTGAAGAAATACTAATTCAAAATACTGCAACAAAATATGACAGTTGATTAAATATTCTTTCTTATTCAGTTGTAGCTGAAGAAATACTAATTCAAAATACTGCAACAAAATATGACAGTTGATTAAATATTCTTTGCTAGTTCTGACGTAATGCTGACGTCAGAAAGTGTCACGGGTACAAACTAGATAGTCTCAACTGTTGCTGTCAGTTGCTACTCTGCTACAATGGTGAAAAATCTGGTTCATTCATGACACATTATTGCAGTTTTACAGTTACAGTTACAAAAACATGCAAAGCAATGGCATTTACGTGTCTGTAGGAATAGTTGGACTTCTACGCGTTCGAGCAAGACAGTGACAGCGAGCTTGCAAAATGATTGCATTTTTGGATCGCAAGACGCCTGATTTCATGTCCCCGTGTTGCTCAGTGCTGACACAATAAACATTTTTTATTAGCGAACCAGATTAAGCTCATCATCGAAGCAGGGTAGCAACTGACAGCACCAGTTGAGACTATCCAGTTTGTACCCGTGACACATTATGAAGTCAGCATTACGTCAGATCTAGCAAAGAATATTTAATCAACTGTCATATTCTGTTGCAATATTTTGAATCAGTATTTCTTTAGCTACAACTGGTACAAATTTTGTGCAAATTGATTATCATCTGAGTGAATTATAAAAAAAACAAAAAGGGGTCCTTTTTATGAAACACCGTGTATATTGTCTTGTGTTAGTCTGTTCTATGTACATGCGTTTGCGTGCAGTTTGATCTACGGTCTGGAGTCAGATTCGAGTGTTGAGCGAACTTATATACTCCAGAGAGTGGCTATACGGTCGTAGCTAACGGCCGCGAATTTGCCGCGAATTTTGCATTGTTTGCCGCGATCGACTAGTATTTTTTTTAAAGTTTTGACCGCGAAAAAGTTACAGCTTTTCTTAGATTATACAATTACATACCAAATATTACTGTTCAGCAAATTAGCGCATTAGTTTGACGTGTAACTTACTTTAGTGTTCTGCATTCATTTTTTGTTGTATTGCCAATAATATTAAATTTCCTGTCATTGTTTCAACATTAGGCTTACATGTATTTGTTAAACTTTATCAATCGTCAGTCATTTAAACGCTATTTGAATGAAGCTATTTAACAGTATTTGGCGACTGTTAACTTAAACAAAATGCAGCAAATTATGCCAACTCAGCTGGCTTATAGGCGTACTATAAATTTTTACTTGCTTACTAATACTTTTTACGCGATAGCAGAATGCTTCGCGCGGCTTAGCCATCGTCTGGGCGTTTGTCTGTCTGTCCGTCTGTCTGTCTGTCCGTCACACTCGTGATCTGTATCAAAACGGTGCAAGCTAGGATCACGAAATCTTTACCGCGAATTGCAACACAGTTTCTAGTTTTTCGTGACAAAATTTTGTGCCCCCGGGTGGGGGACTTCTCCTCGAACGAAGGCGTCAAAAAGGGGTACCCCCTAAAAGACGTTATTTTACCGTTATTGGCTCGTATAGTGTGAAAACGGTTGCAGATAGGTACAGACTTGCTGCCTATCATAACAAGCACAGGTGACAGGCTTTTTAGATTTGTAAACATCGATGACCTTGAACGACCTTGAACCTCCTAAAAAAGTTTTTAGTGAATTTTATTGTTTACGTTATTTTGATTGCGTCAACAAACGTCAATTTCACTTGAGCGACTGCAGTATGTAACGCCATATTGGTAACGGAAATATTTTGTTATCGATATTCAACATTTAATAATTTCGGAAAACGAAATTTGGCAGTCGCTTCACGAATTTATGGGAAATTGAGTGTACGAAACTTGATTCAAATGCGTTCAGATTTGACATTTTTTGCACGATGTCTAGGGGGTCAGTTTTTTTACCGGACACAGTGTATATTAATTACTTTTTAAAAGTAAGTACTTCACGAGTTCACAGAACTGCTGCAATAACGATGAAGGCGAGTTATTAGGTGCCATGCATATCACAAAGTCATAATTTTATACACAGCATTGCTTGCCTGTATCTGCATAGAAAGCTGTCGCCATGCTTCGATGAGCGGCAAACGCGTACACGTTAATAAACACGACAACAAAACATATCGCTCTTCTGCGTGCAGAAACGATTCAACACAAGTCATCATAAAATGTGTTGTCACACAACGTATTTACTTACTTACCGGTCACAGCACTGCTGGTAGTAAATGACTGTGACGTCGCGGAATTTTTGGTGCAAGCAAGGACAGAATCTCAAGCGAAAGATCGTAGAACTAGAGAAAACGACCAAAACCAAGACTGCCGATGGTAACAGGACACTTCAGATCTAAGACATATCGGACCTAGAACACGTCGGACCTATAATGTTAGGCCTGAAGTGCCTCAACTTTTCCACACGACAATTCGATCCTAGAACCAAAGTGTCCACACACTTCGGACCTACGTGCAATCGTAAGAAACAAAATTTATTGTGTATCTAATAAAAAATTGCGTTGAAACTAAACATGTCTGCAAATTTGTTATGCTGAGTTTGACACACGCAGTCAAATGATGCGTCTTCGACCCGACTGTACTTTTGGATAACAATAGGGTTTACGGTATAGCACTACGTATTATACGAATAGTGACTGGCGTCGAAATCATTATTAAAAATTTTTCACCCGAAGTTTGTAATATGTTGCCCGAGATCAAAGAAGAAAACAAATTCTTCAACAATGATCGAGACGCCAGTCTCTATTTGTTTTGTTATACTTTAACTCCTTTGCGCAAAATTTGTTGTATTTTTCGCTCTCTTTGAATAAAGTAAACATGGTTTTTTGCTGATAACGTACGACGTACTGTTAAGCTACAATAGATGCTCATATAACACTACGACGTACCGTTTAGCCACATCACATGAATTCGGCGTTGGCGTGGTCATAGATGTCTCGAATGTTAATAAGGCGTGATTGGTGTCGGCGTGATGACGACGCCAATGAAATAGTGCCCTCTGGGAGGGCACTATTGTTAATAGTGCCTCCATGCAGAGCATTATGTCAACATGCGTTGTTGCTGAGACAGTGACTATGGCGTATTTGTGAATGTGAACGTCACGTGACGTAAATTGGACCAATCGTGTGCAGGTATTTTGCGTTGAGGTATAACAATAAGAATTAGTCAACTGTTATAGCATTTTTCCTATAGCCTAGTACAGTCATTATTACTTTGCTACACAGCCTATTACGTAGTAAATAAAGAATTTCACCAACCTACGTATTTCGTGCTTCTTCAGAGCTTTATTTATTATTCGTTTTGTTTTAACGCCGAAGTCACTTCACTTTAGTTTAGTTTAGTAAGAGAATCTCTGTTTGCCGGCTCCCATAGTAAAACTATTACGAACGCGCTAAAGTAAGTTAACGCCACAGACGCTGCTAAACAGTTGAGTTTTAAAACGACTGCCGAAACAGGAAGGTAATGAGGATAAGTTTCAGACGGCTATAGGTAGCGAGCTCCACTTTAAGACGTTGTTCTGGGTGTAACCTTTAGCTGTTGTCAATAAGTTAAGTGCTTTTTGCATGACCACCCAAAATTCGTTACATAATCGCATAAATATGTAATAAATACGTAAGCAAAGACACTGTTTAACTGAATGCCGAAAATAACACAACTTCGCGAATGCCCTATGACCATTATTGTAGCTATAGGCGGTGTGCATGTGTATGCGGCGCCTAAACTGTATCCGTAACGCACTGCTAAGCACGTCCTGTGCACGCTCGTCGAGCTAGCTGTGATGTGTATGCTGGGGGCCTACAGTAATGTATTGTACGTGCGCTGCATTCAAAACGCTGTTCACCAGTGCTGCGCACATCAAAAACTATACGACCATCATAATAGGTCGCGTTACAGGTATTGTCTGTCCATCCCGTACGGGCTCCTAACTCGAAAGCAAAAAACGTAGAAAAAAAACAAAATTGGTGTAAACGTTCCAAAGGGCAGAGCAACTGGTATGCCATTTTTGAGTTCAAACTGTCAAAGGTGATCAGAATTAAGGCTTAGCTGCATATTCAAAAGAGGGGGACGACCGCATAGTGTGCCGATTGATAGAACATGTTGTTACTTTTACATCACTTTTACAGCACTAAATGTGTTAGGGAATAACAGTTATAGTCGCCACTTGCGCAAAAACTGAGGGCTTCAATGAGGAAGTGATCTCAAGTGTTCTGTGATTTGACAGTGAAGATGGCGACATAAATCGAGTATGCCGAACTACGTTATTGTATCTGCTTATCACAGGCATAGAGCCGGTCCCAATTGGTCGTCGATTCAGCGATGCATCGTGCGACATGACGCCTCGTCAAACCATACATGTACATCGCGGCCAGGCTACAGCCACGCAGTCGTCGACAGCAGCAGCGCCAAGGCGGCCTGTGCTATATACTACGCACGGTGCCGGTGCCGTTGCTGTCTACCGCTGCGGTGGGTCTGTTACTGGCTGCTAGCGTGTGACGCACGACGTCGGAACGTGATCACGGGGCATGACCGTGACGACGCCGTGACGTCACAGCAAGGCCGACCCGCCGACGACGTGACGACGAACATTCAGCGATTTCTGGCGACTTATTCATCCCGCCACGACGATCCCATATCACTTCCGGTCGCGCTCTGAAGACGACGTCGTCGCGGCGTTGTTGGAAATATCTGGCTACTGCGTCGGTTCGATCTATTAGCGGCACTGAACTGAACTGATCTCTGGGCGCACAGTTGTCAATTGCTGGCTGGCTGGCCTGCTCAGAAGCTACGAACGATTGGTGCGTGCAGCTAGGCGAGCGAGGAGGAGGAGACAGTAGCGCTCTCTGCTGTTCAGCTCAGCTCAGGTGTGCCTGAGTGACTGTCTACCAGGTGTAAACACAGCGCGCCGGCAGGTGATAGAGAAGCTATACGTGTAGTATATCAGCGTATCGGCGGCGCCGATCGACTTCGATCGTTTCTAACATATAGATCGTTGTTTTTATCTCTGTCGGCAACAGCGCGAGCGGCTGTGTGTGATCTAACTGTAACACAGGCAGGTGCCCGACCGGTGCGCGGCGTGTAGTTAGCAATGGCGTCAGCTGAGGTGGCGTCGTTTTCGTCGTCGCCGTCGTCGATCGCCATGTCAAACGCTGCTCCCAAGAGTCTGCGCAAACTGTTCGTTCCTCCGCTGTCGGACAAGTGCACGCGCTGCGGCAATCGCGTCTACCAGGTCGAGAAAGTCGGTCCAGTGAACGAGGTCATCTTCCACAAGCAGTGTTTCAAGTGCTGCCAGTGCGAACAGCATCTGACTCTCAAGACATACTTCACCAACCAGGATGACTTCAGCGACAAAAAGATCTACTGCAACAAACACTGCCCCAAGGTAAAACATGCCTGCCACTCTGCTGACCAGGGCTGGAAAAAACCAAAAGAATTTTTTTTTTAATATTTCGTTTTTAATGGTTTTTAAAAAGGTTTTCAAAAAGGTTTTAAAGGTTTTTGACGCGCTACAGCTATGCTCTAGGACGTCTATGGCACGATTTGTCGTCTGTAGTTTGTCTATCGTCTGTCTGTAACGGATGTATTGTAGCTAAACGGTGAGAGATAGGGCCTAAGTTGCTATTGATCAGTGATATAAAGTCGCATAATGGTTTTCAAATAACATGAAAGTCATTGACCTTGAATGACCTTGAAATGTCATAACGCATTATGGTATGCCAATTATGCGGTATTGTGGCTAAACGATAAGTTGTAGGGGTTGGCGATGGTACTATCGAATAGCTCGCTGGTAATTTTCTAAAGGCTGTAATTAGTAACCAAGTCTCCATCTGCAGCGGTTTGGCCACAATTTTCAGTGAAATAATTCAAGCTTTAAGTAGCCGTATCTCGGAAACGGTCAGAGATAGAACCAAAATTACTATTAATCACTAATAGAAAGTAGCATGCGCTTTTTCAGATTACTCGAAAAATTTTTGACCTTTGATGACTTTGAGGATCGTTACGCGCTATTGTGGCTAAACGGTGCCAGATAGGGCTTAGGTTGTTATTGATTACTAATAGGAAATTGCATACGCCCTTTTAAATGAGACGAAAATCATTGACCTTGGACGACCTTAGAAGTCACTACTGCAACAGGAACTGTATAGGCTGTAGCGCGTCTTTCCTAGCAACAGCTGGGCTTTTTGTTCTGGTTTAATGTCCAACGAACACCGTACACAAAATTACGACCAGGAAAAACATCTTATACATATACTTACACTCATACATATACTTGTCTCTCTTGAAATTTGTAACAGCTGATGTTGTTGCATGTGTTAACTGCAACATTCGACGAAAACAGATCAAAACAGCAAAAATCATAAAAAAGTGATATTGTTCGCATCATATCATCTAGCTGCCAATGTGCTGTTGAATAAGTGGATTTGTTGAAGCTTGTAAGTTGTTGTTTTTATCGTTGTTGTTATTATGTATAATTTATGCCGTATGGCTCTGTTGGGGGTTGTCTTAATGTTACAAAAGTAGTCCAAGATATCATCGTATAGGCTTGGCTTCTTGATCCCCTGCAGCGCCATTATGTGTTGCTATTTATGAGTACGTTTATTCGCCAATACGGCAGACAAGCAACACAAAAAAGACAGTAAAGTAAGAAAAAAACACAAGCACACATGCAGTCACCCAGACACACACAAACACACCAAATAAAAACAATAGAACACACTAACAATTACTACCGGCTATCGGCTATAGCGGCAAAATGTCTCTCGACACAGCGTTTTACGCAATACACACTATCACTGCTTCCACATCGATATAGAGTCAAAAGTTTTATGTATTCATCACTCAGTTTAAAACACTGAAAACATTACACAATGATATATTCTTACTATGCTCCATACGTCAAAAATATTGTAGTTTCCTCATTGCTAAAATATGTATAAAATTACATCTACCTATACCACAAATAAAACTTTTTACTGACTCCCACTGATGAAACTTATATATTTTACGGTAGACACCATTCCAGCACACATTAATTTCCTTAAGCTGCCTGCTGCTTAGATTGAGAGCTGGAGTTGCATATGTTGCATTGGTAGGCAATATGATTCCTGCAGCTGTAGCTGCATAACTTCACTAATACCAAGTGTTAACTTGATTGCTTGTTGTTATGCTGATGAAAATAGGCCTATAGGTGCTTTAGAGTCACCGTAGTATCGTATCGTGTGTGTACTATTCTATTACATAGGTCTACGGATGTTTTAACGAGAACGATGTCAGTTTAGGAACGACAGAATAGAAAAAACTTTTTCCTGCTTACGGTAGGGATGGGATAGAAAATATTGTGTTATTTTCGACTGAGGTAATAAAAATGCTACACTTTTAGAGGCCTAGCTACGTTGTGGTTTTAATGTCTGTTCTTTATAGTACATGTACTGGCCTCTGCCCAACAGTAATTAATTATTAATACAAGTATCAAGCTGCAGTCGCCGAAACAGTCTTTTAGCACAAACTAAGGTTGCATGCGGGCTAGCCTATCCGGTATTGCCTGACCATTCATCCTCGCAAAATTTCAGTCACGGCCTTCGTTATGCCATTTTGCTGTCTGGTAGACGTAGACACAGTCGGCTTCTGTCGCCGTCGCTTGTTGCAAGTTTTGCACTTCTATAGCGTGCGATATTTTAAAGCTCTAAAACTGTGCGCTGGCACATTGGCCTATGACACGACACACGTATGCCATGTTTGTCTATATAACAAGAAAAGCTGCTAAGGAAAGTAAGCGTGTATGAAGCAATAAATCAAAAGGTGCCATCAGCATTTTTGTGTCAACAAGAAATTTGAGCTAATGCTCACGAGGCGCGCGAAAGCCTAGAGCAGTTCCGGTTCAGTAGTTTAGCTGAAAATTGGGGTGTTCACGCTAAGTTAATATACAAATACCAAATTCTCTATCAGGATCGCATAACGATAGTAGCGTGGCGCCACCTTATGAATGATATAGACTTGTGTCGCAGCCCGAAATCGCCAAAAAATCCATAAAACCCTCTATTTTAGCTTTCAAGGTCATTCAAGGTCAGTGAATTCGGCGCCAATCGAGAGCCAGCGTACGACTTCCTATTAGTGATTAATAGTAACCTAGGCCCTATCTCGCACCGTTACTGAGATACAGCGACTTATTGGCCAAAAATCGCAAATTTTGGCCACCCCTTTCTCATTTAGCGCCATAGTTCGAAGTGACCCTTTTCGAATTTATGGAAAAGCTTTACGGTTCCTGAAACTAGAGTCTTCCAGGCAGCTGAAGGCGAAAATTTGGTAATCCTATCTTGCACCGTTTTTGACTGATCCACCCGTGTGACAGACGGACTGACGGACAGACAGAATTGCGAAGGCTAAGACGCGCTGAAAGCAGTAGCTGCTTTCGCGCGTAAAAATGACACTTAGTGGCATACGCATGGCAGTTGTGATTCAACTTCCACTGAGAATGTTCAAAATTTCAGAGAAAAAGTAACAGAACTAAAACCAAGGCATCCAAAGTAGTGTCTGTCTTTGGACATTTTCGTGTACGGTATGTTTTGTGTTTTGGCAGTTTTGCATTATCTGTTTTTGGTTCGCCTTGGTTCGCTTTGGAGGAAAAATGGGGACCGAAAGGAGAAAAATGAAAAGGGAAAAGCAAAAGAGAAAAAGAGAAAAATAAAAATAAAAGTTAAACAAAAAAACAGCTGTCGCTAGGTAAAACCGACCGTACTCTGCTTGTCGCCAAGTGCCCGTCGCTACATTTAGTTTTTTTTCATTTACTTATTTACTATCTACTTTGCACTACTTCCAATATCAGCGAACAAGTAAAACTGTTACCACGAACGTGGGTGCAAGCGGCAACTTTGCATCGCAAATTGCAGCTAAACTGCAGCGTCATGGTTACTATTGACAGCTTATATATAGGAACTTTCCAACGCTCTATCTAACGTTACCCTCGCTGACCCCGTATGACTTACCGTTTAGCTACAGTACATTTCGTTACAGACGACAGACTTACAGACAGAACGACACATCGTACCATTAGTACGACCCTTGGCTCAGACTGTGCTTTGTATGTGATACTAGTGCACTGCGGACAAACATTTCTTTCCGTTTCCTTCGTCTGACAAGTTGACTTCGAATTGCCGAATAGCAATAATACCACATATACTAATATGACTTCAAATCGAATGTCGTGTATTATGTCGACGAAGACTGGACGAACTGTCACTGCATGCAAGCCTACAGTGTCGCCCAGACTGCACTATCTCGACTTGTCACACAACATGTCGCACAACATCCTGTAAACTACAATATCTTGACACTTTGAGATGTCGTTGATTTGCTGTAGATTTCTGATTTACTGTGCATTTGTTACACTGTTTGTTGTAAAACATGCTTCGCAACAAGTTGCCTGGAGTTTGAGCTGATGTGAGCTAGCAGCAGTGGCTTGCGCTCTACGACGATGAACGTGGCGTCGCAATGTATACTGCCCGCCTCGCCTTATGCACGTCGACAGATAGAGATAGAGAGGCTATAGACGTGTTGTAGGCTACATGCTGCTGTTTGCTTGTTGCTGTCGGCATGCCGTCACGACTGACTGAACATCAAGTACAGACTGCTGACATTGTGTGAATTTATACACTGTGTCTCAAAAAAAAACCGGACCCCTATTACGTTTTGAAATAACTCCAACAAACTGTGCCTAATAATAGTAATGATTAGCTGAGAAAATCGTGAAAAGGTACTCAATATCGTAGTGTGTTACGGGCTTACGATATTTCATAAAACGGGGAAAG
>Ga0209367_1004490_pt1 | contig 19253 bp, 18 predicted proteins | sample WorMetLIZISLAND2_FD_187412 | JGI IMG/M metagenome (GOLD analysis project Ga0209367, IMG submission 187412) | Marine gutless worms symbiont microbial communities from Max Planck institute for Marine Microbiology, Germany - Olavius geniculatus... ...
TACATTTAGGACTATTTCTATTCTCAGTATCTCTCATTTCATTTTTCTTTTAAACAATTCAGTTCTTTTTAGTTTATGCGCTAGATTAAACTGACAGTGTGTTTGTCAGTTTTTGAGTGCAAATTTTTCATTGTATTGTATTGTATTGTATTAGCAGGGATTGAAGTCATTTCAGGCGCGCATTATATTGTGACGTCGCATTGACGGACTTTGTGCACAACTAAGAAAGTAGGCGAGACAGGAAGTTGCAATTTTCCGACAGAGGAAATTATGCATGCTCAAAATTTAATGGGGGGGGGGTTCAGGCCCAAATCTCGCATTTCTTGACGAAAATTTTCCGACAAAAAAGATTCTCCAACAATTTATCGACAGCCAAAATTTCCGGCGAGGGGGGCAATTGCTTTCTCTGGACTTTGCCACGACGCCACTGAGTATACTTACATCTGTAAAGCTTTCGGCAAACTTGTCATCATGTCGGTCTTTCGCCAATACGGTTTGAGACTAGCCGATGATATTGCCTATTTTCAGCATAAACACTTACCTAACCTGTCACTAAGCCAGACGGTCGTATATAATGTCGACACTGAGCCGGCATCGTCTCTTGTCATCAATCGAATAGCAGTTTGAGAACTAGAGACAGACATATATTTGTGGCTGCAACGAATGGCGTCGTTGTCATGGCGACGCACCGATGATGAGTACAGAACATTGCTGTTAGCAGAACTGCGTGCGTGGCGTAGAGACTGGTCCAGGACTCATAATTCGTCATATCCATCCGTAATTAGTTCGGCGTCGTCCCACTCGCCAGGTATCGACGTAAATTATCGTAGTCGGTGCTAGCCAGACATGTGCGCGCATTAGAGACGCGCAAATTTATCCGGCAGACTGATGCTAGCCTGCAGTTGCTAACCTTATCATGGCGGCAGGTAATGACGTCTGATGGGCGCTCAGTTGACTCAGCTGCTGCTGCTGCTGTTGCTGTTGCGGCTACTGACTCGCTCTGTTACGTCACGATAATCCGTAACGCGCAAAAAGTATCCCCGAAATTGACCGCCAACAGTGTACGTGCCTTTCGTCGTAATTTCCATGATAACTGAAAATTTTAAAATCGTTATTTAGGGCTGTACGGTGCGGCGACACTGATAAGCGTATTTTTCTGGTTATCTTTCGTGAACTTTGACTTCTTAGATTTTCGTTCCGGTTTTGTATCGTTTACGCTGGCCATGTTGCCAACTAATCTTCTTAAGTTCTTAGTCCCACGACGATCAGCAAAATGCTGCAAGAAAGAACGTACAAGCTAAAAAGTGCCCAGCAGTTACACAACTGCGTGGCAGCTGAATTACGACCACAAAATCACCGACCTAGTAATATGTTGTCGGTGGCTTCGAAGCAAATTACAGCAGAAACGACCTTCCTTAGAAGTCAGCGGCAAAGGCTTTGTAGAACTTTGTGGTTCACTTCGTCATCGTTTAGGCTACTCGGAAGCAGTGGATGGGTGACATTTATGGGAAACGAAACTGCGTGGCAAAACACGGAACACAGTCGCAAAGCCGCGACGTCGTTGTAATGCTATGATCTACTACAGGGTGCGGCAGAAAAAAGTAGCCCCCTAAAGTTTTTCGCTGTTTTCTCAGCAATCGTTTAGCATTTTAATCTGAAAATTTACAGATTTATTTACTAAATTGTTCTACGGCTAAAAGCCAAATAAAATTTGATTCCATTGAAAAATGGCAAAATTATAGATTTTTTAACATGATCGCTTAGCGATTTTTCAGCGTGAAAAAATGTTCAAGCTACAACACCGGTTCAATAACATCGTTGAAACATGTCAAACAACACAGTTAACTAATGATCGGATGCCAAAATTCCATTGTCACTGTGAATGTTCAAAGTGTCCACCGACAGCTCAAAGCTCCAACACAAGCCTTCAGTCGCTTAACTTGAGAAGTCTTTCACAGTCTTGTCTATCGGTCCTTGTGGTAGGTTGCTCCAGATAACCTGAAGCGATTCCTTGAGTTCCGCAATTGTTTTTGGCTTTGTTTTAAGTTTGCGGTAAGCCTCCAACATTGCACACCACACGTGATAGTCCACCGAGTTTGCATTCGGCGAATTTATAGGCCATTGGTCTTTTCTGATGAAATCTGGACAGTTGGCCCGCATTCAGTTTCCTGTGCTGCGCGCTGTTTGTGCTGGTGCACTGTCCTGCTGGAAGATGAATCCGGTGGGCAGTCGGCGATTGCTTTAAAAGAACGATAATTTAGTGATAATTTATAAACAAAATAAATTACTGTTTGTCAAAGCGTCACTGTGACGTCATCGGCAGTAACGTGGTAACCCGTTTTTGAAAATTAAATAGCATTTTTAGCTTAAATATTTTTAATGCTGAAAAATTGGTAGGCGGTCATGTTCAGAAGTCTATAATTTCGTCGTTTTTTAACAGAATCATATGTTACTTAGCAGTTAGATGTAGAACGTTTCTGTAAATGAACCTGTACAATTTAATGTTAAAATTCTAAGCGGTTGCTGAGAAAACGGCGAAAAAACTTTAGGGGGCTACTTTTTTCTGCCGCACCCTGTACATGCAGAGTGCAGACACTTCGTGCGCGTGTCCACAGCATATGTATCGTCGTCGCTAGCTTTTACTGGACTTTGAAGAAAGCGCAGTCTCAAAGGTGTATCAAAATGCATGTACATGAATAATAGATTAGTAGCGGTGCGAACGAGTTTTAGTTCAGCTGTATCTCACATTTGCTTGTTCTGTAACTTCGGAAAAAGTGCCGAAATCGTGAAAATATCCTGGCAAAGCACTAACTGTAGTTGCTGGTGTTCCTTGTTATAGTAATTTTAAACAAAATCTTAAAAATGTTAATACTGAAAACGAGACTATTATAATTAAGTAATAACTACGCATCAGCAGCAACAACCAGTGCATTGGATTTATGTAAAAATTTTTAAAAAAGTAAGTAGAGATAATAAAAATATTTGCCACAGACACCGTCCGATCAGTATAAGGGTAGCTGTAAACGATCTTGTGGCGAGTTGCCAGGGAGGCAATTTTTCCATCAAATCCTTGCATTCAAAATATAAAATATTAAGAGTTCCATAACAAAGGATGGGTTTTCTCGCTAACAGTACCCTAGTAAATGGCATAGCCTACTGTGCTGCAATCGGCAAGTGTCTATAAAAACTCGAGAAGTAGGGCCTAAGCCTTTCATACGTTCGTAACTACATTAAATATTACCCGCCCTTTATTTTACTAGCATAATCAGTCGTAAACTTGCAAAGCAATAATTGTCAAATATCGCATGATTACCCTTTAAACATGTCGTAAATAGTCAGCTTTGGAATACTGAAAGTTATTGCTTTTGTATCTTACTTATTCTAAAGCTGACTGAATTTCACAAAATAGTATAGCGACGTGTTTGGGTTGATCAAATTTTTGATGGTCACTTAGTTGCAAATTTATGCAGAGTAAGCCTACGTCAGTGAAAAAATTGAAAATAGCCCGATATTTGATGCAGCTATGACAAAAATAGCGGTTTTCTTTTTACCGGGCTACGCGGAGTGGGGTTGTACGACCGATCTTGTGACGCGCGCGTGCGTGTGGTGGAAGATGGATAAAGTACGAGGAGAAGGTGGAGACCGGAGGTCGTTGGTCGAAGCCTCATGTCAGCACGCCGTCGCTTCACTCGCTGTTTGACCTGCGATCAGCCATCCAACGAGGCACATGTGTCCTTGAACTTGACCTTGACGTTGGCACGCACGATGTTACGTCGTCGACGTCTGGTATAGCAGCCGCGGCAGAACGTCGGACCGCATCACTCGAGCACGTCGCCGGTAAGCAATCCATTCCGACTCGACCTCATGCATGCATGCACTTTGAGTCAGTCGTGCAACTTTCAGTTAACCAATCGATCACAAAACAGTGTTCTCTTCACTGGCTCCTAGATTTTGGATCGACGGCGGCACTTAACGCTAAACAAATAAGTCTAAATTCTATAGAAAAAAAGAATCTTGTATAAATCCTGAATGGACTGTAGTATTCAATTTAAATATTTACGGTGTTAAGTTACATGGGCGGCGATAATTGCTGAGCGTTTGCTTTTCTTGCAGCCCGCATTCAGTATTTGTGATGGAGTCAAAAGGGGCGCAGTAAAGGGCAGGTTCCCCCTTCTTACTATTGACTGGACATTTTATAACCAAGTTACAATTTTGCACAAAATGCACTATTTCTGCATAAAACGTGACAAGAATTTTTTGGGGAGAGGACACCCTCTCTGAACTCGACACCATGTCTCGACGACTTTGACGTCTGCCCCATTCTAAAATTCCGGATCAGTCACTGTTCAGTGTGCGCTATTGTGTTTAATTATTAAAAACTAATTTGGCAATAAAATATTCTTTTTAAACTACACGTTACGCCACATGAAGTAAAGATGTTGTAAAATGTTGCTTGAAAGTTGTGAAGTTGTTTAACGTCTAGGCTGGCTCGGCTTTGTATTTTTTGTAAATACGTCTGTAATATGAGCATCTGTGTCACAACAGTAACTAATATACATTAATAAATAATAACGATGGCGAGTTTTGGTGCCGGCCAACAGGTCAGCGTCTGAAGTAAGGCACGAATCGATTCGGTAGGTTAGACTGTAGGCAGCCGCCGATTCATGTTCATAAAGTAAGCCATAAAGTGAGTCATAAACATTGAAGCTTATGCTATTATTACTTTTCCAATAATTATTATTGGTTAGGGTGCAGTGTATGTCGAGTATGGCGCGAATTACGATCGACACATTTCGCGCTACAGATATTGCTGTTGTTCTCCACGTTCGTAAATATATACAGTAGGCTAAGTATTAGTTGCAATACAATTTCGAATCGCAATGAGCAGAAGCCAGGCCCAGAAGTTTTAAAAAAATATTTATTATTGCGATAAAACAATCTGAGTACTTTCTAGTTAGGAGTAGCGTTTCTCTTTCTATCGAAGTCGCGTTATGCGAAAAATTCAGTTGCTGCATTCATAAACAGGCCAGTTACCCGGCGGACAGACTGTTATTTATAAGACACTTTCAGAAACATTGCTGCTCTTTTCTTAGCCCATGGCACTAACCGGAAATCGATTTCTGTAATACGTCATAGATTCCGTCATCAGCCCCATCAGCTGGCGGTCATGCATGCGGCAGTTCATTACATGACTGCAGATGATTCCGACTCCGAATAGTTTCCTTCCGTTCGGTTGATAATGCATCCTGGATCCGTGATATTTCGTTACGTGTCATGCATCTCTTTACGTCGATTTCCTTGGTCGTCGACTTCTTTACATAAATAGAAACTGGCAGTTTATTTTTTGCTATCCTGTGTACTGCGTAACGAAGATGCTGTTACGGTTGAAGTGTAGGGTGTATACGTATTTTGTTAGAGGTTTCTTACGGTTAATTTTCAGTCGCGTCAAACTGGCCAACTGGCCTAGTTTACGGCGTAAATTGGCACATGAAAGTTCGATTTCGGAAGTTGCATATGTGAAGAAGGAGTGAAACGCGTGTATTGTCAGAAAATTTGCTATAGGTCCATATGCGCACCAGAACTTAGCGTAACTGCCAGGATACGAGTAGCTGTTTGGCATGTACATTGACTGGCGGACGACAGTGAACAGAGTTCTGTTGATAAAAACGCTGCATTGGCTCAGTCAGCTCAGTCAGCTGCTGACTAGCGATCACTCAATTCCTGGCTCAGCTCGATACGTTAGGTCTACGTGCAGAGGTAATCTGAAGGCCGTCGTACCGTACCGCTGCCCTTGCCTGCAGATTTCTTCTCATGAATTCAGCAACAGTGTAGCGCTGCTGCTGATTACGTTCTATCAAGTGCGTCACTTCATGTATAACTAGCCCCAGTGCCGACATATTGTGCGGCTGTCCGACTAAAGCTGCGCAACCTACTTACCATAACCCTGACCTTTTTATCTTTTGAGCCGAAAACAGGCACACTGGTTACAGTTCTGAAAGACAGAAAAGGAGAGAGAGGGGGAGAGAGAGTAGGGGTTAATGTCCCGCCCGACACAGTATAGGTCATTTCGGGGACGGGGTTGCAGTTCTGAAATACGTTGACACCATTTGTGGTTATTCTACGCTTTTTTCGCGTTATAAGCCCGTACAGATAAGACAAACAGACGGAAAGACAGGCAAGACCCGTAATATGGTCCATTAAGACGGCCACGTCATAATATTGAGTAGAATGGTAGGATGGATAAACTGTGCAACAAAATTAAACAAGAAGAAGACAGAGCAGACCCCCAGTTGAATCATGAAAGCAGTAACTGACGACGGATCATTAGAGGTATTATGTCATGCATCACTGTCCGAAGTAGGCCTACAGGCGGGAGCTGTAAATGACATTAAAAGATAACTGATCGGCCCTCTCTTTCCCTCTCTCTTCACACCAATGGTGCCAGGTTCTTTTTTGTGCACGGCTGGGCTGAAGTTCCGAGGATGTTGCTGTCGGTTTTAATCTGTCGTGTCTAAGCTGTTACGCCTTTTCAAAAGCAGAACCGTTTACAGCTGTGACCACTAAAGTTTTACGACATTGGCTCAGCGATAACTGGAGAATGACTGATGGCTCCGTTGATGCACGTAACAACCTCAGGCAGATGATAGTACTGCTGTAATGCAGCGTTTTGGCTGCCAGTGCCTTTAAATGAGAAAAGACCAGAGGTGCAGTGAGTGGGGGAGAGGAAAAGGAAAAGAACTACCAAATTCGAACAGAAGATTATAGCAGACTCTAATATAAATCTTTGAACTGAATTGTTTTTTGCTTATGCTGAACACTTTAAGTTTTAAATAAGTTACTACGTTTGGATTCAGAAAAATAGATATGTTGTAACGATTTGCCGGTACTTCAAACGAAAAACGCTTGAGTAAATCCAGCTGCAAATCCGTAGTGATTTGCGCCAACTCGATAATGCCATTATCGTGCCCCTTAAAATCACCCCTCACATCTTAGGCTTATTTCTGTGAAAAAGACAAATCTGCGCAAATCGCAATTAGGCCTACGGTAAAATTTTAAACATATACGAGACATAAATAAAACAGTATTTCAGAATGTTATGACACCATGATATTGGGAACTTTTTCATAAGACATAAAATGTCTGGAATTCGGTGCTCTTATGTACGCTGGCAGTAGCAGCAACTTGCAAACTATCCAGCTTTAAAGCATTTCGCTTGCCGATATAACATATTCTACAGTTTTAGAGCTATGGCCGAGTGAAACACGCAGAATATATTGCATTGGCGTGGTTGTAGGTGCGGTATCGTCGTCACTGCGGCGTGCCGGTGTGCTGACGTCGGCACAAAGACGTGCACTGCGTCACGTTCTGACCAGGCCTCACAAACACAAGGACCGGCGTGGTCGTCGACAGCATCGACAGGCAACCATTGTCCACACCACTTCCATTCTACCGGCCTCGCAACAGCTCGACAGCAGAAACGGCACCGGTGCTCAGTCGTCTGCTCTTTATAGCGCTCGTAAAAATGCACGTATATTGTGCCGTGTCGTCGAAGATTTCTGTTTTACGGCACGTTAATTCCGTAATAATAATGACGATTAACGATCAAATAACGATGAAAACATTTTGGTAGTTATTTTTTAAAACTAACAGTAATAAATGTGCAAGAAACGCATGTTTTTGTTTGGCAACTCTATAAGAAGTGCACTAAGACAAGTAGTGACTGTTTGTTTTATCTCGACTTGTAGACAGACCGAAATGTTCACGTTCTTTGGAGAAGCTGATAGTCGTTATCAGATACTTGTTATTGTAGCGACCTTTCAATGTTTTAAAATATATTTCTAGTAATGCGACTGTAGTCGAAAATGTGATGATTAAAGTTGTATCAGTTGCTATAAATGTAGTGTACAAATAAATTCGAGGCAAGCTGATCAGATTTATTTCGTCCAGTTCTGCAGTTTGGCCTAAGTTTGTAATAGTGAAAGGATCATCAAAATCGTTTACATTTAAATGTAAAAATAGATGTCAGCCAGTGCGCATTACAAATAAATCTGTGCCATCTTTATTTTTACAATAACTTTGGCAACTGGTGACCCATTTTAATTATTTCTTGAGTATTACGTTTTCAAGTGAACTGCGCGGAAAAGCTGAAAAACTTGTCTACCTCACGTTAAATACGTTGCTGTTTTATTCTGCGAAATTTAACTTGTGCTTTTAAATACAGCACTTATTTAATTTCAAATTCGTGAAAATCGTTATTTACAGTAACTGTCAATGAGTCGTATACACCGTGGATATTAATTCTTCATCCGTAGGTGCTTTTTTTACAAACGGTGCTATTAAGGAGTGTATAAAGCGACAAAACTCAACTGAAATGTAATGAAACAAAATGAAATAAGAAGCGCAGTTCATTTCACTTAATTTTTTTCGTTTTATTTCAATTCTTTTTATTTTTGTTTCTTTGAACACACTTTTACAGCGTGTGTGTGTATGAAAATTTTTATTCGCCGTCACTGGTAAACAGTACGCAAGAAAATAGATAAGAGACAATGTAAAAGAATAAAAAATAACAAAGACATAATGTACAATAATACTAAATGTTAATATATGCGCACATCATATGCGATGTGGGTGCAGTAGAGCAAGTATCGACGTTGTCGTCGCTGCACCCGAGTCGTCGAAGCACCCTGACCAGTCAGCAGCTGGCACTGAGTGGTCGCCGCAAGAGCATCGGTGTCAAGCGAGACGGTCGAGAGTTCTGGGAGGTTAAAACGACTTACCGACGCGGCGTCACGCCAGACAGCCTGCGACCCTACACCGTATGACTATGTCTCATACTGATCTATATTGAACACTACTTGTCTGATACTAAGTTGATAATACAGAAGTTGATATAGGCCTCACTAAACTTTTGCGTGAAGAATAATGTTGCTCTCCATCGGTTTTCGATCGCTGTTGAATTACTGTTTTCAAATAAACGGTAACTAATAAACCGTGTGAATGTGGTGCATGTTCAAATTATAAGATGTCAAACAAATTAGCAAATCTACGTTGTAGTCTGTTTAGTAATTAGGCTGTCATATTGTATTTAGCCGAATAAGCGGCTGACGCGGAAGCTGCCAGTGGACACGGAGTGTGCCAGCTTACTGGTGGGACATGTCGATTTCCTGGACGATCTCGTCATCGGGTATTTTCGGTTCCGGTCTGCGACGCTGATCGAAGGACTGACGGAAGTGGCTCTGGTGACGCGCTTCTTGTTCGTCGCGGTTGGTCCGTCGGATGTGTCGACGATAGTTGACCTCACCGAGCTCGGTCGAGCGTGCGCGACTTTACTCAACGACAGGGTCTGTCTTTGTCTGTCTGTCTTTCTGTCCGTCCGTCTTTATGTGTGCGTGATACGTGATTGGTTGTATGGCTACCACAGAAAAGTTTGAAGGTCGGACCAATTTTCATTCACCTTACTCAGTGACGTATGTGTGGCGAGGGGCTTGCACTTGTCAATCTTTTTTTTCGGGGGGGGGTTGTCAAAATTGTTTAAAAATGTAGTTCTGGGGACGAAGTGAGAGCCATAAGCGCATATAACGTTTGAACTAGAGGCGTATTTGCTAAAACATCTGTTTTTTGGGTTAGAAAGGCCCAAATCTCACTCACAGCTGCCCGTTTAAACGTTTATTAATGATCCGATGCTCATACGAACAGTAGCACCCACAAAAACTAATTGCAACACTGCACACAGAATCAGATTAGTCCGTTTTTTTATCTAAATTTAGCCAATAAAAATGTATTGAAGTGACTGTTTTTACGGGTCATTACAGTCAGATCTGTTTCACTTGGTGTGGCACTGGCAGGTATTCTGTGAAGTGGCGTATCGAGCGGACAGCGTGCAAAACATTGTCGACGGAATCGACGAGTTCCTCGACGAGCTGATCGTGCTGCCGCCTAGTGTCTGGGACCCGAACACTCGCCTTGACCCGCCACTGACAACTCGTTCCAAGGTCGTTCTCATTCTCATCATTTTTATAGGCATAATCCGTCGCAACAAGCAGAGGAAACATTGCGGTGAAGCAGTAGTGTGCCAGGAACAACTGCACAGACCGAAATTGCACATAGACCTACCTACAGTTGTCCTAAATAATAAAATCAAAAATAACATAGATTTAACAAATAATAATAAATAACAATGAGCATAAAACGGCGAGGAACGCAAATTTTAATCGCTGCATTAGAGGATGGAAATTGGTGAGTTTTATCGAACTTCCGGGCTTTTGCCTTGTCTGCTTTTTCTAGTGAATATCTTAGATATAAATCGCCCTTTGTCTCCATTGTTTAAATAAGTGACTGTTATTACAGTGTAAGTTGTGTAACATATATGCAATGAGTTTTATCAGTCACCCAACTTCAGACAAGAAAAGAATTTAGCGACGAAGATACAACTTTTTTGGTGTTGTTGTTTTTAGACCCATATCTTCGTTAGACATCGCATCTAGACCTACTTCCGTATTTATGCTGACAGCGTGCGGAAGTGTATTGAGCATTCAGCGCAGATCTACATCATGTACGCATCAGATGCTGATGCACCCTCGACGATTGCAAAAGAAATTCGATGCATAAAATGACAGAAAAGGAAGGGACTGTCGCGTATAACACTGAGGCAGACATCCTGACCTTAGGGGAGAAAATGCATTAGGTTTGAATTTAACAAGACTTCAGCAGCAGATAAGAGCGACTATAAGACCGATTGACGTCGGTACAGCAGAGAGAAAAAATGGGAATGTGCAGGGATTTCGGAAAATTGCATTGCGCCGTCTTTATAGCTGTTTTACAGATTAGATAAAACCCGTCACTGTATGACATATAAAGCACACAGCAGAACTTTTTTCATGTAAGCTATTTTGCACAGCTTTTGCATTTCTAAGCAACATAGGCTATCACCGACATTCGGGCAGCGTACACGTCTGTTTAATAACTATTTAGGGATTAATTTTATTAATCAATAATCACGTTAATCGCGCGATTAATTATTTTATTTTAACCTCCGTATTTTTAACGTTATCTGGTTCATGTTAATCTAACAACAGAAGGCCGTCTTGCTGCTGAACACACTTTCGGCAGGCGTTTGTTATTGCCATAGCTCCCTAGCTGCCAAGCTGATCCAGTTTGCCGCCAGTCGTTCGTTGCGCGCTAATTAGACAATTCTGCTTTATTCTGCCAGTCTGGCTGACAGAATGACGACCCGATAATAAATAGCGCTGTGGAAATGCTGCTTGTGGCTGCAGGAGAAAACATGGAAGAGAGTGGATTTAGTAATGAGGCGAGCTCCTTCACCCGATGCCGTGTTAGAACCGTCCGCCGAGGACAAGTCGCTACGTCGAACAGGAAGGTCGGTCTGAAGATTCTGAACCAATGCTTTCTGCAAAAATGCTTTCACATAGAATTGTGTTTTGTGGATAAAATAGATTATAGTTGATGACATCCACATCGCTCGCTGCCAGTGTTCGAATATCGACTGAAACTGAAACTGTAGCCTATAGACGCTCGCTGGCTCAGCAGTGTGACAAAACATATTTCTTTTATTGCAATGTATACTTGTAAAGTTTTAGCTCTATGTCACAGTAAAATGGAATTCGTGTATATTATTGTTGTCATTATTATTGAGCTTGATGGGCAGTTAGTCAGCGGCTAACGGTAAAAATGAGGTACAGTGATGTTAACTGAGTGGTGCTCTGACAATTTGTTGTGTGGTCGCACCGTGTATCTTGACCGTCTTTCCGTTTAGACGCTAGTTCAAGACACATCTAAAATCAGTTTCTGGCTGCTTTTTGTCGGGCCTACACTGACTGACCAGTGCATTGGGAAAGCAGTGTGGCCGCCGTACGAAAACGAAAAGGCGTAGAAAAAAAACAAAATTGGTTGATACGTTTCACTAGGCAGGGCTATCACGTCACTCAATTTTTTTAGCTCAAATGGTGGAAGATCAGGCGGACGGCGGAGCAATATGTCGACACTGGGCCGACGTAGTTTCCTAGTTTGTTTTGCTGGTTCGCTGATTCAGATTGTTCGGTGGATTGATGTTTGACATTCGACGTCGGTATCGTCACTACGCTACCGACATCACAGACGGTCTGAACCTGCAGTGTTTAGCGACAATCGTCTTCCTCTACTTCGCCTGCATCACGCCGATCGTCACGTTCGGCGGCATGATCGGAAAGACCACTGAAGGATGCATGGTCAGTTTTCACAGTGCGGCACTGCCCGCCGCCGGTTTCTTTTGTTTTGAATCTTTAAATTAATACATGTTTAATAGTTAGTTGATTTTTTTATATTACACGTTAGTGGCCAGTCAGTCAATTAGTCAGTTACCGGTTGCTATTTAACGCCACATGGCAACACTGTTCGTTGATGCGCTTGCAAAATGACAGGCTCAACAACAGCGTTTTCTTTGTTTCAGAATCACAAATATTAATCTATATTAGAGGTCTTTTTGACCTTTTTGCACCTGTTTCTGCATTCACTTTGACGCTACAAAATTTATTAGCCTGTACTCAAAGCAGAGACATAAAAAAATTAAAGCAAAATAAAGACAAAAACAGATTGAACACAATAAAAACAAGAAAACAAAGATTTTTTGGTCTAAATCGGTGTACATTAGTGGAAGTTATCGCAATATTAAAACAGTGGTTCCGTTTTTGGAACACCCGGTATATTTTTAGTTTTAATTGGTTATGTAGCTGCTTTTTAATTGTTTGTTCACAGGGAACGATGGAAATGCTTATAGCCGGCGCTGTGTGTGGTCTATTGTATGCATTGTTTGCCGGCCAGCCGTTGACAATCGTCGGTGCTACGGGACCGATGCTGGTCTTTGAGTCCATCGTCTTCAGAATATGCAAGTACGATCATCTTTATAAACACATACTACTGCGTCGTCGGCGTATAGATATTTGATAAAATGCTACGGTAAATTATTGTACGCTGCAACTTCGTGATTATTTTAACGAGTTAGTTTAATTTCAACTATTTCAACTGTCGTTAAGCTGGCCAAAGCCAACAGGCGAGCTTTGTATTTGTTTAGTCACATCGTTTAAGTAAAAATCAAGGTCAAAGAACGGTCGCATTTGCTTTAGGATGTCGTTGATCGCTTATTGTGTTGACCCTTTAGTGTATCCCGTAGATGCAGTGTTTTACACGTAGAACACGTATTTTTTCATAACTTGATTACAAGGGATTACAGTTCATCGCTTAAGCCATCATCTACATAAAAACCGCCGAGAAATGTTTGCTTACCGTTTTTTTTCAGAAATAACGTTCTCGGTGACGCATTTTGCCTCCGGCCTCCCACTACTTACTGCAAGAGAAAAAAACGTCGTCAAACTGAAAATTTCTTTTAAAACTTTTTGTTTCCATCCTGCGTAAATTATCAGTAGCATTTGTCTTGTATTTTTTGACTGACATTTGTATTGTGTTTTATTTGATAAATTTTTATTTGGCACGTTTTATATTACAACAATCCAGCCAGTTTTGGCTGCAAAACTATAATAAACGCGGCTTTGACTTGGTTTTCACACAGAGAGAACGGTATTGACTTTCTGTCGTTCCGGCTGTGGATCGGTGTGTGGATGGCGTTGTTCCTGCTGACTGCTGTCGCTCTGGATCTGAGTGCTCTGATCCGTTACATCACCCGATTCACCGAGGAGAGTTTTGCCGTGCTCATCTCGGTCATCTTCATGTACGAATCGGTCGTCAACGTCGCCGATATATGGGTGACTCGCCCACTGCGCACCGGGACGGCCGGCGCCACGCCGGGCGATATGGAACAATGCTACTGCAGCGAACGTAACAACCTGTCGACCACCGCGACCACTGACCCTGACAACAGGCACCTGCCCGCTTCGGTCACCGTCCAGCCGAACGATAACGGACTGAACCGCTCGCTCTACAGGTTGATTATAAACGCTTTGTCGAGATTTCGTGTTACTTTTATAGCATTGTTAGGCGAAATCGCTCTAGCGCAGGCGATTTCGCCTATAGCTATCTAGCGTGATCTGTCATCCATCGTCTGTCTGTCATCTGCCACATTCGTGGACCCTTCTTATGCCGTTCGATGGATTTACTGTATTTACATGCCGTTTAGCATTTACACTTGCCAGAGATTGCACTTGATTACTTATGATTCATCAGAGGGCAGCAGCGACGAGCGATTTCGCGTCATTCCAAATTACTTCGGCCACTTGTTCGTTCTGCGTCGACGCGCTGCTGCACGACACGCCGGAGAAACTAACACACTATCGTTGCGTTATAAGTTGAAAATTGGTTCAAGTCAGTGGAGATTTTTTCACATATAGTCTTCACTTGCTACGGGTTAAGGAATGAGTTCGCTACTTTGGTGGCAGAGTATCGTACTTTTAACTGAACGACTGAGCTCGGAGTACCACTGTCAATGATGACCTTCAACGTATAAATTAACATTAGCATTTGGCTCAACCTCGTATACGTCAATTGACGGTTCAGACTATAAGCCGTGAGTCTCACGCCCCAGTTTTTTCACTCTTGCTTCTTAAATGTTTCACGTTCGTATTTTATTTACTTTGTACTTTCTTGTATTTTTTGTTTACTTGCTGTCAGTGTCTTGACGGATGAAGTTGTATATATATGTTTAATATTGTCAATTTTGATATTGTCAGACTGAATGAAACAAATGGAGATAGAGATAACCATATTATTATGATAGAACGAATTTAACTTTAAAATGCTCTGAGAATCGTTTGGCGGTCGAATTCCACCCAGCGCAAACCCCTCTTAGCTAAATATTTTTAATGGCGGAGCAGGAACAGAAATAGGATTGGAAAATTGAAAGACAAGGGAGAAGAAGGGATCTGTAATTACAGTGCGTACGTTGTGTTGTCAGCACGGAGGACTGGGCGACAGTGCTACCAGAGCACTGTGTGACGCACGCCGGTCGAGTGCTGGTCCGGTACGACTGCGTTTCTACCAGTAACTGCAGTGACCACGGCTGGACGGCACTTGACCCAGTCTGTCAGTCCGACGCCATCACAAACGCAGTCCCTGATGTCTTTCTACTCTCATGCATTCTCTTCCTAGGAACATTCTCTGTCGCATACTTTCTCAAGACGTTTCGCACGTCGGCGTACTTTCCCACGCAGGTACGTGCGTTCGTTTTCGTAACCGCCTCAACGTTATCAAGCGACGCCTCTTTATTTGACCGAGTTGCTGTGTTATAGTAGGACTGATCTTTAGTGTTATTTTTATTTTCGCTTTAAAATAGTTCTAGCAAGTATAAATAAAAGACGAAAAGAAAACCAAATAGAAATGGTAAGTAAAAATGCACGTAAAATAAAATGCAGAGAAATGGACGAAACAGCATGAAAGAATGATTAGAAAGAACGACACTAAACACAAATACAGTACACGCATAAATGTGCAGCGTGCAGTAGTCTAATCAATTAGTCTATGTCAGTGTCAGGTGTTAGTCGAATGCGGCGGTGTTTGTATAGGTGCGGTCAGTTCTGGGAGACTTCGCTGTGCTCGTGGCAGTTGTTCTATGGACGAGCGTCGACTTCCTGCTTGCATTAGACACGCCCAAACTCAACGTTCCCACTGAAATCAAGCCAACTAGCACCAGCAGGTCCGTCTTGCCTTTTTACGCGCCAGAGTTAGCATAGCTAGCTTAGCGCGTATTAGCTACGGTAATTCTGTCTGTCTGTCTGTCCGTCCGTCTGTCCGTCCGTCCTGATGTCACGTCCCGGTACCGTTCCAAGTCCAGGTGAGATAGAGACTTCGGGTTTACACCACATGATAGCGTAGAGTCTCTAGTATTTCGCGACAAAATTTCATGCTTGGACAAAGGGGTCCCCACGAACGAGGGGGCGAAATAGGGGCACCCCCTCTACAAAGACGTTATTTTACTGGTATTGGCTCGTCTAGCGATAGGCACATACATGCTGTTTATCATAACAAGCACTGGCGACGAGCTTCTTAGGAATGTCAACATCAATGACCTTGAATGACCTTAAATCCTCAAAATAAGGGGTTTTAGTGAATTTTTCGCGATTTTTAGCTGCGATGCACATTTCAAGAGTGAATTGCGCCGAAATGGTTGGAGATGAACCAAGACAAGCTGCTTGCATATGAAATTTTCGCCAGTGAATGTATATTATAGCAGTCCAAGTCTCGATCCCCTACGTTCAAGGATGTCTGCACAAGCGGGTGTCAAATAGGTGTTCCCTTTCTAAAAAGCGGTTAGTTTTCTGCTATTGGCTTGTCTGACGTGAAAACGGTTGCAGATAGGCACAGACATGTTGCTTATCAATGACGTGCTTTTTAATGGTATCAACATTGATGACCTTGAATGACCTTGAACTTTAAAATGGGGGTTTTTAGTGATTTTTTGCGATTTTCGGCTGCAAAAGAATGAACTGCGACGAAACGGGTGGAGATAGTCCAAGATTACCTGCGAACAGGAACTGCTATAGACTCTGGTGCATTCCATCAGCATTAGCTCAGGTTTCTTGTTTCATACCAATAGGAACGTCTTGTCCCTTCTCGCTTTCTTTTCCAAATACACTTGTTTTTTTATTATTTTAGTTTTAAGAAGAAAAATATGATTCATTAGGACGTTTCGTTTGTGTCGCAGAATGTGACTCACTAACGACTGCTTGCTTGTTCAGTCGCCACGAAGGCGGAAACAGTAAAGATAAACAAGACAGACAGACAGACTTGTCTACGCCAATGAAATAATCTGATGTCATTCATGGACTAGTGACTACTGAATGCATGTATAATTTTCCGTCGCATTTTATCTTATGTTTCTATACTATCTAGTATGGTTGATTTTGTAGTGGCAACGTTGTTTGTACTTGGGGATAATAATTCATTGAATCTATGCCAAATACAAATAAATACGCAGACGTAACATTTAGCTCACAATAAAGTTGAGTAATGTTTATTCACTGCAGAAATACAATTGCTGAATAAAACATGAGACAGATGCTCTGTTATCCATGTCTTGTGAAGAAAGCCCCGTTCCATTAGATTTTATTTGATTTACGTGTAGATTTCGCAGGCGGTCGCAAGGTTAAGTTGAACGCACAAATTAATAGCGTGAGTTTGATATGCAGAGTGCATGCGTGGTTGCAGAGGTTGGTTTATTCATCCGCTGTCAGTGACGTACTGGTGGCTAGCACCAGCTGCACTGGTTCCTGGTGTTCTGGGCACCATCTTAGTCTTCCTCGATCAGCAAATATCGACCGCCATCGTCAACCGAAAAGAGCACAAGCTGAAAGTACGACATTTTTTTATTTGCCTTATTGCGTGATTAAAAAATTAAACCAATTCTGTAGCCTAGTTATAGAAAACAAATTTTTGGCAAGAAATTTTTGGTTAACGATGTTAATTTGACTTGATGAATTTCATTGTTGTTTTGTTGTTTTTGATCTCGTGGTTTGGTTTTTCCCTCGTCCTCGGTCTCGAGAGAGTGGCCTCGTTTAACATTATCAAAGGTTGTGTTGATGGTGTAGAAAGGACACGGCTATCACCTTGACCTGCTGGTGCTGTCCGGCATGGTCAGTATGTGTTCATTGTTCGGTCTGCCGTGGTTCGTTGCGGCCACTGTCCGCGCCATCACCCACGTGCGTAGTCTGGTCACAGAGTCTGACGTCAAGGCGCCCGGCGACAGGCCGCAGATGCTCGGCGTACGGTCGGTTTATCAATCCATTTCGTTCATTTATTTACTGTTCGCAGTACTACAAATTTAAAACGTGAATTTGTTTTAGACTTTCGCCCAGTTTCTTCTCGACGTATCGAGATCCACCAGATCTGCCGGGACACGGGAATATCAGTGACCGACGCTCTGCAGCTGGCAGAAGACCGCTGGTTTTGGCGACAAATCGCAACGGCGGAATGCTACGGCTGAACGCTTCGCGTCTTGATGATGATGATGATGTATCGTTCGATGTCACCCATCGCACAGATGGTCATGTGGTATTGACTGGTTTTTGGCGACGACAAAACGTCACGACGATGAATAATAATTAATCATTATTATTTAACACTTGTTTATTGTTTTTTTTATTTGTCAGCTGCTTCAACTAGTACTACTTATTATTTAACTCGATTTACTCGAAATTACACACTCATTGCGTATAGAAACAACATTATTTACTTACTTGCATGGAAACAAGCCGGTAGGCGACGTGGCTTGCGACTACTAGCGATCGCAGTTTTGCGGACAGACTGGAGACAGAGAGACAGCAAACGCAAAGACGCAGACACGCTTTCTGACATCAAGGGTCGCTTATGACAATGCAAAACAAAAGACGTTGGATGAGGTCATGATTTTGTAAGACTTTGATATCGAAGGCCACTTGACCAATGGACTCGACATTCCTATTCGTGATGAATGATGACCATACGTCGATCTTGCACGGTTACAGAGATACGCGGCCTCCCGACCTTGACTTTTTGGAGTCACGTTACGTCATCGGTTACGTGATTATTGTTTAAGCTGGGGCCCCCTACTCACACCTGTGACCCCCGCATCACAAAAGTGGCGGGGCTATACTTTACACCGGACCACAAATGGGGAGTTGTGGCGAACCGCCTCACCGCTGGGCAGGCGTATTAAAGGCTAATAATATGCGACCGTGACGTGGTGTAAAAATTGATGAGTCGTTTTCATGTTGATCTAACAATGTGTAACAGAAGTTTGTGCAATGTTTCTGTAGTGAGCAGCGTGTGACGGCGTTCTGCATACATCTGCTGATTGGCTTGTCTACACTACTCACCTTCATTTTACAGGTATATCACTAATAGGGTGTTTACACGATCCAGCAAACATCCAGCAAACTTCCAGCAAATGTATTCAAAATACACGTGCTAATTGCTGGACGTTTGCTGGATCATGTAAACACCCTATAACTCATTACTTTTATCGCTTATTACGCTCTCTGTGTAATGTTTTGTTTGTACGTACCCGGTTACCGGTACAGTACTAGGTTGATACAAGAAAAGGTAAATGGTTATATTGTTTTAGTCTTATTCGCAAACAACTGGTCACTTTTGCAAGTACATGTACATGTAGGTTATTATGATTACCGGTAATTGCGTAAGCTTTTAATTGGAGAAAGCTGCAGAAGAGACGATTCCAGAGAAAGAGATGATAACTAAGAAATGGATTACACCAGAGACACTAAGTCTAGTTCAAGAAAAGAGAATCTTGAAGAAGAAAAGAGACAGTAGCGAAC
>Ga0209367_1004491_pt1 | contig 19252 bp, 11 predicted proteins | sample WorMetLIZISLAND2_FD_187412 | JGI IMG/M metagenome (GOLD analysis project Ga0209367, IMG submission 187412) | Marine gutless worms symbiont microbial communities from Max Planck institute for Marine Microbiology, Germany - Olavius geniculatus... ...
ACAATCAGCCGAGGTACCTCGGAGATCTTGCATTAAAAAAAAATAAATGATAAACAGTAGTAAAAAATCAGGCCTTCTGAGAACTACCATTCCGGGCGGCCTAAAAAGAGAACATGTCTAGTTTTAGAGATAAGCAATCAGATAAAATGATAAATCTAATAATTTAAAGATAACAGATGTTGATGAAACAGACACGTAGAATACACACCGGCAGTAACAACAGTTACACAGACAGATAAACACAGATAGACAAACAGAGACATAGACAGATACATAGACACACAGCTCACAACGTAACAGTTCTTGTACTCCGTTAACTCAGAACATTACTGCAGAACAAAACAACTCACGGAAACCACAAATCCCAACATCATCATGAAATTGACAACAATACACGAAATTGATGAGCAATGGGATTTCCCTTTTCATTGCCAGTCGGAGAAATATTGCTCCAGTACTCTTCGCTTGGTGGTGTTGGAATTACGATGATAAGGTCCAGAACTTGTGGGTTCGACTTCTTGCTTACTACATGGATGAGTGACTATCGGACTATCTCAGTATATAACCAACACCACCAAGATCAACTTAGCCTCCTATCCCTTCACGATCGGTAATTCAAGCACCAGCCTGTCCATCTGGGGTTAAGTCGGGGCACATTCACCTATGTCAGGTGGCAGGTAACACTGTGTAATTCCATATGGCAGGTGACGCTCTGTAACTGAGTTGGGCTCCTCATAAACAGCTAAACACATGTTTAACCATTTTCGGCATGAAGAATGGTACCTCTTCCAGCAAATTCAAATCATGGCACTTGGCATAACTACTGGTGACCTCAAAAAACTGGCCATATGAAAATTGAGTACAAGAAAATCTGATAATGTATGATGAGCAGCAGTAAACCATAAAAACTTCGAACTTGAGGCACATTATTACAAGACATAATATACTGTCACAAATGCATTTCAAAGTCTAAAAATAAATTACACAATTCAAAAAAGACAACTCAAGTGAAAACGAAAAAAAATAATGAAGTTATTAGTCCCCAAGCAATCACATAATGCAGCAGCAATATCATACGGCAGCATTCAGCAATGAAAAAAATTAAACTATTTAATGCACATTCTAAATACTGATTACTCTACGTTTATAAACAAATAAGTTACTTATTATACTGATAAAATTGATGAATTTTACTTACTGGATCAATTAATTGATAAATTACTTCTTATAAAATGGATTCACAATTATCACAGTTTCAAGATAAATAACTTCTGTTTTTACATGTCGATGTTCTGCTTTGTTTTTGTGTGCAAGACAAAATTTGGCCGATTGTCGGTTTTTCCCAGCATGCCAAAATTTTCATATCATTTCTAAAAAGCCAATCAGGTTACGAGTACTGCAGTGAGTATTGAGAATTCTAACGAGTATGTAACAAAAAAATGTTTGCACAAACAATAAAAATTCACGAATGGCAAGAGCAAGCCAATAATACTGTCCCTCAGAAGTAAGAAACTGATCTAAACATGAATAAAAATAAAATGTAGAAAGTAGAAAAAACTAGAAATTTGGGGCAAAGCCCAACGTGAGTCCGCCCAGCGCCCTAAGTCCGATTGGGGGAAATTAGAGGGGGGGATAAAATTTCCCTGGCATTAAAGTCACGTGGCCCGAACTCAAATGCATTGGTATACGCCGAACTCGCATTGTCGACTTAGGGTAGGTCAACATGAGCGCTTATAACTTTGTTCGTAGTAAACGGAATTTCACAAATCTTTTTTTGTTCAACGCCGAAAAGATCGTTCTCGTCAACGCCATTTACATTTTGTCACTATATTCATCAGTTCCAGAGGTATTTGCGCTCAAACTTGAAAGTTGTCGTAAATCGCACCGATTTTTGCACGTTTTTTGCCCTCCGAAATTTTAAGGGGAGCGGTGCCCACAAAAGTTGTACTTGCGTTAACACCCCCACTTACAGGCACGTCAAGTGCCAAAGTTTCGTCGGGCTACACCCCCTAACTCCCAAGTTATAATGGCTCATTTATTCCATTTTAAGCCAATTTTCGACCCCCCCTTTGAAAAAAGTTGTAAGGGGGGCCCCCGTCCCCTGTGGGGTGTGCGCTAGTAAGACTTGGTCATTCTCTAGCGTGTGTAAAAATTTGGGGGCGCAGCACCCCCTAGGGGCCGAAATATGGTCTTCCAAAAAATGCACTTTGGGTGGGTCAACATGAGCCATTATAACTTGGTTCGTAGAAGACCGAAGTTTACACAATTTTTTTTGTTCAACGCAGAATTAACCGTATTTGATAACGCCATTTAGATTTTGTAGCTACCTTAATCGGTTTCAGAGATATTTGCGGTCAAACTCGAAAGTTGTCGTAAAACGTACTAAATTTTGGACGTTTTTTGCTTTCCCAAATTCTAAGGGGGGCGGTGCCCCCAAATTTCGTACTTGCGTTAACACCCCAACATAGAGCCACGTCAAGTGCCAAAGTTTCGTCAGGCTACACCCCCTAACTCCAAAGTTATGATGGCTCATTTATTCTATTTTAAGTCAATTTTTGACCCCCCTTTGAAAAAAGTTGTAAGGGGGGCCGCTGTCCCCGGTGGGAGGTGCGCTAGTAAGACTTGATCATTCTCTAGCGCGTGTGAAAATTTGGGGGCGCAGCACCCCCTACGGGCCGAAATATGGTCTTCCAAAAAATGCACTTTGGATGGGTACGATTTCACATCGAGATCTCCAAGGTCACTGGACCAAACTTCACCGGACTTGTTTCGCCTAACGCAAAAGGAATAGCGGTAAACGGAATAGAAATCCGATTTTGAATATCTTCATCCATTTCGGAGATATTCGCCGCCGAACTTCAAAGTTGTCCGAAATCGGGCCAAATTTTGCATGTTTTTCGCCCCCGAAATTTTTTTGGGGTGCGCCCCCCAAATTTTTTTTTGACTGGCATTATAAAATAGGGCCTATTACTGACCATCGTGCAAAATTTCAAGCCGGTCGGCCCACACATCTCGGAGATCTCGTGCTCGGAAAAAAAATGTAAAAAAACATCTGGGCTAAAACGTAAGTCCGCTCCGCAAGCTATCGCTTTCGGGCGGACTAAAAAGTTTCTCAAGCCACTGCTTGGAACCCAAACAAAGTCCACGAAGGCCTTGCCAGTGCAAACACCCAGCGGGAAATTAACTCATAAAACAGCAGCACTTTCAAGTAAAGTACAGGCTGTGGCCCAAACATAAGCCATAAAGGGCTTGCCATTGATAGGTAAATTGCGTATTTCTAAATGTAAAGTTCTTTTTAGGATAAAAAGTATTTTATTAAAACTATAGTCAGGAATTTGTCTTTTGCACATTCAGGAGTTTGAAGTTTTAAAAAGTTACCTGAACTAAAACACTGTATTATCACTTCTGTTAGTAAAAAAGAAGTTATAACTCTGGGGTCGGTTACAGAGGGTGGGTTTACCCAATGAAACTCACTGAGTTTTTTGATGAAACGCCCGTGTAAAGTTAGCTCAACCGCAGGACCGTCAAGAACCACAGCAGGGCCTGGGAAATCATTCTGGTAGGGCCCTGAATTAGGTGGTATCTACGGAGGACCTGTCCACAAAAAATTTTTGAAGATACCCCCAGAGTGGCACAAGCTAAAAATTTTGTGTTATTTCCGATAGCTCTGGGCCGTGGCACTCATTTTCCTGGGTCCCCTGTTCGGCTGAACATGTAGAACATGCATGAATCTGCCCCTGAACTGTTTAACGAATTACTAGCAATTGTGTGAAAATGACAAAGTAAGGTTCAGAAGACAGAGTACTGAAAACATCAATTCTTTCAAGGAATAGTCAGATTGGTTTTTAAAAAACTGTCGCAGAATATTAACGACTGACGTAAGCCCAATTCAGATGATCAGTGGATCAGTTTTGCTGTCAAACATACAGTGTTTTTCAGTGATGGCGGAGCCCACCAAACGTCGCTGGGCCTGGGAAACCCTGCCTTTCTCCCCATCAAAATGGGCCTGCTGAACCCAGGGTACACTTGTAGTTAGAAAAGTCCACAGTCCTTGAGGTTGTTCTTGATAATGATGTCCGTGACGGCATCCATGACAAACTTGACGTTGCCTGTGTCGGTGGCACACGTGAAGTGCGTGTAGACGTCCTTCGTGGCAGCACTGCGGTTCAACTGTTCAAACCTCATGCGGATGTAAGCTCCTGCCTCTTCATACGTGTTACGACCTAACACACGGACACACTGCTCAATCAATCGACCAAATAATCACTCAACTGATCAATCTGAGTTGCTTCAGTAGCTCAATGTCAATATCAAACCAGAGATGTAACAAACATTAACGCACATTTTTATAAAAAAAATTTTTTCAAACACTTGAGACATATCACTGTCTGAATCCACTAATTAACTTCAGGACATAGTTTTTTTTCAATTTTCATATTCAGGATTTTTTGTCATCATTCACAAGTAAAAATCTACTATTATTTCACTGCAACTCTTGAAACATTTTGGTATACAAATATTTCAAATCACTGTCAATTTTGTGTTAATCATTCAACATTTATTACTGATTAAAAATAAAAAGTTGGAAATTTTTACTGCAAAAAAACTGTTAAAAACGTTTATAAACATTCAGCACAACACTGTAGTAAACTGCAGCATAACAGCAGAAGTCTGTCTGTCTGCTGCTAGTATTGGCAGCACTGCTCTCAGCCTGTGTCTAATATGCAAGTTAAATAATACTCAAGACAAATGTTACAAGCTGTGCTGTGTTATAAATGAATTTAATCACACCTCACATGAGAACGACCTTCAAAGTCTATGGAAAAGGGCAAATTTGACCCTCAGCCAACCCAAAACTGCTGAATACTGAATTATATTCATTCAATGTAACAGATCAGCAGGCAGTCAGCTGCACCTCGGTACTCTGGGAAGCAGATGGCGAGCGGGGACGTGCGAATTTTGTCAGCAAACAAATCTTTCTTGTTGAGAAAGAGAATGACGGACGTGTCGATAAACCAGCGATTGTTGCAGATTGAATCAAACAACTTCATGCTTTCCGCCATTCGATTCTAACCACACATATACGAATATCGGCAACCTTTATGCTTTGCACAACAGAGGGTGAAGTAAGATAGATTGCCAATAGTCAACAACGCTCTCTCCCACAGCTCCACAACTGACGAGTGTTAAAATAGCACTGTGTGTGCAAATTATATGCTAAGTGAAACGAAATTGTAATACACGGGGTGGCCACTCTCCAGTCATGATCAAATTCCCTGACTTTTCCAGACATTTTAAGAGAACATAGACGGAATATCGCCCCTCGGAACAGTAGCGATATGATGTCTATTGGCAACAATTTTAATTATTTTCCAGAGAATTAACTGACCAAATTTAGTGCACTTTAAACAATAAAGGCAAACAAAAGTGGCTTACTGGCACCGCAAATTAAAAAGTATGGAAGTACAAGTCTGCGAGCGAAGCGAGCAAAAAAAATGGAGTTGAACGCAAATATTCAACTAGTAATGAACAGTTTTGGGACACTTTTCCCTGACAAGATTTTTTCCCTGACATGTTTCAAATTCCCTGATATTTCCAGGTTTTCCAGACAAGTGGTCACCCTGAATATATTACAAAATACCTATCAATTATCTACATTGCATTATAAGCTAAGTATACACGTATACAACAAGCAACATGGTTGTTTGTTGTGCCTCTGGGCATGTTGTAACGTTTCTCAGGTGTAGCTACTTAAACTACATTTTGGCCATTTTTTGACACGCAAATATCATTTTAAAATGTTACATCGTAGAAACATTACTCACAATTTCCTGGTCCTCAGCCAAGCAAAGGTCATACTCGCTCAGTGCAACAAGGAATATAATTGCCGTAACTCCCTCAAAGCAGTGTATCCATTTCTTTCGCTCCGACCTTTGTCCTCCAATGTCACACAACCTGCGATTGCACATACGTATCCAACTCACTACGATGCAGTTAACAGCATTCGTGACAGAACTCACAGGTGAGTTAAAAGAACTGCTTTTCCAGGGTTCCCACACTTATACTAAAAACAGACAATATCACTCAGTAGACTGAATCGACTCTCTGTGAAGCTGCGAGAATGTCGCAAGATTGAAAGACGTGGAAAAATAATTTGGCCCCAACGATTGTTAACCAAGAAACAACAAGAAGAAAAGACACCTTTACTGATAAAAAATTCCAAGACTTATGGGACTGTCAAAACGTATTTGCAGGATCTCCTCAGAGATCACCGATGTTTAAGCATATGAAAACAAACAGTTCACTCACTGTTTACTTACTGCACATACAGAAGTAATCTAATGCACAAAGTTCTTCATAAGTAAAAGTTCGCAGGTATGCAATGCCAAATATTTGGAAGTTTTATCTCATCACTGTATTTCAGTAAGTCAGTGGTACACTGCTACATGTTGTTTATTTTGAACCTCCAGGAAATTCATCAACTGTCCAGTTTTTCATTTTCAGAATCTGAGGTTTTAATTTCTACGATGTTCCAAGACAAAACTTATTTTCCAGGACTTTCCAGGGCTTGCAAAATCAAAGAAATATAATCCAGGATTTTCCATAACTTTCCAAAAGGCATGGGAAATTGGAAATCCTGTTTTTTAAAAAAACCTGGTTGGCTTTAGTGGGTTGTTTGGGTTAAGCACAGTTTTTTTTAAAAAAGCAGTTTTCATGACTTTTAACTTGTTAGAATGAGAACTGTTACATACTGTCCAAATTAAGTAAATATCCAAAAATTTGCACACTCATAGTTTGAAAGTTGAGCAGACTGAGCTTCTGAATGGCATTCTGTAACAGTTAAAAGTTAAAGATAGTGTATAGCTCTTTATAAGAAACCCATATCAGAGCTACAGAGTGTCACCTGCCGTATGGGATCACTCAGTGTTACCTGCCACCCAACACAGGTGAACGTGCCCTGCCTTAACCCCAGCAGATGGGCCAGTAATCGCTTTAACTATCCTGAAGGGATGTAAGGCTGAGTTGACCTAGGTGGCTGGTTACATACAATATACAACACAATACAATACAATGGAAAATTTGCACTCAAAAACTGACAAACACACTGTCAGTTTAATCTAGCACATAAACATACAGAGATGGTCTACCTGCCCGCAGGCAGTTACCCATCCACGTACTAACCGGCCACTGTACAGCAACTTTGTTGACCTGACACAACGCCATGCTACGCCACACCAAGAACCACAAACCCACAAAGTTAAGAAGTTTAGTTAACACGAAAATGCATAATCTAAAATTGCTTACTTGAAACTCAGTCCTCTCTGTACAAAGTTTGTCTCCACAATTCCCGTTGTTTTCACACGTGTACGCAGCACGTCTTGAATCAATGGCACGTAGCCTGGCTGTGAGATTCTGTCCAGAGAGTTCAAGTAACTACAACAACAAACCCCTGGGTACTACTACTATTACTACAACAACTACATCTCCAACTAATGCTGCTGCTACAACAATATGCTACTGCTACGAGGTAAAGGAAAAGTCTTCACATTTATCAGCACTTTCTCACTGCTTGTGATTGCAGGGTCAATGTTCATTTCTGTTTCAAGGCCCTGAGCTAGCAGTGAGCTGCAGCCCAGTTATATGAGCATTATGTTCTCGACAGTAAGGCCGGTACCAAATTTTACTGATTGGCGGACAGAGGCAAATGTGTGTGAACAATGTGAGTAGGGTAGTCACCTGGCAGTGGACCGGCTGGGAGTTCAACCAGTAATCTCACAATCACTAGTCCGACACTACCCAGCCACAGCATAACTAATACTACTAGTCTACTACTACTACTACCACTACAACAACACTCACTATTCTGCAGAGTCGTTAAGCTGGTATTCCCGGGAACGTTTAAAGCAAGCTTGTACGCCGGGGTCGCGCCAGATGCGTTTCATCACGGCACCCAACTCTACGCTTAGCACGACATCGTCCATGTTGCCAGCCACTGTGAACAGCTGCCTTGCATCTCTCTGTGTTACAACAACACAACAAATACTACAGCTACTAAATACTACTACAATCATTACTACAACAACAACTACTAAAACAACTACTGCAACCAGAATACTGTGTACAATGTCATCTGTTGCCGGCCACTGTGAACAGCGGTCTTGCATCTCTCTGTGTTACAACAACAACACAGCGAAAACTACAACAAACCAACAACTACGACAACAACACAACGACTAGTACAACTACTAGCTCAGTACGACGTAAATAGCAGGCGTACAGGCGTAAATACAACCTACGACATCGTCCACGTTGCAGCAACAGTGAACTTTGCACCTCTCTATATTACAACAACAACAACTATTACTACTACAAGTGTCCAACACTACTACAAACACTACTAATACTGAGTATGATGTCGTCAGTGCTCCCAGCAATGGCAAACAATTGCCTTGCATCTTGACGTAACAATCAACAACAACTACAACCACCAATATACTACTAATACTACAACTATCACTACAACAGCACCTTACCATGTGTGCTCAGTGTGACATCAACAAGCGCCTCACGCCGACATGACGTCCTATCTGTGCCGATGAACGAACACTGGCACAAACCCTAACCACCGACCCTATCCCTAACCCTAACTGACCCTAACCTAAAATGTGGAAAAATGTGAGAGTCGTAATTATTCATTTTCGAGGCAATAAATGTCTGAGTTGGAGATGAATGTTGTCAAAAAAGTGAAGTTTTTTAAGACTTCACGTTTTTGCAACATTTAACCCCAAGTCATTATCTCGAAAAAAAATTAATTACGACAGCGAAGAGAAAAAAGTTGCAAAAAGTTTGCATCCATGAGAACTCAAACCCGGGACCTTTTGGGCAGTGGATGGTCAAGCTACCAATCAGCTATAGATGCAGGAGCTCTTGGCATATAAACATATATAACAGTGTGTGCTCTGTTTTGGTGTATCTAGAAATATATATGTGGATGTGAACCGGACTTAAAAGAGTGTTGAGTGTAGACTATTTCGTATTTTGCATGCTCTATTAGCTATGTGTAGTTGCTACTTTAATGTTTGTATATTTTTAGCCATCGGCTATCGTTTTTATTAAGTTGGCAGACTCAATTGTGCTATTTACGCCTGTGCCATATATCCGTGCTATAGTATAATTACTGGGCATCAGCTCACTGCTAGCCTATTGGCTGGCACAGACAGGACGTCGTCATCGTATTGGTGCGAGGCATTTGTGTGACACAGCAACAGAGTTTGTTTACATAAAAGTTACACTGATGTTGACAAGACGATCAAGCAGTGGTGCACCCAACCAAAAACTTGCATTGAGGCCAAATGCAGCCACTTTGAGCACAACTTTAAGACTTGACCACAATAGTGTGGTGGCAAATAACAGTAAAACAATGCAGAGCATGGGACAAACAGAGAAACAGACTGAAAGACAGAGACATTTGAGCAAGATATGCAATAAAACTTAATATGGCTGCATAAAAATTGTGTTTGGGTTGTTGAATTTCACTGCTGTTTCACTTGATATTTTGATTTGGTTACTTAGTCGACAGAGTGTATAAATTTGGGCATCAGACGGATGGACTGTGCTCTGTGAATACCTTGCCCAGAGTTCTTACCTGATTGCGGAATTACTGGGAGTTAAACCCCTGACCTTGTGCTCATTAGGTCAGACATCCTAACCACTGGACTGTCAAGCCACACCAATGTTGATATATCAGACAACTCACGATGCGGTCAGGATTGGCAAAGTCGATCCTGAGCTGTCCCATGGCTCGAATGACAGCTAACAGACTCTGAATTGTGTTGTTATGAACCACTGGTCGATACGCCAAGCAGTCCTCCTGCGTGTAGCCGCCCTCATGGATTATCCTATCTCATCATAAACAGAGTTATTCTTTCAGGCTACTGATCGACAAAAACAATTACTGACATATGTTAAACTACAATGCATAAAGCCATCTAAATCTACATGCTGGTTTCTCTCCCATTGATATGCCAAGCATTAACCTATAGCCATTCTCCAACCACACAAACAGTCTCTATCTATGCAACTACTAACTATAGACTTGAATTGCTACACCAAGACTTCCTACTTCCTTTCTGTCTCCAAAATCAAGCACTGAGTGCAATAGCAAACAGGCTAAAAGTCTGTAAATAAACTTGAAAGCTCAAAATTGCTCAATTTTGAATTACGATGAAAAAGCACATGACCCCAGCAGCGCAACAGCCAACAAAAACTATAAAAAATACAACATGCAAAACTCAATTTTAAACATGATTGTAATAAATTGGACACAATAAACACAAGTTTATGCACTCGTGATATAGTATTAAACTACTTCTTACTTCATCTGCTTAACAAAAGTGCTTTTTCCAGACTCGCCAGCACCTAGAAAAAACACAACCACCAGTAAGAACTAAAACGCAAAATGTACAAATCTGGCATATCATGCAATATATGCCATATAAATCAGTGCAATGCTTAACAAACACTACCCAGTAGGCCTACTACTACTCTTGCTTTCTTCACAACCACTAAACCAGCCTGGTTTTCTGCAGTTGATGATGATGATGATGATGATGAAGGATGAATTAACTTGTAGCGTGGCGTTAAGTCCTAAGACTACAAGGACACGTAACAGTGAAGTCACGTAATAGTAGTCAGCGTAATGAGACGTTCTTAGTCATGTCTGTAAGACCGGGCAAAAAGTTCGGTTTTCAGTCTGCTGCGGAAAACTTGCAATGACGGCGATGACCGGACTGACTCCGGCAAACTGTTACTATGTAACAGTTACCACGGACCAAGTTAGATCAAATCCAAGGAAGTACTTTTGAGGATCACTGAACCAAATTCTTACAACTGGACGCCCGTCTCAAACCAACATACTAACAGTATATAATACTGACTATTGGACAGTCACAAAATTAACGCCAAAACAAGTGACTTTGACTTTCAAACACACTACACCCCTTCCTGATGGTTTTTGTTTATTGCTACTGCACTTTTCTAGAGCAAAAATAAAGACTGGAGAAGGAGAAAGGAGTGAAGATGCTACGTATACTTTAATTATTTTACAAGTAAACACGTGTACAAAAAAGTGGCACAAAATACCGAAAACTACCAAAAACACAGTGCCACCATGTACAGCAACAGAAACAAACTAAACTGAATTTGAACTGCCAGTTCATTTGTTTAGTAGATTACACTCCTTAAGGAAACGTCAAAATAAAGTCGGCTGATTTCTGTGGGCGTTGTTTAGTTGCCCGAGAAAATCGGCCGATAAAATCACTGAACCACGACACACGGCCGACATTTTCGCCTGCTACTTGACTATTTGCACGATAAAATCGGCTGATTTCATTGAACAACAAAAATCGGATAATTTTTGCATGACATATTACAGATTTTTGTCGGGCGATTTTGTCGACAAATAAAAATGGCCAACTAAAGATCATGACCTTTAGACTAAACTAAACTGAGCTGACATTTCAGTTACTTCATTTATTTCTGTCATTCGAAACAAGCTTTGATACAACTTGAACGATACACATTACACAAGTGATTCTCAACCTGGGTTCTGTGGAGCCCCAGGGTTCCGCGAGCATCTGTCAAGGGTTCCGCGGCTCGTCATTAAAAAAAAAATAATAACCTAGCAATGTTAGAATATTTGCATTGAACACCAAACGCTAACTTATTAGTGTTAGTGTTAACAAATCTTGTGTCCATTTATTGAACGACCTTAATTTCCTGAAACATGCTGCTTGAAAAATATAAAAGCTTCGCCCATTTGCGCAACTGGCTGGGGGGTCCAGACCCCCTGAGCTGTCCATGGGCATAAAAACTCAATGATTCAATGATAATCTTTGGGCCATTGGCAACCGCCTCGTAAAGTGTTTTTGGTTACGACTGAAATAAAAATGCTAAATAATGTTACCTAATACGGCAAAATTAAACACGTTTTTTGCCTGCTGCTTTATCGTCAGCGTTTGAGGGTTTTGCCCCAGACTCCCACAGGTTTTCTGCCTCTCGACTCCGTTGGGGACATCAGTCCCCAGACACCCTAAAAATTCCACTTTGCCTACGCCATTGGACTCACCGATCATTATATGCCATGGGGTTCCGTGGGTGATTTTGACACTTATGTAGAGTTCCGCTGCAGCAAAAAGTTTGAAGAACACTGCATTACACAAATGTTTAACATACACACATATGGTGGCAATATCACTGATCAACGACGAAACAAAGCAAACAGGTTAAGTTAGCAAAATCTCACCAAGCAGGAGCAGTTTGACTTGTTTCGAGGCTGACTCCGCCTCGGTCTGTATCCGAACATCAATCTGCTTCGAGCGCTCAGTAGCAAACTTGTCTTCCTTGCTTGACAAACAGCCCATGCTAATGGACTAATGCTAAGGCACTGCGAATCTGCGGTCCTGAGTCAATATCTCACTAGAGAGCAGCAAACTATTCTGAGCAGTAACGTGTTCTACATGTCATCCCTCACTCGCGATCACTCACATGATTGACCACTTTGACTGAAGACATACACCTATGTACGAAAAACATACAGATAAATGATTTTCACATAACATATATTTGACATCTTCCACCAGAATCAGTCAACTGCTGATGAACTGTTGTGCATTAGATAAAGCACAAAATAAGACTAGCAGCTAGCACTCAAATTGAAAGTATAGTGAACCGCAAAAAAATAATGTTAAAATGCTGTGCTAATCAACGAAAGTCTGAACGTTACAACAGTTTCACTAAAACACACTGGGAGGACACTAAAACAGTCATAGGGGCAAATTGCCGCAACAGTCCACTTAACGCACAATGCCAGGACAATGGGCGACTTCATTTTTTGACTTAGACTTTTGCTGAGTCTTTTTGCTGAGCCAAAGCTAAAGCTGAATGCCAAAGTCTGTACTTAGACCAAAGTTCAACTAAACGATTAAAAATGGCGGAAAACTAGTAAACCTAACAGGAAATAAATCAACCAGTTACGCTTGGACTTGCTTATTTAATTGTGCCACGCACGCAAATGACGTAATTACATAACGTCTTACGTCATTGTGTAGCCATTACGGCGTTTATTTTTGGTATCAGACTGTTTTAATTTACTAAACTATCCGTGTTAATCGCCATGTTTTCGCTCAGCAAAATCACTTCACTTCTTGACTTAAGTAAGTACTTAGACCGAAGTTTAGGCTCAGCGGAAGTCTCAGCGAAAGTCAAAACTCAAAAAGTGAAGTCACCCAATATCATATGCTTGTCCAATTGCCATATAGCCATGGCAGCACTTAGCACGTCAGAACAAACACCAGACCACATATGCGTATGAGGACATTGAGACAGTTAACTAGACACCATCGATAAAACATTATGTCTACAGGGTGGCCCAAAAAATACTTAAGCTATTGCATTTTGTCCATCTTTGCTAAATATTGACCAATTTTCATAATTTTTTCACCAGTACACTATGTAAGAAATTTGCTACTCAGTGGCATGCACACCATACTTGTTATGTCACTACACTACCTTGTAAAACATAAAGATCGACAAGAAATATTATTAGACTGTGACCAATCTAATGTACTCCTCGCACGCATCATTTTCTTTTGTATTCTTTTAAGAGCTTTTTTGTTCCTTTCGGCTTGTATTAAAGACCCGGCGTCTAATTTAATAACCAATTTAATAGTGACTGGCGTCGAGGTCGTTATTGGAAATTGTCTCCCCGAAGTTCATAAAATATTGCCGATTTTAGGAACTGAGAGGAAAATATTTCCAATAATGATCGACGATGCTAGTTGCCATTTGTCATTATACCTCAACGCATGAGTCTATCTGGCACCGTTACGTAGATATGATGCCTCAAAAATAATGGGGTCACGACCTTGACCTTTTGGGGTCACGTGACGTCATCAGTCAAATGACCATTCTACTCCCGGCGGTCGACTTCCTATGGGTGGTCAGCAGTGACCATGCGTCTATCTAGCACTGTTATGAAGATATGGCCATTTGAAGTTCTTTCAGGAAGGCTCTTCCAGGAACAGAGGTCGGTCGTCGGTCGGTCCTCAATATTACACTTATTACAAAGTAACAGCGCTCTGCGTGATATCCTTCACAGGAGTTTGCAGAGGATACGGACAGAAACAGAAACACCTTCCCTATAGGTTTGACATTTTTCAGCCGCGAAACCTGGGTGTGGAAAAACCCCCGAGGTTGAATCCTTAGGCAATTTGCGTTAGTTAGCGGGACGTTGCATGTGACTAAACTGTAACAGAGTTTGCAAAACAACCGATATATTATTTATTGACAGCTAATGTTGTTCTAAATAATAGAAACTTTGCAGTGATCAAATTATAACACGAATTTTATATGTAAACATTTACCGTAAACAAAGCGCACTAGTTTGAACAAGAATACAAAGGCCCGGATGTAAACAGGTGCTTCAGAATGCGTGATTAAACTCTTAATTGCACATTACTATTATTTTTACTTAAATTAACGATAAAAATATTTTAAATGAGTGTTGCAATAGTTAATAAAGTGTTAAAGTAGATAATAAACTTAAGCAATGATTTGCATTTAAACACGATCAGGGTTTGAAAGTTTTGCTTTGAGAGTTTTTGAGTGGAATTTCCGCTAAGAAAACGAAACTGAGACGTCGTTTCTGTCGACTTTAGCGTTGTAAGCTGTAAATTAGTCTGTTTTTTCGTCGTTTGCATTGGTTCGTTGTAGTTTCGTAGACTCTAACGTTTGTTCTACATCACCGAGTTTTCTGTGCGTGAATGCCAGAGCGATTTTATTAGATTAGCGAAGGATTACATCGGTGCGCAAAAAGTTGATGTCTGACTCATTTCTATGACTACTGTAACTCGGCACTGGTGTGCAGTGCTGTTACGTGCAGTTATTCTCACGACACTTGATTTCCGATAAATATTGAGAAACCAGAATGCAGTCATCGATAAAAGTAAGTAACATATCCTGCCATAGTTAATTACTGATCATGCTATAATGACAACTTATGATATTTATATTTTGTGCTGTTGATGTGTCACATATTAGTATTTTATACAGGTATCATTATAGAATCTTTACACGAAATTATCTTTTGGTATTTGCCCGCTTTGCAGAATTGCATATTACAGTGTTTCAAGTAAAATTTAGGTTTCCAATTTGATATAAATTGTTTGACCATGACTTAATCGACAGGGCCCCCAAACTAGGGCATCGCACTGACGAGCGATCATTGTTTGATTAGGTGGTTGCTGCAAAATGATTATAGGTTGTGATTGCTTCCAGCGAGAATAAAAACTACGAAAGCATGAATAACGAAATTGCTGACTATCTCTGGAGTAGGTCTATAGGCCTACAGTAGGGGGCCTACCGGTACATTGATTGTCTTGGCAGAATGGGGACCCGGGCCATAGTAACTTCCTAGCAGTTTTTGCTTCTGTAATTGGCGGATATTTACTTTGTTTAAAGTTTTAAACCCAGCGTAATTTTTGTTTAATACATTGAGAAAAGTTAGTCAGTTCCACGGAGAGATTCTAGTAATACTATGGTATAAAGTATTTTTTCAGTAGTATTTTTTGTAATTTTATTTGTTGTGCATCTGTCTTACATTTTATTTGTTCTGTAAGTTGCATTTGTATTTCTCAGCTTTTTTAAATAAATGAATATGATGTACAATCACAGTGTTTTTGCTGAATGTGCAGGGTTATGATGGATGGTCCAAGCCACTGTGTCTCATACAGAATCTTCATGGCCAGGAGATGGCAGTTGACCCGGGAACGTTTGACAAGCTCTGTCAGATCAAAGACAAACTTGTTGCAGTTTCTGCGGTTGGCCTCTACAGGACAGGAAAGTCTTATCTGCTCAATAAACTGGTTGGAAAGAATCCTGGTTTGTTGAATGGGATTTTTGAGGTTTATATTAATTAATTTGTCTCGGTGTTAACTTTTCTTGCAATGAACTGAACTCTTATTAATTTATAAGGTAATAAGTTAGCCATGACTGAAATGTCATTAGGGGCAGACTTGAGGCAGAAACCTTTATAGGCCACATCACCAGAAAGGCCTCCTCGACCCTCTATTTTTCACCTTTTTCTTCCCTTGCCGTTTTCCCTGCCCTCTTCCCTCTCCTTTCTGGCCTTCTTTTTTCCCTTCCCTTAGAATTAGGCTTCCTCAAATCCAGCTAAGGAGTCATAGATCTTGGCTGTATTTGGAAACTTGCGTACTTAGAACACTTGCTTGGCATGATTACGATATGACTTAATGTTGTGAGCACGCTGCATATTTCACATAAAGTGAGTAAGTGAGCAAGTAAGTAAATAAGTATGTAAGTAAATTTGTATAGCACGCCATGTCAGCAGGAAAACCGCTGAATCTACGAGATTATTTAACATTATAGAAGAAAAACGTGGTGACAAAGAAATGAAGTGTTTGTGATGGAGTGATTCCATCATCCTATGCGCCCTGATTCTTTCTGAGACTATGGCGCTTTACAAATCATTTACTTACTTACTTACTTACTTCAATGTGCAGGTGGCAGAGGCTTTCGGCTGGGCAGCACGGTTCAGGCGATGACAAAAGGTATCTGGGTTTGGTGTGTACGTCACCCGTACGAAGCAGACACTTGCCTTGCACTGCTAGATACTGAGGGACTTGGAGACGTTGAAAAGGTAGTGAACATACTGAAGTGTGTACTAAACAGTCTCAGGTTTACAGTCTGTTGCAAAACATAATGGTTTCTGACAAAATAACTCTGTACTTTGCACGCACAGTTTATTAAAGAATTTGTTTTTTTTTGCTGGTTTCCAACTGTATATTATATTACAGCTGTATAAGCTGATTATACCTGATAGTTATTACCAGATAATTTTGTAAAATTCCTTCAAAATAATTGAAAGAAATTTTGACTGATTAGTAAAATCTGTAATTACCTTAGTTTGTTTATTCGCCTTTATTGTAATTTTTGTGCATTTCTTTTTTGAGTTTTTCGGACTTACCATAGGCTAATTGTTATAGTTTTTCAGTTACTGTTTGAACCCTTGTTTTTTGTTCATTGACATATAACTGGTAATAGTTTTGCTGTGCAGGGAGATACACAGAACGACTTGCTGCTGTTTACGCTGGCAGCGCTGCTAAGCAGTACTCTGATCTATAACAGCCGAGGCACAATTGACCAGCAAGCTCTTGAACGACTCAGGTCGGCTCATCTTTCGTTCAATCAATTCCTCAAATAATACACATTTGTATACCGCTATTTGTCGCAAATGAATCAGAGGCTCATAATGGCAGTTTGCTGTGGGCAATATCAAACAGTTTTGTTTTTAAAATTAAGCTTCAAAGTGCTGAGAATACTGTTTATACTGTTTTAGTGTGAGTCAAATTTTAATCTTTTTGGCACCCTGTAGAGTAAGCGTTTGAGCTTCATATCTTATTTGCCTTGGTGACATGGTGGTCAGTTTTTGGCTAGTTTGTCAAGCACAGAACAGCGTAAACTGTAGAACTATAATCTTAGACTGCGAGCATAGACTGATGACGCCGTCGTCGTTAAAATATTAAGCCCCTTGTGTCTTGATTGGTAGAAGTGCCCATAAACATATTTATTCGACAGCTTTAGGCATACTGCCGGTATAGGCCTATATAGGCCTAGTTGCAATATTGCTATATCGGTGTTTTTGTGGTTTAGTTTTGTAGCAGAGATTGCAGAGAAGATCAGAGTGAGTGAAAGTGGACAGGCCAGTGCGGAAGGAGAAGATGACGACGACTGTAGACTGTGCGAGCATTTTCCGTCGTTTATCTGGGCCGTGCGTGACTTCACACTCGAGCTGTCTGCAGACGGCAAACCAATCTCAGCCGACGAATACCTGGACAATGCGCTCACGTTGAAGAAAGGTTCACATCAGTTTTTTTTTTAATTTTCGTTTACAGTTTTAGTAAATAAAGCCCATGTTTACTGACTCTGAGATCAACTCAGCTGGGCCATATATCCGTGAGTGCGTCTGAAGTTTCGGGAAGGACTTTACGTTTCTACGATATTTAATTTTAAACACTGTAACTTTATTTACACTTTTACGCATGACAGCACATAGTGCCGCTTAGCTATTCATAGAGGTGTCTGTCTCTCTGTCAGCGTTTGAATTGCCAGGGGGGGGGGTTGGCAACTGTTTTCTGAACCCCCCTAACACACTGTCAAATTATGTTCTGGGGGGTCAGCTATATATTATACACATAGGATTTATATCACAATTTTGGTCGGGTTCCGACTGTCGAAAAGTGTAACCCCTGAGCTAATTTTTCACAATTTAAACACTGCACTATTTATGTCTGTCTGTCAGACTCTGTGATTCTGTTAAAACAGTGCAAGCTAGGATCACGAAGTATTTGGTGTGAGCTGCCACAATTAAGAACTCTAGTTTTTTTCTGTGACAAAATTTCGTTATGCTGGGTGAGGAGATTTTACTCGAACGAGGGCGTCAAACAAAGGGACCCTCTAAGAAGTCGTTATTTCACCGCTATTGGCTCGTTTAGCGTGAAAACGGTTGCAGATAGGTTTAGGCAGGGATTTGCTCTATCGTAACAAGTACTGCTGATAAACTTACCGGGGGTACCGAAATCGATGACCTTGAACGACCTGTAATTCCAAAGATGAGGGGGCTTTGTGATTTTGGGCTGCAGTTTCAAACCCATTTCTATGCATTTTGAGCTCAAAAACGAGTCCAATATGTGTACAAATTGCTTAATTTTTTTAATCGCATCGAATTCTAATTTTAGTTCCGTACATAATATTGCGTGTAACTTGCATATTGTCAGGGACGAGTAAAAAGGTGACGGAGTACAATCTGCCTCGTCGTTGCATACGTCGCTACTTTCCCAACAGGAAGTGCTTCGTGTTCCCGCTGCCAGTGGTCACTCCAGACGACATGAGTCGCCTAGATGAGTTATCGGAGCAGCAACTGTCTGCACAGTTTGTCGCCGCTGCAACGGATTTCTGCGACCACGTTCTACACAGCTCGCCAGTCAAAGTCGTCGCAGGGCTACAGTTCAATGGCACAGGTCGGCTATAGTCGGGGGCTTTATACCTGGTAAGTAAGTAAGTAAGTAAGTAAATGATTTATATAGCGCCAAAGTCTCAGAAAGAATCAGGGCGCATAGGATGATGGACGCTAGGTGGCAGAAAAGGCTGACTGAAAGTAGTGGGTCTTTAAGTG
>Ga0209367_1004492_pt1 | contig 19251 bp, 24 predicted proteins | sample WorMetLIZISLAND2_FD_187412 | JGI IMG/M metagenome (GOLD analysis project Ga0209367, IMG submission 187412) | Marine gutless worms symbiont microbial communities from Max Planck institute for Marine Microbiology, Germany - Olavius geniculatus... ...
CCCCTCCCCTCTAATTTCCCCCAGTCGGACTTAGGGCGCCGGGCGGACTCACGTTGGGCTTTGCCCCAAATTTCTAGTTTTTATTATATTTCAAATGTTTTTTCGTGTAATTTTCATGTGTCATATGGTTCTTTAAATGTTCAAATTTATTGTAGTGCAGGAAGTAATGACATTGCATGTTTGATGTTTGTTTCATATTTATCATAGCTTACTTTGACAAGTTGGTGTCAAAAATAAAAAATAAAAAAAAGATCAAAAAGACTGAATGCATCTTTGCCATCTTGGATTGTAGACAACCAATCTCAGTGTGTGAAATTGTGCATGTGTGCATGGTTGCAGAATTGTCGTATATGTGGAGATTGTGGTTCCCGCACTCCGGGCAATGGTCCGAGCTCTCGCTGGCACTTGAACTATTCGGTCTGTGACAGCTGCTACCAGCAGCGTAACAAAGGTCTCTGTTGTCCAGTCTGCTGCAAGGCTTACAGACATTTCACACAGTCTAAGATGCTACCTTGCTCACAGTGCAAACGGTGAGTCATTTATTACGTAATTTTTTTATTAAAGAATATTTAAATTACTACTGTTTGGTTTGAGAATGTTTTCTAGCCACTAGCTGGCTGCCTTATGAAACTGTGCTATGGCATTCAAGCTTGCCACATTGACATACAACATTCTCAACTTCTCTCAGCCTGCTTATCTACGTTCTCTGCTCAGTTATCACACTCCCACACGCTCTCTGCGTTTTGCAAACGCCAATCTTCTGTCGGTTCCACATGTTCGCACAACCTTTGCCTCCCATGGTTTTAGCATTGCAGCCCCCACAGTAAATATGCACGTACTTACTTACTTACTTCATCATTATCATCAGCTTGCCGTGCCCGATGTACGAGCGTAGGCGGCTTCATGAACTAAGCACCGATAACCGTTCCTGTTTTCCACCTGTCTTACCATTTCGACCAGGCTTCTTTCGCCCCATTGAACAATATCATCGATCCACTGCTTCTTACTTACTTACCCTCAAATCTTAGTAAGTCTGTTGAGTGGTCTGAAAAGGTTGTTGCCATCTCTCATGTACTAAAAGTATTACCCATATATTTCATAGCAGGTTGCTTACCATACTTTATGCAACTGAGCTTCCATTCATTCGGCTTAGCATGTTGTTTTGATGCAAGTAGTTGGTCAGCACTTGCACCACCCCAACTGCAGTTTTCAATGGATTACCGTGTGGCACTTGTGCTAGTAATCACAGATTATATGTTATACATTGTTAAACTTTGTTATATCTTGATGACATTTATCTTGGTGCTTGTACATTTTCATTTATACAAGATGTGACTTCACTGAGTGTAGTGTGGATAGTGATATGATCATTATTTGTCGTTGAGTCACTAGAACAGGCTGGCAGTGAGTGGTGCTATCTAGTGATTTCATTCAAACAGTCTCAATATTGTGTTGAGTTGAAACATTGCATTTCTGTCGCTGTTAATGTTTTGTGCAGGTATGTGCACTCAGAATGTGATGAAGGTGTTGAACAGAATAAGCTGAAGCCTGAAGATTACGTTTGTTTGGCATGCAAAAACCGAGACACGATGCCGGTTAGTCGGCTTCTGCGCTTGCTTGCATTTGCTATAGGTTGTGTTTGAGTTGTCAAATATGGCTGGTATTTAACGGCATTGATCTATTTATTGTTTTGATGTGAAATTTTCCAGTTAGATCACATTTGCTCATGTTTTTGCAGCACTTAATTTTTCTGATGCTTTGTGTCTGTGGCTTTTCTAGTTTGAAGCCAGTAGCTTGACCGACAGCCTGCCCAGTGTTACAGATGAAGGCGGCCTGCAAGATATTGAAAACTTTGGCATTTTCAAGGGATTGAATGGTATGTGTGATACTGTTCATGGTCCATCTATCCATCAACTGTTGTGGTGTGTTGTTAGCAAAATAGTGTTTTCAGTCCACCATTCAGTCTTGCATTGATGAAGTTTTTGTTGAGCCCTGTTAATAGTACCTGGTTTTCTTAGCATTTTTTTTTCAGATGGCCACCCAGGCTGTAAGGACTTTTCATGGCTGCTCAATATGTCTGCTCAAGCTGTTGATGTGCTCACATGAAGGCATTACTGATATATTTTAAAGGTCCGTGGCCACGGTCAAACTCATGCGCGCAATTTCTGTAGATTTAAATTAGATATTTAACCTCGCATAAATAATATGTCGATTTGAGCTTTATAAATATATGAAATTAATGTGTGATTTCAAACGAAATGCGGCGTTACGTTACGTTATGCGAAATATTCTAATCTATGAGTGCCCGCGGTGACGTCATGACCCTAGCCCATATAGATCATGAATATTAATGGCCTAGCCGACGACGTCATCATTCTAGGCTAGGCCATTAATATTCAAGACGTCTATATGACGTCACAGTGGGCCATCATGGCGGCACGTTTTCTACGTCGTTTTCGTAGATCATCGACTTCAAAGGTAAATTTTTCCATGTTGACAAAACGCTTGGCGCCGATATTACTGTCAAAGTTATCAGAAAATACTGCACTTTCAGGAAAATGGATAAAATTATATGTTAATTTTGGTGTCCGCGGACCTTTAAATGATAGTCTGTGCTCAAGATCTAGAATTCAGACCAGGTTTTTGCCAGCAACTGGTCATACACAGTACGAGCATTAACACAATGCCAGTTTAAGGGCATGTTGGTTTTGAAGGGCTCTTCTTTAATGTCTTTAATGTGCAGTCTATGTGGTGAATATTTCGTTAATTTGGCATTCGCATTGAAACTGCCTGTGAACAGATGTTGGGTCTAGTCACGATGATGTGGAGGAAATGGCGCAGAGCTCGCAGGAGTCACTGGTAATGACGGAGGATTCCATCTCTAGCATGGACATTGACTTAAATGCTCTGGAAAAGGTTCATCTTTGTTTATGCATTTTCTGGGAGTTTGTTAATGACATGCATTTAGCATTTTATCGACTACATCATGCCACAACTGTTTACTCTACAAAGTTTGGAGAACATGCTTTTTCCACATGGAACAAACTTCCTGATATCCATTACCAACACTGCAACTTTCAAAAAAATATCTCAAAACGCATTTTATAACTCTGTTTTTAAGACTGACTATTTGCAACTATTGCAACTTTTTATACTGCACGATGGCCTGTTTTTTTTTGCCTGTATACCTATGCAGTGTAAGTATGTTTGATTGATGATGATGACAATGGTGATTTCTAAGTAATATCATTTGCTTATTTGTTTTACTTTTGGTTTTTACGTGCGAAAGCAGCTGTGCTTTCAGCGCGTTTTAGCTATCGCAATTCTGTCCGTCCGTCCGTCTGTCTGTCACACGGGTGGATCAGGCAAAAATGGTCAATTCTAGGATCTCCAAATTTTCACCGTCGGCTGCCTGGAAGACTCTAGTTTCAGGAACCGTAAAGCTTTTCCATAAATTCGAAGGGGGCCACCCCGAACGAGGTCGCTAAATGAGAGGGGGTGGTCAAAATTTGCGATTTTTGGCCAATAACTCGCTGTATCTCAGTAACGGTGCGAGATAAGGCTTAGGTTACTGTTAATCACTAATATGAAGTCATACACTGGCTTTCGATTGCCGCCGTATTCAATGACCTTGGATGACCTTAAACGCCAAAATAGGGGGTTTTACGGATTTTTTTCGCGATATCGGGCTGCGCAAGTCTATATCATTCACAAGGAGGCGCCACTGTCGCCAACGCCACACGCGCCTATGGCCGAAGTGCTATAGGCTTTCGCGCGTCTTGTGAGCTTTGCTCAAATTTCTTGTCTAATTTATATTATGTGGCTTTGATGATAGGCAACGTTACATGTTTGTCGTTGTTTGTTTGTTTGTCCATCTAATACGGACTCCTAACTCAAAAAAAAATAGTGTCGAAAAGCCTAAATTGGTTTTAATATTCCACTTTGTTGGGGTGGCTTATGTGCCAATCTTTAGCTCACAAGGCTGAAGATTATGGTCACAGGATGTTAAAAACTGCAACAGAATGACGTTTATATTAGTGCAAAAGGTGGCTTTGAGGGTAGGCAATGTTCATAAAAGTGGATTTTGAATTCAGATTCAACATAGATGTGTGGTGTATGTGCATAGCTATATGGATTCAACTCAAATTGCGTTTTCAGTGAGCCGATATGATCATTTGTCGTAGTTAATACTGCATTAGTAATGTGATAACGGTACTGTTTGGTGGTATTGCAGGGTGTTCAGCAGCTCGGCCCAGTGCTGTCACCAGGCATGCAGGAAGCAGGCATAGCATCAATGAGCTATGGACTGGGAGATGATGCTTCTTCAAAACCTGGCGAACCGTTCACTAATCGTGCATCGAGGCTAGCAGGACCGGGCATTGGCAAGCCAGCATTTGACAGTGAATGTGGCAAGAAAGGAAGTGTCAGTCGACAACGAGTAAGATTTATATTACTGTCTTATAGCATTTGGTTCTTGGGATATCTTTTTTTACAATATGTTCATGAAATAGTTTGTTTTGTAATATTAATGTATTACTTAATATTTTATTACTTAATTATACTTACTTTATTTAATGAACACATCTAATAAATTTCTTCCTCTTTTTACTTTTTATATGTCTACTGAACTTGTAGGCATGAATTTTGGCAACTTTTTCTTGGTTCTGTTGTTATGCTGATTGAATCATGTATATAAATTGAAGTGATTAAGTTATTGGGATTGCTGTAAGTTAACTTTATTTGCTTCAGAGCCGCTCGGCTGGGGTTGGGAAGAAGAAACGTCCTTCATCCCACTCAGCTGATCGCAAGCGTTCCTCAAAGCCGAAACTTAAACAGATGAACAGTTGTGATAAGGTGCGCATGAATAATTGTGCTTCTTATTGTAACTTATATTATGTTTGCCAGCTCTTCATGTTGCCTGTCAGAATTTGACATTTGTCACTATGCTAGTTTTTTAAAGCATTTTTTCTCGATTTATTTAGTTATATATCTCAATTTTCAATAGTTTGTGATGACTGCTGGGAGCCTCATAATGTAGTTTGTCTCATTCTGTTATGTATGAAAGTAGCATATTCATTCGCTGTGCTTTGTAATTTGTAAAAGTCGATAGAGCATTGAGAAAGGCATCTGGTTTGTAATAAAAGGACTGCAGCATGCACTAAAAGTTGTTGTAGGAATCATTTGTTTATCAGTCTAACTTGTAGAAAGTTGCACTACACTGTGTCTCAAAAAAACATCCCCGACATTTTCGACTGTAACTTGAAAAGCAATTATCAGATTTTGATAATTTTTGGTACAAATATTCTTGACACAACTTGCGATCAAATGACTAATCAGTTTCCCACCTCACCAAACATTTGTTTCTGCACTACCTGGGGAAAACACCACCAGCGAAATATCACTTCTTTATCCAATGCGATATGATTGCTTAATTAACATAACGTGTAAAAACACATTTTGTTCACATTTCTGACACTTTGGCCAACATTTCATCCATTTGTTCATTTTCAACTGCCTGCAGTAAAATTTCTTGAAGTGTTGGCCCACTATGTGAACACAGGCAAGGAGACGCTTTCTCCATTCATTGACAGCAGTATTGCTAAAGTTCTGCTCCATACCAATCTAGGCTGTACCAGTAGCTTCTTGACTTCACAAACATTCCTAAACTTTGTTTGGTAGACACACTGCTGCATGACAGTCAAACCTTGTAATAGACTGGCCCACAGATTAGGATAGATGGAATTTATTGACATTTTTTCATTCATTTCAACACGTATTATGCTTGGTCTGCTTTCCCTAGGTAGTGCAAAAAACAGACATTGGGTGAAGTGGAAACTAAAACACTTATTTAATAGCCAGTTGTGTCAGAAATGATTCTGCCAAAAATTATTAAAATCTGCTAATCATTCTTCCAAGTTACGATCCATAATTTTGGGGATGTTTTTTCAGGTTTTTCTGTTTATTTTAACACATTTCGCTAGATCTGCTTTCCCTAGGTAGTGCAGAAGCATACGTTGGGTGAGGTGGGAAACTGAATGGTCATTTGAAGGCAAGTTGTGTCAGAAATATTCGTACCAAAAATTATCAAAATATGATAATTGTTTTTTCATGTTACAGTCAGAAATGTCGGGGATGTTTTTTGAGACACAGTGTAGTTAAACAGTTGCATTATATGACGTTCATTCTGGGAAACTAACAGAATGTGATTGCAAGTTATTAGTTATACTTGCAGTTGTTTTGTATGTCTAGCTATTACTGTTGGTCATATACCAGTGAGCATATGGTGTGCATTTGCAGGGCAACGGAAGTCAGGATCAGAATGGTAAAGACGATGACCATGCTTTCACAACTGTGCTGTGTTCAGCACGTGATCATTTCACATTGAAGCAGGACATGTGTCTAAGCTGCGGTGGTTTTGGTGTCGGTGAGGAAGGGAAACTAATAGCATGCGTACAGTGTGGGCAATGCTATCATCCATACTGTGTCAATATCAAGGTGCATGCCAGCACAGTTTGTTTTGTTATCCGTTTAGATTTTGGGCTGTATTGTTATATTGCTTTAGCGCTGTTGGTGTGTGTTTAATAAGCTGTACAATTATGTGAAATGTTGCAATGTGACAATCTCAAAAAAATTCTTTTGAGATCTTTGAGAGTGTTCATGCACTGATTTGGAAAATTGTAGCAACACCGTATTGTGTCTTGTGGTCAAAATTTCTAAAGAAAAGTGCAAAAAGTAATGTTGAAGTAGGCTTATTTATGTTTGATGTTTTTTTTGTTCTGAATTATATGTCATTTGACATATCAGTTGTAATAGTTTGTGTTTGCTCGTTCACAGGTGCTTTATGTTATGAATTTTTTATATTCATGTATAGTTGCTCTGTTTAGTTTACCCAAACTGTAATTTGGTTTAGATCAATAGACGTGTTTGTATTAACTGCCGTGCTGTGTGTTTGGCAGATATCGAAGACGATGCTGCAGAAGGGCTGGCGCTGTCTGGACTGCACGGTATGCGAAGGTTGTGGGAAGCCGCACGACGAGAGTCGACTGATCCTCTGTGATGAGTGTGACATCAGCTTCCACATCTACTGCCTTGATCCGCCGCTGGACGAGGTTCCGCAGGGTGCGTGGAAATGCAAGTGGTGCATTGTCTGTGTCACGTGTGGTGCGACGTCGCCAGGTGTCGTTGACGGCTGCGCGTGGCAGAACAACTATTCGCAGTGTGCAAAGTGTGCCAGCCTGGAGATGTGCCCGTCCTGTTCGGCCAGCTACACTGATGGCGAGCTGATACTGCAGTGTGCTTATTGCGAACGGTTCGTTCGGTCGTTTTGAGTTTTGAATTTGCCAGTGATTTTACTATTTTTTATAATGTCAAGTCTGGAGGCTATTGCCCGCAATTTTAGCCACGGCCCCTATTGCCTAAATGTGACAAGGAGAGAATTGGTGTATGAAAAATGGCTTTCGTTAATGTCTTGGTTCACTTGGCCTCTTTGCTGACAAGAAGCTGATGCAGCCACTGTCTGGAGATGGAGACAACTGATGAAAAAGAGCAGCCATGGGCTACAACAACAGCAACAGATAGTGATGCATTTTAACTTCAATTATCATTACTCATCAGTCTTCACTAGTACTGGTAGTTAATTATTTGAGAAGGATTGTAGATGGATTACTCAGAGACATTGGAGAATTGATGTGTAACAAAAAACAATTCAGCGTACATTTATACCACTTTTTGCTTAAATATACTGGAAGGCTTGTCATCAACAGTGAGGTGAAAGGGTAAGATGCAGTAATGAAAGAGTTAAAAGCATGCTTTTTTGTTTTTGTTGTCAGGTGGCTTCATGCATCCTGTGATGGCATAAGCAATGAAGACGAAGCAGAACTGGCGATTGACCACAATTATCACTGCCTTCTCTGCCGACCTACCACTGGGGTTCCTGCACCTGGTAAGCTGAAGCTGTTTGCCCGATGATGCACCAGACCTCTAGTGACTCCGGCATTTTGTCTTTAACCCCCGGGAACCTTTACTACCTGGGATAAAACAAATAATAATTTAATAATACCAATGCCAGTGTTTATGGTGCTGTCATTATGGCTCTAACATTACAAGAGTTCACCTGGTTCATTTGACTGAATGTAGCACGAGCACCATGTGGCTGCCAACCTTTGAACCAAGCCGATCAGTTTGAGGCGCAATAGATCCGCCGATAGGCAGCTATAGTGACTACATTCACTGTCTCCATTTATTATTACTCAGCTAGCTAGCTGATACTCATTTTACCATCCCACAGAGAGTAGAAGGCTGAGTTGACCTAGCTTGCAGGCTTCGCACCTAGATGGTTTACCTGCTTGTAGGCAGTCACTAATCATACTACTGACCGGGCCTGTTGTAGAGTAACTTCATTGATTTAATCAAACATGTTACTGCTACGCCAAGCTACCAACCATTGCTATACACAGGCATCACATTTTGTTTTCTCAAAAGCCTTTAGTTTTCCAAGTGTTTGAAAACTGAAAAAAATGCGGCATAGAAATTCTAAAATAGAAGAGAAATAAGAATGAGAACTCTGCTAAAGATGTTGTATGGTTCTTTTCGTAGGTGGATTAATCAGTTGCACGAATAAACCTTTGTACAAGATGTTACAGGTCATTGTTGTTTTTATGTACATTAATTTTACGCATAGCAGGTTTTTTTGTAGCAGAACATGGTTTATCAGAAAATCATACCCAGACTTCATTGTCTAGATCTGCTTACAGTGTATGTTATTGCTATGCTATGTAGCTTTTGCACTGAAGCAACTCTCATTGTGATTGGTGCGATTTTGAAAGAATGCTCATTAGCTTACAAATTGTTATTCTCAGTACTACAAGAGGCATGTGGGCAGAAGCTTACTGCATTATCTTTAACTTGGAACTGTTCATTGTATAATTGTTCATCTGCTGAGCTTTTCAGCACATTTCAGGACCTTTGTGACATTATTTACATTGAATGTGGGTGGGAATCTAAGCAGTCAGCTTAGTCTCTACCAATAGCAACTCTGATTTGTTTGTTACATATGTGTTAATTGTGTTTGAATTTTGATTAGTTGACTGACGTGTATGTAGAATTTTTTTTGTTTCTGCAACCGTCGTTGTCATATTATGTGCTGTAGTTGTGCCTCTGGAGACGCCGCCTGTGTCATCTCCTCTCATGCCTGCGACTCCAGTCATGACACCCTCGCAGTCGGTTCTGAGAGAATTCAGTGGTAATTTATATTGTTGCTGCTTGTTTTATAATTTTTTTTCTGCATCTGTGCATTAGCTGTGTTCATAATTGATGATGATTGGTTATTAGGCTGCCTGTCAGTGCCTGTATGTAGGAACGGGCAGTTTTATCTTATGATTTTGCTTTGTTTTTTCTTGTTTTTTTATTCTCCACTTTTTCTCCAAAACCGGACAGCACACCAAGACCAAAATTGGGGGAAGGACACCCTTTACCTGGAAGGAATTAAGGCCAAATTTCAGCGAGATTCATTGAGAGGTTTTGGAAGGAAGGGGCATTTATATCTTGAAAATGGGAATGCCATCGCATTTATTTATTAGGCAGCATCACCAGTCAGTCGATGAACATCAGTGCACGTGCTGAAGACGGAGCCTTCAGTGGGTGGATCCGACAGCTGCATCTAAACGATGTGGTTGTAAAGTCCGTTGATACTCTCCCCTCTCTATCCCGCCATTGGGTTTTCAGCTGTGGACCAGCCAAAGCCCGCAGGTCTGGAGGGCGGACTACTACAACAACAGTGCTCGTGCTGTGTAGAGTAATGCAGTTGCATTTGTGCTGCGTGACATCCCTATGAGGGAAATTTCAACCCCCAAATTTTTCCTGTAATTGGACCTATGGTGCACGCGGCCTCATGTTGGGCTCTGCCCCAAATTTCTAGTTTGACATTGTTTGTTGCATTATCATAGCTACCGGTACTATAGTGTCTGCTGAATAACCTATAACACACACATATATATATACATATAAACATGCAAGCTTCAGTGTAATGTATTTATTATTTTGTACATAAATTTAAGATGAAACCACCATTTATTTCTGTCGTAGAAATTGCCCTGTGACAGAAGTAAATGGTGGTTTCTGCTGCAAGCATCCATTTCATCACCCTCCCTTGACATTAATAAAAGAAGACGAAGAAGTGAAGTTGTATGTAAATAGTTCATCTTGCAGTATGAGTGGTATGTTGATGCAGATATGCCACCAAAAGTGCCGAAGACATTCTTCCTGGATGGTGTTTGCTTGTCGGAGATCGGGTTGAATCAAATCCGAGAGATGTCGCTGAGGTTTGCGGAGAAGAAGCAAAAACCGCGTTGGAGGAGGAACCCATCAGCATCCATTCACCCGGCTCTGCTGATGATGATGTCGGAAAAGATGTTGGAAGATGATCCGGAAAACGCCGATTCAAAGACTGCCATGATGGGTTCGTATCAAACTGCAATGGCATGTCACCATTATGATATGAACTGTATTTCTGGTCTGGCTGGCTTTCTAGAGTATATTTTCTGGTTTTTTTTGTACAGCCTTGTTCTAGTTTTGTTGTTATTGCTGAGAAAGAAAGCTGTATGTCAGTAACTATTTTTTTTATTCTTGATGAATGGGGGGGGGTGAAAGTGGCAATGTCAGATGTTTCTCCCTGTCTTAGTAGTAAAGCGTGGATGATAGAAGCAGGTGCATAATCTGTAGACTGATGATCCATGAATGTAAACTATGCAGTCTTGTGCTGCAGTATTGAAAGTGCTGTTTGTAAACAAATGGCCTTTATCATTTCAGTGATCATGGTAGTAATGGTGAAACACTTTAGTATGCATCAGTTTTGGGGGAACAACTGGTTTATTTTTGGTGTTCAATACTTTTTTTGTTGATCAATTGTATTCTGAATGTCACAGTGATGTGCATTGACAGATACTCCCGACACTGATGAAGCTAAACTTCCTGATGCTGCAGCGGCTGATGAGTGGGACATTGGTCTGACATCACCACCTGTTGAACAGCAGCCTGTTGATGCTTTGGCTGCTGTTACTTCTCCGGAGAAAAAGAAGAAACCCAGAATTCGTGCCCATGGTACTTTGTTACCATCATTGTATTGTTCTGCGAGAGTTTCCCACATATTGTTTTTACGCGCGAAAGCAGCTACTGCTTTCAGCGCGTCATAGCCATTGCAATTCTGTCTGTCTGTCTGTCACACGGGTGGATCAGGCAAAAACGGTCCAAGCTAGGATCACCAAATTTTCACCGTCGGCTGCCTGGAAGACTCTAGTTTCAGGAACCGTAAAGCTTTTTTATAAATTCGAAGGAGGTCACCCCGAACGAGGGCGCTAAATGAGAGGGGGGTGGGCAGAATTTGTGATTTTTGGCCAATAAGTCGCTGTATCTCAGTAACAGTGTGAGATAGGGCCTAGATTACTATTAATCACTAATAGGAAGTCGTACAATGGCTCTCAATTGGCACCCAATTCAATGACCTTGAACGCCTAAATTTTTTGGATATTTTGGCGATTTCGGGCTGCGAGACACATTGCTAGAGCGAATTGCGCCGAAACCAATTGAGATAGACATGTACAAGCTGCACATGAAATTTTCAGCATTGAACCTAGATTTCAATGATCCAAGTCTCGATTTTCTAGGTTCAAGGAAACCTGCGCACGAGGGCATCAAAGAGTGGTACCCCCGTAAAAGTCGCGATGAAATGGCTGGAGATAGACCGACAGTTTGCGAACAGGAACTGCTATAGGCTTTCGCGTGTCCCGTGAGCATTAGCTCAAATTGCTTGTTTTTATGCAGCTTTCCTAACAGGCACATTACCAGTCTTGTCTATCTATTTGTCCACCATTCTATTTCATCTTGTCTTCAAACTTAACAAGAAATATTAGATTGTGACCAATTTAATGTACTCCTCGCGCACATCATTTTCTTTTGTATTCTTTTAAGAGCTTTTTCGTTCCTTTCAGCTTGTATTAGAGACCCACGTCTAATTGAGACCCATATAATAATATACTGGCGTCGAGGTGGTTATTGGAAATTGTCACCCCAAAGTTCATAAAATATTGCTCGATTTTAGAAACTGAGAGAAAAAAAATTCCAATAATGGTCGATGACACTAGTTGTCATTTGTCTTGTTATAACTCGACGTGTGCGTCTGTCTGGCACCATTACGAAGATATATATATGTGTTAAAAAAATTAATGCACATATGTAAATTTACTTGATTCTGTGAAGCAGGAGTTGCAATATTTTATTAAACTATGTTTATTTGACGATTAAATAATGTAATTTAAAATTGTTTTGTTGCCGTTCCATCACTACTTTCACAGTCCTGCAAAACAGACACGACTACATGGGCTCCATTTCACTGTTTCTCTCAATGTAGTCCGCTGAAAATATTAGCAATATTAATGATGCATTATTAACACGTTAACGCATGCATTAAAAATTAATGCTTTGATAGCTCTATTGAAAACTAACAAGAAATTTGAGCAAAGCTCACGTGATGTGTGATAGCAGTGGTCCTCCCACCTAGGCATCATGTACAACGTGCAATAAAATAATGATGCGTTTTAAAGAATACCAAAATTTGAGGTCTCCCAAAGGAAGACTCCTTGAATTTAAGAGGTCATAATTTAAATTGTTAGAAATGGACAATCTATGCTAAAAATTTTATATTACAAAAAAGAACAATAAAATCTCCTATGGTTTCAGGCAAAGTCATTCTAGGTCATCGATGTTGACACCATTCATAAGCTCATCACTGGTGCTCGTTATGATAAGCATTAAGCAGCATGTCTGTGCCCTATCTGCAACTGTTTTCACGCTAGACGAGCTAATAGCAGTAAAAAAAAACACTTTTTAAGGAGGTACCACTCTTTGATGCCCATCTGCGCCGGCGTCCTTGAACCTAGATGTTGGCACTTAGACTAGACGCCCAGGCCATGGCTAAGACGAGTGAAGCATTCTGCTGTCACACGTAAAAAGTGTAGAAAAACCAGAATTGGTGCCAATGTTCTGTGGGGTGGGAGCAACTGGTGTTCCAGTTTTTATGAGGCTTAGTTTATGCAGCTCTATGCAAATGGCCACATAATTTATAGGCAGTGGGTTGACATATTTTTTGATTTTTTTACTGAATCTGTGGCACAAGACATCTTGTAACTGTGTATTGTACATATGTCATTTTACTAAGCAGCAAGTTATAAGTATGTTTATTCACTTTATCACTGCAAGGGCTGCATGAATGAACGACTATGAGATAGAGCAGACATATTTCCTGCAGTTTGTTGATAATGATGTCACACACCCACAGTGATAGTGAAGTTTGTAATTGCCGTGTGCCAGGCATTGGAGGATTTATGCCACGCAGTCGTTCACGGGGTGGCTGGCAGATGCGTGGTGGTCGCCTTATGACAAACTCCTCAAGGCCACTGATGGAAACAGCCGGTCCTGATCAGGGTTTGTTGGCTATTCACTTAGCACTATGCCTTTTAGTGTAAGCGTAAATAGAGAGTGGATTAACATCTAAAATCCTGCCATTTTTTTTATTCGCTGATGTTCTCTGTGTAGTGTAAATTAACACGAGTTAATGTGGCTGTATCATTTTTGCAACAGCTTTTTGTTGATTAATGGCTGTAAAATTCAGGCCCAGTTTTTATGGACATTGTTTGCAATGGTTGGTGGTGTGATTTAATGGTAATAGGTTGGTCTCTATGAACAATGTTACTTTCCTCCAGGCCTAGTTCAAATGTTAATTGTCAAATGTAAATTTCTATAGCGCATTATCGTCAAAACCTCTAATGCGCTGTAAACACTAGTACTGTGAAAACAAAAACGTCTTTAGTGACTGTCTGAAAATGTCTGCAGAACATTCCGGATCATGTAGGTCATCAGGCAGTGAGTTCCAAACGGTCCAGCAACGGAAAACGCCCGACAGCTGTAAGTGCTGAGCCAATGATGTGTCACGGAAAGTTGGTGACTGCTGGCCGAACGCAGGCTCTGTCGGAAAACGACATCAGAGACTGGCAAACAGTGATCCATCAGGTGCTGGGGTGCTTGGTTGTGCTGGCATCGGTACATCAGCATACCTAGCTTGTACTTCACTCGGTCTGGAACGTCAAGCCAATGAAGCTTGTTACGCACGAGATCCGTCAGACCGAAATCGTGTTTCCGCATGCCACTGACAATGTGTGCGGCCCCATTCAGCACTTGTTGTAGCTTGTCTGTTACGTTCTTCGGCGCCACAACAAAGATTGCATTGCAGTAATCCTTGCGGGATGACACAAGGGCATGGACGAGTGTTGCAGCCAAGTCAGAATCAAGTGATCTTCGAATACGATGGAGTTGTCGAAGTCTGAAAATTCCTGCTGCACAAACATTGCTGACATGCTTAGCCAGACCGAAGTCAGACGAGATGATGACACCGAGAACACGGACGTGCTTGCTAGGAGTGATGGTGTCATCTCCAAGACCCAGACTTGGACCGGAACCATCCAGTAGTGACAGACTGTGCTTTGTACCGGTCCACAACAACTCTGTCTTGTCTGTGTTGAGCTTCAATCGATTAGCGGACATCCAGTCACCGACGTCAGTAATGCAGTGTTCAAGTAGTGCAGCAGCTGAAGCTGTGTCGCAGCGATCACAGTGTACATATAGCTATGAATCATCGGCGTACGCCTGAAAGTTGATTCCATGTCCGTTGATTTTGTCGGGGAGGTCGGCAGTGTACAAAATAAACAGTTGCGGACCAAGCACCGATCCTTGCAGGACGGAACAAAAAATGGCAACTGTACGCGATGCATTGCCGCCATACACGACTTGAAATGTTCTCTCTGACAGATATGACCGGAACCATTCGAGAACATTGTCATGCAGACTGAACTGACGCTGAAGTCAGTCTAACAGCAAAGTGTGGTTCACAGTGTCAAAAGCAGCTGTCAGATCCAGTAGACAGAGGCCAGACATCTGTCCACCATCCGCTGCAAACAGCAGATCGTTGTAAGTCTTGGTGTCTGCGGTTTCCGTGCTGTGGAAGCGGCGGTACGCAGACTGGGTCTTTGGCATCAGGTCGTTTCTGTCAAGGAAGGCTTGAAGTCGATGCTGGACGACCCTCTCTAAGATCATTTCTTTTAGAGAGAAATGACAAATTCGACACCGACCAGTAGTTCTTTAGCTCACTCGCATCAAGACCACTCTTATTTAGCATCTAGGGCGAACAACGGCTTGCTTAAATTCTGAAGGAAAGTAGACAATAGCCAGTCAGTTAGTACCATCTCTGTGTGGAATCAGCCACCAGGTCGACTCAGCCTTTTACTTTCCTTGGGTTGTAAATGAGTTTCAAGTTTTGGGCTTACTAGTGATAAATGGTTATGGTGAATGTACTGTTATGGCTGCTAGTATAGGTGAACCTGCGGCTCAAGCCGATTGGCTTTGTATGCAATGGCTGCCTGCTACAGTTCTACATCAATTGGATGATCTGAGTGAACTTTCGCATTGCCATGGCTAATGGCTATTACTGTTACTGTGTTAGTAAATGATGCTTTGGTGTGTTCACAGATGATGAGATGAAGATAGATGCTGAGAAGAAGTTGAAGCCAAAGCGTCCAAGGAAAGTTATAAAGAAATCTCACATGGAAGACAGCTATCCCGTTTACTTGCAGGTGTGTGTGTGTGACATTTATACCATTGGTCATTGGTATAAGACTTTTTGTCAAGAGTCACTGAATGTGGTCTTGAAGCTACTTCGACCAGTTCACTCCAGTAATTGAGCTTGTGTTAGCAGAATGACATATGCAGAAACCAAGTTTCAGAATCTCTTACATAACTGCAATTACAGAGAGTAAACAAATTTATTTCATGTTACATTACAAGCCAGATGACAACCCTCTGAGGGCAAGAATTGTGCCCCACTTCTCTAAAGGGAGTATATGATGTTAAAGTACTTTGCTGACTTTTAGTCATTCGTTCCAAAAGTTGTCTGCTTAGTTGATTTGTGATGGCCATTTTGTGTTGATTGGTGAAATGCTTTCATGTTACTGATTGGAATTCAGGAAGGGCATTTAACTGGCAAAAAATCCTGCTTCAACATTCTCAGAGATATACTTTTGGGGACCTAAACATTTAGATCGGAAAAAATAAGCATGGAAGTTGTTAACACTGTACCTTTGTCCACTTGATGGCTCGGATTTCTGATATATGATACAGCCATTGTTTGCGACTGGGTGTCAGCAGGAATTCAGCCCAAGTCTGTCTTGGTGACTGAGACATGGCTGCTTTTTAGTGACTGTTACACATTCAGTCACATGTATGAACATTAATAATGCTGGTTAAAGCATATTATAAGAGGTTAAGGTAATTAATAGGAAACCCATCACAGAGCTGCGGAATGTCACCTGTCACTTTACCCAAGTGAACGTGCCCCACTTCAACCCCGGCCACAGTTTACCCACCCCAGTGGAATGGAAGGCTGGGTTGACCTTGATGTCGGTTATATACCTGTCTGCTGACATTCATCTATCCGAGTAGTAACCATTAATAGTGATCTGACTGACCGGGAGTTGAACTCATGCCGATCATAAGCCTAACACACTACCATTGCATCACTAAGCCAGTGCTAATTATGGATAACATCGTGTACTGCATGTGATGCAGGAGGCATTTTTTGGTCGTGGCCTTCTTGACAAATGCAAGGACAACAAGCTGGATGACCTCGATCTGGAATCAGATGATGACAAAGACTATTCAGCCACCACTACTGCTGCTGCTGCTGAGGAGTCTGTCAAACATTTCTCATCTGCATCCGTGGCTGAAATGATGGACTTCAGCAGCTCAGCTGCACATGTCGCTGTGTCGCAGTCCAGCCAGCTGCCTCGTGATGCTGGTCAGAAACTTGATGTTGTGGCTGCCTCGGAAGCGTGGCAAGCAGCTTCCGTCTGTGATGATCTAGCAAGCATTGCACCAGTCACTGGGCATGATGAAGACTCAGACAAGGACCATAATGTTATCGGTAGCTAGTGTTGCCCAGTTGCTAGAATGTCCTATAGTTTTCCTGTAATGTATGTGACTATTCGATTTAAATGTTTTGGTGTTAACTTTGTTTCTGGAGCTGAGTTGTTCATTGATATTGATCCAGTGAGGCTTAAATTTTATGTTCCACATGTCTCTCTTTCTCTTTGTTTTTCTGTCACATACAGCATCTTAATTCAAAACCAAAAAAACACGGACAAACTAAAGTTAGTGTGAATGTTCTCTTGGTGTGCCGGTTATTTTTTTATTTTGAAAGGTCAAAGTTTGGATAGGGGTAAGGTTTTGCAGTGCAGTGAGTGAATACATACAGTTGGGCAAACATATTTGTATGGTAGTATTGTTGTCATGCATAGGGCATGTAGCATAAGTTTTGTTCCATTAACTTTGTGCAGAACTTGTGTGATTGATGATTGTTCAATACTCAGTCTGTAATTGTCTGGAGCCTTCCAGTGTATAGTGAAAATATGTGTGTCTTTTACTGCTACTGTATTGTTTTCTTAGATGATTCTGATCTTGACGTTTTGCCACAAGGAGCTATTGACGAAGATGACATTATTGGCAGCCTTCACTGGGAAGACTTAGCACATGCTTCAAATGGTATTTACTATCTATATAACATTTTTATTGTATTTTGAAACACTCTTTGATTGTCATTTTGTTTTAATTTTCTTGTTTTTAGCATGTGCTTGAGTGACTTACAGGTGTCAAATTGTGGCACTGTGTCTAAAACTCAGGAAATGTTGTGTATTTGTATATGTTTTGTGTTTTTTTTACCCGATTGTAGGCCTTAATAGGTGCTTTAAGTGTGCTAAATTTCGTTCATTTACTCTCTTTCATTTCGGAGTTAATGAAAAAAACGTTAAAACTCTCCTTTTCGACTCCAAACATGCTGAGTGTTGCTATGTATGGTCTGGATGATAGAATCGACAGTGTTAAATCACGTGAGTGTTGACGCTGGTCGCCAGCTGCCAGACAGTATAACTAACCTGGAGGAAATGCTGAACCCCAACATGGAGGAGCTGGAGCAGATTGACAATGAAACACTCGAAGATATACTGAAGACTGACAGAAACGATGAAACCAGTCCCACTTCACGTATGTATCATGCTGTATTTGTATTAGTTGTTATGTGCTTGTTAATTCTGGTTCATTGTTGTAACCTAGTTACTTCTTAAAGTGGCAATTTTATGACAGAAGGTATTGTAGCAGTGCTTTTTGAAGCTGGTGTGATGATTACTTGACTGCAAATTTGTCGGAGAGTGCACCAGTTGAAGGATGTTGAAAATTGGTTAACATCTGACTAATTCCTGACATACTTGAGTGGTCTGCTATTTGGACTCGCAGAGTCATTTCAAGGGTACCGTATTGACTATTTTATCTTTTGTCAAATTGTTATTTGTTCCTGCTGTGTTTGCTAACATTTGCTTTAATTGTATGTGTCTTAGCCACAGGGAGCAACTTCCTCATGGACCTGCCAGATCAACGGCATCCTGCGGGAATACTAAGCAAGCCTGCTGGTCACAGTGACGATGGTTTGTTTTCTCGCCAGGACACATCCAGTAGCAGCATTTCACCATTCAGTTCTTCACTGGGTGCTGATGACTTGCCAGGGTCAGCAAATAATTTTTTTACCCTAAATTGTAAATTAAGTTTTATTTTGGTCGTTATTTTCATTGCAACTGTACTTTGGATTGATATTGTTGGTTGGCAAGAAGCCAATTTGAAGAAGGAAATTTGCTGCAGCACACCCAATAGGATCCCTGTGTAGACCCAGTCTAACCTGTAAATATTAACTCTAGATGAGTGAGCCAGTTAAACAAAAAAAGTAGAGCTGTCAAGGCGTTAATTTTTTTAACGCATTAACGCAGTGCGTTAATTTTTTAATGCATTAATTAACGCGTAAATTAACGCACCCAGTCCCGTCGAGATGAAGAGTAGGAGGTAAATTACTCCGGGCCCGAGACGTTTATGGGACCCGCCTGTAGAATATAGAAAGTTAGAAAAATGAAAAAAAAAGTTTTAAAAATATATAATTTTTATTTTTTAAACGTATTTAGACTATTTACTATTTAACTATTACAGTATTTTATTTTAATGGTTAATTGCTTGAACGAAGAATTTCTCCTCTCCCGTCGCCTATTCTTCTGCTTACCTTTTTATTTCTCTGACTTCTAATACATGTACTTGTTGCCATTATGCCTTGACGCA
>Ga0209367_1004494_pt1 | contig 19249 bp, 10 predicted proteins | sample WorMetLIZISLAND2_FD_187412 | JGI IMG/M metagenome (GOLD analysis project Ga0209367, IMG submission 187412) | Marine gutless worms symbiont microbial communities from Max Planck institute for Marine Microbiology, Germany - Olavius geniculatus... ...
GGATCTTATTTTGTGCTATAGGATTGTGTTTGGTCTGGTCTGTGTCAATTTCAATGATTTTTTCACGTTTAGCCCCTCCCCTCAGACGAGAGGGCATTCATACAAACTATATAAACCTAGATGTCCAAACTCAATTCGTCAAAACTTTTTTGTTGAAAGAGTCATTGATGTCTGGAACTGTTTACCACCCACAGTCAGCTTTTCTTCTCTATCCTCATTCAAGAGATCACTGAAGAATGCGGATTTTACAGCCTATATGAAATGTTCTGTGTAGGCCTGCTGCTATTTTTGTGCGTTTTTATTGATTTTATGATTTGATTTGATTTTAACTTGTTTTAGTTGCCGTGCTACTCTCGTGTTTGTGTATTTAGCTTAGGAAGGCTACTGTAAGTGCTCTATGAGCCTGGTATGTTTTGCCAACTGTGTTTTTGTGTCAACCTTGTGCACTATGTTATGGTTTTGCTGGCAAATAAATGATGATGATGATGAAGTATTATTGTCATAAAAGTTGCATGTCATGTACGCTTTGTGACAGAAAATAAACTTGCCCTATTTCTGACCTGTGTCATGTAGAAACTGCAGTTTTGCATAAAATATGTTTAATTGTTTGTCTCAGCTCTCTTTGATAATTGCTGTCAGTTTCCGGCGTTAGTTGTTTGTAATTCATTAGACATTTTTGTAGTCTTTGACAATTCTGTGTAAAACCTCTTAAGTGTTTAGCACTGAATGATATAAAGCAGTTATTGAGAATTTATTTTTCATTAAACTTTATGAATATAGAGATATATGCAGTAGCTCTCTAGTGAATAAAGCAAGAGTTCTGGCTTGGAAAAGCTGCTTACGAAGCTGGTATGTCTAAACGCAAGCGTTGTCTTGATAGACCAAGTTACTATGCATAGCATGTGGCGACGCCAACGAAGCGAGGTGATAAAATCCGTTGATTATTGTGCCGACGTCCTAACAGGACGCATTACCGGTTTTGCCCGTCCGCGCATTCGTCGTCTGTTCCATAAGATTCAAAATGGAAAACAAAAAAAAACATTAAAAAACAAATCGCTGTGAACGTTTCTGACGGTTGGATTAACAGATTAACGGGTATGCCACTTTAGTTCAAGGGGGCCATCGGTCAAGAGCATCTTGACTTCAGAAACACATAAAATTATGTTTGGCTGACGGCTCCCGCGCTGACGGCTGCCCAGTGCACACTAGGCGCAGTGGAGTGGGTGCAGGCGGCAGCATACATATGTCAAAAAGCCTGGCAGCTTCTCTGCTTGCTTATTATTTCAACTAGGTTGTTATGGTTTACTGATATTGACATTTTACAATATAATGTGGCGACACATTTAGTGTGAGGTGGGATACTTTGTGATCACTTTGCTGCAGATCTCGCATATGGCGTGACAGTGGAAGAACATTGAAAATTGCTGGGTATTGAATGAAGTTACGATAAAAACTTGTATTTGTCTCGCAGTGTGTTTAGTTGTTGGTACTATAGTACTGACGGATATGTTCAGAACTGTACGTAAACTTGACCTGCGTGTTTGTATGCACATGATAGCACAAGTTTATCTGAGTGATAGACATTTTGTGAAGGGTGCTCATATGAGTGGCTATCTCGTGCCCACTGTCGTGTCAGTTGACTGCAGACCATTAGCATTAACATGCTGTTTGTGTGCTGGTTTTGTTCCGTGTGACTGGTTTACTATTGTCACCAGCTTCGATCTAGCAAGTCTTATGGTGCCATATTTTTGAATGAACAGTACTTGATTGATTATTAAATTATTCTGCAGCTATCCTAATAGGCTGCAAAATTTACGGGTCTTGCCGTCCGTTTGTCTTTTTCATACAGGTCTGGTTCATAGCTGGAAAAAGAAGGCATAGAAAAGCTCCATTTCGTGTAATCGTTCTCCGCTTCAGGAGTAATGGGTGTGCCATTTTTCAGTTTGAAAAGTCTCACGTCAGGGTCCAATGAGAGGCATGAATAACTACCCTAAGTCAGTACATTAGTGGTTTAGACCAATCGGTTGTAAAGTATCTTTGAACTTGGCCACAGACATCAGAATTACTCCGTACCTTTTTCCATGGATTTACTTTGAATAGACTCATAGGTTTAAGCAGTATGTAGGTTATATGTAGAAAAAAAATTTGTCAAACTACAACCTTTCTTTTATTGTTTTTTGTTTCCGTTTTGGTAGCCGCTGCTGCCTTCTTCAGAGCAACTGTTCACCAGGTGTCGCTACCTTTCAGACAGTCTTGAAGAAGGTAGCACTGGTTGCTGAAACGTCAACAGAAACAATAAAATAAAGGTTGTATTTATGATGAATTTGTAACGTATAGAAAACGATTATTTGTTGATTGTATTGGTAGCAGTAGTGCGGTACAGTCAGTGGTGGAAGTGTCCAGCAGTGGTGGATCAGCATCATCAACATCGTCATCAGTCAAACGTGGCCCCGGTGCTGGTGGTAAAGCCGCCGGCGCCTCAGTACAGAGACGTGTCCGCGATGTCCGAGAGCCCTCTCTCAGCGTTTCCTTCCCCAGCAAGGTCAGTAGGTGACCGCACCTATAAACACGCAGAACTTTTTATACCATGAGTTGTAAAAAAACATGCCGGCATACCTGCCATCCGTTGATTGTGGAATCTACACAGATGAAAGTGAAACATGACTCAATCCTCTTATCACAGTTGCTTGCCTGCAGGTCTCTGATAGTTCATGCCTCAGTGAGACTGATTCAGCATACTTGAAGCATGCTAGTTTAGAACATTCATGTTTCACAAGATATTGTAGTGACACGTTCAAGATGTGCTAGGATCTTTAAGGACGTATTTATCACAAGTTCTCAGTGGAATGTGCCAGTGAATGAATTTTGGAAATTGATCAAAATTCTGCACAAATGTGGACGTTTGGAGGTCTGTTTTTTGAGTCACAGTGTAGATCGGTTAATGGTTACCTGTAGCTGACTGTAACTTGTACAGGTTGGATTTTGTTTGTTATATTACAAATTTACTGGTGATCTTATAAAATTTGCGTGTCCTATGTACACTGCAGATTGACAATAGACCAAGTTACTATGCATGTTGACCTTAATTGCTTTCATAACTATGTTCTGTCTTCTTTTCTATACATTTTGTCTAAATATATACTGTTTACTCATATAGGTATCGAGTCATTGGGCTTTATGCTTCCTTGGCTGATTGAATTGTTCATAGTTGGTTGAATTCTGTTGTGTTTATTTTAAAAAAATAAACACGATGCTGATGGTATAGGTTGGTAATTACGAGCTGAAGATAGTGCGCCAGCCTGAGGATCAGCACAGGGCGCGCTACTTGACAGAAGGCAGTCGCGGAACAGTCAAAGACAAGACTCAGCAAAGTCATCCTACCATTAAGGTTCACTTACTATTATGCGCTGCGCACATTCTCAACAGCCAGTTATTGTACATGTCACTATGCTGTGATTTTTTTTTGTTGTGAAAAATCTTTGTTTTCTTATTGATCGGCTAATTTTGTCAGCCAGCTAAACCATGCCTACAAAAATTGGTCATATTTTTTGGATCATATGACATCAGTTTTGGTTTCAGTAGCGAAGTCTGGATATAACAGTGATTGCAAGCATTAGAAGTTGCATAAACGGTAGTCTGTGGTTTGTGTTACAGTCGACTGTGATTCTGCAAATATTTCGTCTTAGTTCTTAATTCAAATCCGAAACAGTTTGCTATAGCACCAGCAGTCATCACATTGTCACTGTCAATCAGAAGCACTGTGGTGGTGATGACCTGTCGTGGGTGGGGTAGGCTGAAGCAAACAGTGAGTTTTCAGCCTTGATTCAAATGTGCCTGGAGTATTAGCAGCTGTTATATTTACAGAGAGTTTATTTCAGTGAATGTGTGAGTGACAAAGGGGTAGAAACCAGATGAAAATGCAATAGCAAAGTGAGCAGTGATCTAGAGGAGAAATTGCCTGTACAGCTGTATTCTGTGGCGTGTATGTGTGTTGCAGTTATGTGGATACGAGCAGACTCTCGTTCTGCAAGTATTTGTCGGAACTGAAGCTGGTCGGGTGAAGCCTCATGGCTTCTACCAGGCATGTAAAGTGTCTGGTAAAAACTCAACTCCATGTACTGAACGTGACATCGAAGGCACCACTGTGATTGAAATACTGCTGGAGCCACAGAATGAAATGACTGCTGTGTCAGTAAATACTGTTTTATCATCATTATACCAGGTGGCGCATAAACGAGTAGTACATTGTATATGAACAGTCAGGAACATTGACGAAATGAACAAGAGGATCAATCACACACCCACAAATCACCCAGAGAAATTTCATATCTCATTTATCATTGATTGGTGCACTGCATAACAGATTAAACATGTTGGATAAAAATGAAATGAAATGTTTCGCTTTATTTTGCATCACACTGTATATTGAAAGCCATAAAAGATGCCACTTTTCAGTGCAGTTAAATAGCCTGTATTATGTTGGTAATAGAAATAGAAAGTGACACTTTTTATGTCTTGCAGTGTACTTTTGTAACTAAGTGTACTCAGAGTCACTTGGCATGATGCAGTGTGAAAAAGTAAGAAGTTATTTGAGTGCATTTAGTGTACACATGTCAAATGCCTGCTTTCATGTAATAGTTCCAGCTTTTGGTTTGACTGAATAAATGCATGAATATTAGATTAGATATTGATTTAATTGCATTATAATGTTAGCTTTATTAGCATTCTTTGATGTCCAGTGTATTACAAGGGTTGCTAAGCATTGCAGCTGTCTTTTCATCCATCTGTTAGTGCATCGCGGCTGTTGTGGCATCGATGATCATGCTGTATATATATTGATGTTTTACTCACTTGCTGATTTTGTGGTGCATGTGGTTGCTAGTGTCGACTGTATGGGCATCTTGAAGCTGCGTAACGCTGACGTCGAACAGCGCATTGGTCTTGCCAAGTCGAAGAAGAAAAGCACAAGCGCACGCTTGATCTTCCGTTGTAACGTCCCACGATCCGATGGTTCACTGCAGACGTTGCAGATTCCATCAACCCCAATCATCTGCAGTAAGTTTCATCTGTACTTGAACTGCTTTTTGTAAGTATCGTTGCAATCAAAATGCTCATTCTTCACGCGTTTAATGTTTGAACTAATAAAATGCTTCGTATCGGAGTATATAACACACTAGTTACAGTGCCTTTAAACTTGGGTTATGGTCTTTTGGTTGTGCAGTTCTAGGTGGGTGGTTGCACAATAGGTGTCAGCATTGGGCCTGTTTTTTAGTTTTCCTGGCAAATGGACACTGACTGGTTGGTGCATTGTTATATAGACACAGCATGAAACTGTGTTGTTGTTTTGCAGCTCAGCCAGTTGGTGCTCCGGAAATATCAAAGAAGTCGATAAGCAGCAGTTCAACGAAGGGCGGAGAAGAAATGTTCATCATTGGCAAGAACTTCATGAAGGGAACGGTCGTCACCTTTGAGGAAGTGAAGAACGAGAACGTGGTCTGGTCGTCTGAAGCAGAGATCGACTTGGACTTTTTTCAAGCAGTAAGCCTATGTAGTCTGAATTGTGGTCTGTAAGGTTCAATCACTAGTTGATACAGTGATGTGTCTAAGTCACTTTTTTAATACGAGGGGCGTTCAAAAGGTTTTGCTGGTCGATATGTTAGACTGAAAAACTTTTCAAAATTTATACACCAATAAAACGCATGTGTCTCCTAAACATGTACGAGCCTAAAGCAGATATGACGTCATTGTAATGTATCACGTCATAGAGCGTTAAACAAGAACGATTTGGAGTGCCGGCGCAGTCAGCGTAAAGTTAGGCTCATTGTTGCATGACATTTCTTTAGTCTACCGTCAGATTTTTGAAAATGTCGGGGATGTTTTTTGGGACACAGTGTAGTTGATAATGCCGTTTACCACTTGTCAATAGCTCCATCCGTTCCAGAGATATTCCACAAACACATCCTTGGAGGACATTTTGATAACTTTGTGATAAGTTGGCATGTTAGCATGTTCACCAGTCTTCTGTTCATATTTTGGCTTTGTTATATACTGTATTGTTATTGTCTTGTTATATGCGTGATATTATATGTATACTCGTTTAGTCAACTCAGTAATAGACAGCATTCTGAGATTAGTGACTGTCTGGAGGATAACAATGAAGATTATTAGAACTGTCATTAATGTTAAATATGTACAATTAGGTCATTTTTGTGTTATGTGTTTCATAAAGGTTAAACTTTGTATTCTGTTTTTATGTGTCTGTGCAATTTGCCTGGATAGGCCATCGCTGAAATGATCTTTACTGTGTCATGTGGGTGTTAAACCCTACTCACTCACTCAACTCAGTAAGAGTGCAGCAAAGTATCAGGGAAGTGTTGTGGGGTTAATTCTACATGCCTTGAAGCTTGGAGTGGTTGCCCTTCCTATACTACACGTCTGTTAACAATAAAGCGTGAAAGCCCTGATACGGTTGCTGAATGTTGTCTGCAGACTCATATTGTATGCCACGTGCCGCCATATCATCCGGCCGATGCTGAGCCGCTGAAGCAGCCAAGAGAAGTGCAGATAATCATACACTCTAACGGCCGATCCAGTGAACCTGTGCCATTCACTTACACTCCTCGTATGTGTCCGCCTCTCTGTCACACAGCATCTCTTTCTGTCAAACATTATTTGTATTTTCATTTGTACAAAATAGAACATTTGAGTAAAAAGTCAAAAAGTTATACAGATATATAAGAAATTGATCGGAACACATTTTGTCTTGAATTTACTTTGTTTGTTTAATAGTTTTGGAATCATTTTTGTTTTTGCACTATTTTTATTTACTCATTTTGGCCCCAGTTAACACCTGTCTGCGAGCAGGTAAACCATACACCTCTGTCATCTGATTTCATTTGCGATTTATGGTGCTGTACAAATTGTGTTTGGATTAATTTTGATCGATTGATTGAACCATTTTTGTCTCAGTCTGGTGCTGTCTACACAAGTAGGTGTAGTGTGTACTAGCAAAAGCTAAGCCATAAACACTAGCGCTGTATCTGTGGTCTTGCAGTGTAAACTGGTGTCTGATTGAAACAAAGGTCTGTGCCACCATGCTGTCCTTAGGCTTGTGGAGATCTTTGCTGTTTTTATTCACTTCACTCTGTCCACTGTTTGTGACACATCGTAGGTATAAGTTTCAGTGCCTTTCGGGCATGACGAAAGTGCCCCATTATTAATGTTTTATAATTATAATAATATTTTTGTTATAACTAATGAAGATTCTCATAGCATGTCAGTTGTAGACTGTATTATTGGCTGTTAGTCAGCTGAATGATCCGTGGCTTGTTGCTGTAGCATCTGCGAACATGATGCAGTCTGTTGCGGCCGCAAGTCTGGTACCGATGGAAGTTGACAAAGTGCTGTCAACATGTACTCAGCTGGGCAACACTGATGCTGCTGAAGCTACTAGTAGCTCACAACCAGGTCTTGCTTGCTACGTGTTCTGTCTATTCACGTCTGTTGTCTATTCTTTCTGTATGTTTTGCTGAAGATGTTTTCTGTGTGTGTTTGCTTAGATAATTACTTGACCCTCTGTTGCCATGAATGTGAAGCTTAGTGATTCTGCTGTTAATAGATTTGTTACAGCTATGGTTATTGAAAAAAGCACTCTGAATTCATATTGCCGACAGCTATCTTGATACTGTGAACAGTCCTGGCCAAAATCGGTTCGATATGACGGCCTACAGAATGATGTGAGCGAGTGAATGAGTAGAGTTTCTTAACAGCACTTCACCACACCGATTGTTTGCACTTTGCTAAGGCATGTAGATGTTATGCGGAAGAGAGGAAAGATAGTAAAATTGATGTAGAACCAGTAGACTGATATGTGTCTGGTGGTTGTGGACAGATGGAGGAAGCCTAAAGCGTCCGTACGAGCCATCTCCGTATGACAGCTGTAGTCACCCGGTGAAGTCGGTGACAGTGATTTCAGACTCTTCGGCGTTGGGACAGTCCGCCCTTACTGAGTCACTGAATACTGCAGTCAAACAGCAGCAGATAATGTTTGAGTCGTTGCCTCCAGACCACAGCGCAGTCCACACAGCGGCGGGTGAGATGTGCAGACCAAGCACCGGTTCAGTAGCCGTGTCAGCCGCAGGGCTTGTAGTGAAACAGGAGGGTCGACCCGTCATTGGAAGCACACCGATCGTACTGCCCGATGTAACTCCATCCATTGTGCCTCTGCCCGTCACCTATGCAGCTAGTATACTGGACCGGTCAGCAGCGGTGGGTGCGGCAGGCCTGCAGCTGGGTGGGCACACCGTGAATGCCCCTGGTCTGGGATATGTGACACAGAATGCTGTGCCGTGTCAGAACACTGTGCCATTGAATCCATCTGTGATTCATTTCTTGCAGCAGCAGGCAGCAGCAGTCCAGACCGGGAATGCCACGGCGGGCACACCATCTCTGCAGAATGTTGCCAGCACTGAACTGACTCATAACACCGTCAGCAACCTCCTAGCAGCAGCAGCGGCTGCTGCACAGAAGACGACTGTCCAGCAACCCTCGGAGCAGAACATCAACATACAGATGCTGGTCAATCTGCTCAACAACCACGGAGACACCAAGCCACCACCTGCAGTTGTGCCGGCAGTTGGCGGCGTACAATGGACACCGGCTGCTCCCGCCCATTCATCCAACCTAGCACCGAGTTCGCAGACTCACCAAAGCCCTTTCATTGTGCAGAACTTTACGACCGTTGCTGCTGCTGTGCCTCAGAACCTGAGTGGCAATCAGCTTGTATTTAGTCTGGGTCACCACGGTGGTACATCATTTGCCGTTAGCGCCGGTGGTGGTAGTTTTGCTGGGATGCCGTCTATTGTGAGTTACGGCACTGCACCGGCTGTTGTCAGCTCAATGCTATTTGCCGCTCCGGTAACCTCTAGTTCTCAACCACTTGCTCATTCTCTGCCAGTCAGTGACCAAGTACTTAACCTGACCCTGCACTCAGGTAGCCAGCGAATGGACATCAATGCACCCGACACTTACACTGCCAGAGAGAATGCATCGCAGCCAAGCAGTTTCTCACAGTTGGAGCAGCCATCTACATTCATTGGCAGTGCCATTGCTGAGAAAACACCACCGGCGTTTTGTGACATAACAGCTGTGTCCGTGACAGCAGCAGCTGCAAATACTTATGCTGAGCCGATGGCAGTTGCGACTAACTTTGCTAATGATGCGCAGCCGCCACCGGCAAAGACAATGCTGTGTATGACAGACAATGGTGCTGAAGCTGTGAGTCAAGTCCTAGTACAGCAGCATGATGCTCACAGCTTTGCTAGCAATGTCATCGTCCAGATGGATGTAACATCCTCTCCCATTCCGCCAGCCAAGCCCATTGAGACATCAACTCCTGAACTGCCGCATGAGATGAAGGCAGCAGCGGCCGGGATCATCAGCGGGAGGTTGGAGTCTCCCAGCTTGTACCTGACTGGCAACAACAACCCAATGCTTGGTGAGACGTCGTCGCTACCTGCGCCACAGGACCCAGTGGAGATGCCGGGCTTTAGCAGTCCAACGTCAATGTTGGGCATGGACATCTGCAATGGTCATCTGACTGGGTTGAATGTGAGCCCTGCAGAGCCGGCAGCTTTGAATGTTGTGTCATCGCCGGCGGATGAAAGTTCAGCTAACAGTATGAGCAGCAATCTGCAGCAGAGTCTGGCGGAGCTGCTTGACCTGCAGCAGCAGCTGAATGTGCCGGTAACACAGTCAGTCCCAGTGCAGCCGGCCACGGTGCTTGACAGTCCACTAGCTAGAGAGCTGCCAACAGTGGCAAGTGAAAGCATGCAGTGGGTCTCTTCCACCGCAAGTCATCCACAGGCAACTAGCGCCGAGCTGCCTGCCCCTGCATCTGATGTCGTACTGGCATCTGCAAATGTAGGTGCCACTATCAACCTTCTGACTGCAGCGGACGTCCTCAGCAATAGCACCTATGGACAGGAGACAAACCACGAGATATTCTACACCCCGCCGCAACAGCCAGCTACGAGCTATGCAGTGGTGATTGGATCAGCTGGAAACAGCCAGGACACGTCACCTGCCAGTTGGACTCAGCCGTCATATGCTGCTATGTCAGCTAATGGAAACACACATGACAAGATAAAACATGAGGAATTGTCAACTACAAGCGATGTGGTCTTTGACTTGTTGACATCAATGGGCACACCTACTGGGAGACCTGCAGCTGAGTCCCAGCTGTATTCACAGCAGAGTGCGGGTGAAGTCACCTCCAACTTCTTCAATAACTCCGACACGACACTACCGACTACGTCCAGTTCGACGTTGCCTGCTACCGATTCTGCCACTCAGTCGGTTATCTATGTTGTTAACCAGGTGGGAATGGATAGTGCAGGCACCGCACCGGAACCAGCCACTCAGCCAATCACATATCACATCGTGACAGCCAATCAGCTGCCTAACTGCAATCATTCACCGGGGGACATTAACATTGTACAGTACGCAACGTCTCCGCAGATAACACCTACAGCTGCTGGTTCGGACATTCACAGCCCGACGTCAAGTAGCTTTAGAGTGTTGACTGCAGATGCTGGCGCTTCGAGCTCAACTGACCCATCAGCTGGTGGCATTCAGTTTCAGCTTGCTCAGCCCATGTCTTTTGGAAGTGAGTCGCATTATTGTTTAACTTGTTGTTTTTTTGTGAACGGTGGCTTGGTGTAGTGGTTAATCAAGTTCCTGGGTTAGTACTTAGATGGGTGACTGTGGACATGTGAACTATCTCGGTATATGATCAACCGTTTGAGGTTAATTCAGCCTTTCATCCTTCTGGAGTAGGTAATTTGAGTACTGACTTGCTTAAAGTGAGGCCTGGCTAAAGTGAGGCACATTCGTCTGTATCAGATGGCAGGTAACACAATGATATGGCGGGTGACGCTCCGTTGCTCTGAGATTTTTTCCCAGGAAGAGCTATGCAGTATATAAACCATTAACTTTTTATTTACAGGGCACATTATGAACTTGTAAACTATACATACTAGATATCTGCGACAGACTGTTGTTTGTATTGTTCTGCGTTATTTGGCAAATGAAACTTTTTGTGGTTTTCGGTCTTCTGGCATCTATTTAGTTACAGCCACCTCTCCTTAGTGCTGTTTTAGTGTGTGATATAAACTAAAGATGTAGCTGTGCATAAGAAATTGACAGTAATGATGTGCATATTGTGTGCAATCGCTGACAGGCCTTGACTTACAGAACACCGCAGCACCACATCAGAACAACCAGCCAATGGATACACTGATACACAGTCAGCAACAGGAGGCTCAACGTGCAACCGCTGACAATACACCTGCAGCTGCCAGTAAAGTGAGTTCTGGAAGTTATTTTCCTCTTTTTTTATTTATGTGTAATATATTAACATGGGTTAAGTCTAGCTAATGACTTGATGTTGTCGTTAAGGTATACTCTCATATCGAATACTGATCGTGTTTGATCTAACTTGGTTGTGTTTCTTGCATTTGCATCACACAGTGTGCTTTGTGGTATAACAGTAAATAGGTCACATTATGGGTTTTCCAGGCTCCTAACTCAGAAACAAAAAAGCTTCAAAAACCATAATCACCTTTGAATGTGAAATGAAATGTCAGCTAGTGTTAAGCTTTGGTTGCGCAATGCAGTGTAGCTAGGTGGATGGTGCCCATATTCCATTATGCCGACTTTGCGATTTTCACCGAAACTTCCCCACAAATCACGTCGCTGACTTTCATGATTTGTGTCCGCGACAAAGTCCGCAGACTTTGTCACCGACTTTTCCCGTGTATTGTAACGGACTAAATTCCATTAGAATGACACGAACGGGTTTGTCGCGGACTTGTCACGGACTTTGTTGCAAACGTCTCGACATGTCGAGATGGTTTGTTCCCATGACTTTCACGATATGTGTCCGTGACTTTCCTCGTGGGGAAGTTTCAGTGAAAGTCGGCATAATGGAATTTGGACTTGGCCGAGAAGTATGCCGGCAGTGGGCTGACGTATTTTGCTGGTATTGGTCATTGTGCTGAGTGACCGAGTGACAGTGCTAATGATGCTGCTGCTGTTTCTGTGCTGAAGGAGCCACTGCTGCTGTACAAGCTGTTAACAACAAACAATACGCCTGCTGCCTGCGCAGAGCCGGCGAGTGTTGAACCAGCGGACCACAGTTCACAGGCACGAGGACCCCTTCCAGACCTCAGCTACGATGACAGTTAGTATTCTCGTCTCAGTCTCTTCTACAATTATTGGTTAGTAGTGTGTTGTAGTGGTAGTGTGTTGGTCTCTGTCAGTGAGGTTACTCTATAATCCACCTGGATGGACCGGTTAAACAATTGATTTCATTATAATTATAATCACTAACCAGGCACTAGGGTCGACTCAGTCATCTACCCTCCATGCAATAGTAAAATGACTTATCAGCTTTCGGGCTGAGTGGCAATAAATGTCAATGGTGAATGTAATACTAAAGCTGTCTGTATGCTCGAATCTGGGGCTGCAGCCAATTCCGTTAGCTTGGTTCAAAGGTCAGTAGCTTGGTTTAAAAGTTTTAGAATAAGTGGGTTGCAGGATAACTTTCAGAATATTCCTAACACTGACTATATTTTGCAATGTGTTTAGGACACGATGGGATCTTTTACAGTTAGTGTTTTTTGGGTTTAACACTGATGCGGCTAGTGAGGGAAATTGGTAAATTATAGAGCTGTCAAATTATTGCATTAATTAACATGTTAATGTGTTAATAAATTAACATGCATTGAAAAAATTAACATGCGTTAAAAAAACTAATGCACATACGTAAATTTATGTTAATTTACTAAATTTTGTGAAGCAAAAGTTTCAATATTCTCTTAAACACAATAGAATGAATTCAAGTAACTAAACTGTAGTTGCCTTTCCATCATTACTGTGAATAAATAATTATTCCAACGACAAACTAATAGATTACTATGCTAGCTATGACGTCAGTTATTGTTGATTATACATTTAATATTATGTTTCTAACTTTCTATATTCTACAGGTGCCCCCCCCTATACATTGCGGGGCTCGGAGTAACTTACCTTCCTACTCTCCCGCTCGATGGGAATGGGTGCTTTAATAGTGCATTAATTAATGCGCTAAAAAAATTAACTAATGCAGTGCGTTAATGCATTTAAAAAATTAACACTTTGACAGCTGTAGTAAATTACTTATTATTTGATCATTTTGTCTATAATATCTATGGATAATGGATTACATTATGTGTTTTCTAAATGTGTTATTGTTGTGTTTTTGTTGTAGTTAGTCTGGTACTGAACGATCACAACCCGACACAGTCTTGATAGGAGGACCAGTCAGCACACCGTCTGTCTGTCTCTCTCAAAGCCTCTCACTCGTTGGTGCTGACGATGCTGTGTATTTTTTCTTTGAGTAATACTACCTACCCCAGTGAGTTGGTTGTCTTGGCCACCAACTAACTCGTTTGTCATACGATGACGGCTGTACTAACTGACAGTTGCAAGTACAAGCAGGTGCTGACTGCAAGTAGGCTTAGCGTTAGCTGTGATGACGCTCTGTGTGGAAACATGACACGTATGCTTGCAGTAAGTTATAACGTACTAACGTGCATATGCTTTTTGTGTGGCGGTGTTCCGACAAAAACATTGCATCGAGAAGCATAATTGCTCCATCGTTGATAAACATGACATTTGCTAGCTGGAACTGCGCAACTGTATTTAGAAACGAGGTAATTTTCGGCGAATTGTAACATAACGTGGAGCAGCGAGCTTCTGGGAGACTTTATTTGCTTGTTTTTTCCCGGCGTTTATCAGACAAATTATATCGAAGAGCAGGAGGAGCTGTAACATATCGGCGATGTAGTATTAAGTTGAGTTAAGTTAATGCACAGTTTGTTTGTTGTTGAGTGTTTGGCACAGGAAGTTAGATTGTCGTTGTCCAAACTGACTGACTGAGCCATGTGTTGGCCGCGTTCGTGACTTGTTGATTAGACGATGTTCACTCTTATGCTGACTTTAAGTCTGAGACATGAAATTTGTGTGATATATATATTGCTAAATATTAATGCGAACATATGTGTGTACATATGAAATGGATTCGTTTTGGTAAAGAATCAATAATCGTCAGTGACTGCTGCCAGAGATGAGTGGTGAAAATGTCGCATTTGGAAGTTTCATAAATCTCATGATGAAATTTTTAAAAACATTTCCAGATCCTTTTTGCGACATTTTCAACTTCAAAATCTGTAGTTAATCATAACTTGAAAATATGTTACTCCAGTACAGCAGTTTCAAACTGAGAGTGCTGTGACTACTATGTAATAGATTTTTACTCTTTACTTACGCATTGCACTCAACTCCATGTGTTATCTGCACCTATCCGTAAAAATACTCGTAATTCTTTTTGCAAAATTTCACAACTCTGAAAATTGTTGAAAACTTTATCATAAACTTTTACGCTAAGAAAATGTCATGAAATTTTGCATCTCTGGTTGCTGCTTCTAGTTTTATTTTCCGATGACAAGTTTGTAGACATTTCTGACTTTGTTACGTGATGCGTAGACATGACACTCTGGTCAAGCGGTAAATAAATGACTCGACAGAGAGAGCTCAGTTTGTAGCTAGTTGGCATTTGTTATAGAGTACTAGCAATGAAAATGTTTCTTGCAAAATATTTTTCTGAAAACATGCTGAAGAGAATCGGTACACTAAAATATGTAAAATATAATTGGCACACACTCATATGCCATTAATCAACAGGTCTGATATAAAAGCAGTCTTTCATGTGGCAGAAATTGCAAAACAAAAAAAAACACAGATCTGTTTATCATTCTTTGTGGTTGCAGAAAGTGCATAGAATTGTTATAGATTTTGATCTCGTGTAAAATCTACAATTTTACATATTTTTCTGTATGCGATATTGGATACTTCACGTAAAACATGCAATATGTAGATTTTTGCAACCAAATTTGCAGTGTGTATTGTAATGGCTTGTTTTCGTATAGCTGGTATCACTATTTCTGTTGAGACTGACTTTGTATATGCTGCTATCATCACTCAGCCAGCTCAGCACTCCAATCCCCCTGTCCTCTAACAGACAGCATTATGAGACTGATAAAAGGTAAAAAAGGTCGTCAATTTGTATAGCGCATCGTCGCAAACACGCCTCCAATGTGCTTTCGTCACTAACCAAAGCCGCCTGCCGCACGGCCGTCGCGTGCAGCCTGCAGACACAGGCTAATGCAGCGGCCGGCTAGGCAACCCTACCCTGATGACTGTCTAGAGGATAACAGGGAAGATTATTAGAACTGCCATTATTGATATACATACACAATTATAATCGGTAGTTCTTACAATTTTAGGTTTAGGTCATTCTTTGTGTTTGGTGTTTCATAAAGGTTAAACTTTCTGTAAAGGTTAAACTTTTTTGTTATTATGTGTAATTTTGCCTGGAAAGGCCGTCCCCGAAATGACCTATACTATGTCGGGTGGGACATTAAACCCAACTTACTCACTCCAATCCATTTACTTACGCATTGCACTCAACTCCATGTGTTATCTGCACCTATCCATAAAAATACTCGTAATTCTTTTTGCAAAATTTCACACCTCTGAAAATTGTTGAAAACTTTATCATAAACTTTTACGCTAAGAAAATGTCATGAAATTTTGCATCTCTGGTTGCTGCTGATTTTTGACATGCACTTTGTATCCAAAATGGCTAACACTGAAGTCCAGAACGGTTCAACTAAAGTACGAAACAGCCCATAGCCATAGTACATAATTATATCTCCGCCGTAGTACCATAGCATGGTTTAAAATGGCCTGGATCAAAACGACCTACATTTGTTAATTAAGTTTCTTGCTGCCATTTATTCGGTATTGAGATGTAATGAAGTAACTGTGGTTTGTTGCATTTCAGCTTTAACATTTTTAACTTCTAAGCAGTGTCACAGCAAATTCTGTCACAGTCATAGGCTCAAGTCAATGTTGAAAAATGAATGTTATTGTTTGACATTTGTTGTACTTGTTTATTTTTTTTCTGAAAACCACAATGCTGTTTAACAATTCATGAGTTGTGAAACAATATTGGTTGGCAAAATGACGTCGTTGTAAGCTGGTACTCAGGAATCATTTTTTACAAAAACGATCTATCGTATTTTTTGTATTAAAACAGGAAGCCCAGCTGTCGCAAGGATAGCCGACCATACTGGTTGTCAGCGACCTTCAAGGTCATCCAAGGTCGATGATTTCCATCTCATCTGAAACGGTGTATGCCACTTTTTATTAGTGATTAATAGTAACCTTGGCCCTATCTGTCACCGTTTCCAAGATATGGCCAGTTTTCCGTTGAAAAATGCACATTTTTCCTACTCCCCCTTCATTCAGCTCCAAATTTGAAAATGTTCCTCCTGAACTGCATCCCCAAAGAGAGCCTCGACATAGGGCTAATTATTTCTGTAAAAAAATTTTCCTAAGACCGAATGCTCAGCCACAATATATCCATCACAGATGGACGACGGACAGACAACAATCTACCATAAGCTTGACCGTTATAAAGTAGGGTCGGCTAAAAATTAATAGAATCATCCAATTTTATAACTTGCTTATATCATGGTCCTCATAGTTATAGCAAGAGTTTGAATGGTCATTGTGGTGCAGTGAAGTCATCGAGTGATTTCTTTCGTTGGCATCCAAGTTTAGTGATGCTGAGATTCAGATTTCATATCTGTGAGTCGGGCAACCAGCTCTGAGATACACTGATGAACTGTGTGGTCTGTCGTTTTTTTTGATTATCATATTCAGGTTTATACAGCATGTGTGAATGGTGTGCATCACTGAAAGATGTTATATTCTGTCACTCAGTATTTCTAACAGTCCCAGTCAACGTAGCAGCCATCTAGCCATGTGGTGGTTTCCTGATTATGTCTGTCGGTTGATTAGCCTCGTGTGTAGTGCTTGTGTTTTTACGCGCGAAAGCAGCTACTGCTTTAGCGCGTCTTAGCCATCGCAATTCTGTCCGTCCGTCTGTCTGTCCATCACACGGGTGGATCAGTCAAAAACGGTGCAAGCTAGGATCACCAAATCTTCACCGTCGGCTGTCTGGAAGACTCTAGTTTCAGGAACCGTAAAGCTTTTCCATATGGAAATTCGAAGGGGGTCACCCCGAACGAGGGCCCTAAATGAGAGGGGGGTGGGCAAAATTTGTAATTTTTGGCCAATAACTTGCTGTATCTCGGTAACGGTGCGAGATAAGGCCTAGGTTACTATTAATCGCTAATAGGAAATCGTATTGAGGCTCTTGATTGGCGCCGAATTCAATGACCTTGAATGACCTTGAACGCCAAAATAGGGGGTTTAAAGGATTTTTTTGCCAATTAAGCGGTGCGACACAAGTTTATATCATTCACAAGGTGGCGCCACGGTACTGGCGTTGGTGGCGTGGCGTAGTTGGTAACGCGTTTCGGCTGAAACGAAGTTACTCTACGCCAGGCTTGGTTAGTACTGCGATGGGTGACTGCCTGCAAGCAGGAACTGCTATAGGCTTTCGCACGTCCCGTGAGCATTAGCTCAAATTTCTTGTTAGTTTTGTAAGGCTTTATGTCGGTTCTGCACAATCACCGGCAGCATCTGTGAGAAAAACACCGGAGTACAATATGTGAAATTATATCATGCTTTGCACATTCTCCGTTTAATATCTTACCCATTTCTTGGACTTGTTTTTGGTGGTGCATACCTCTTTTTCTAGATGGGAACACAGTAACATACCACTGAGGCTGTGAGACTGAGCTTGTCTGCTGAGTATATGTTTGCTGTTTTTTTTTATTATGATAGACTGTACCCCAGACTTATGCAAAATGTTATATTAAATATATTATTTTGTGCTGGTCTGACCCACGGTGACTTTCAAGACTGGGTGGCCTGCAGTTCCAGAAGGTTGTGCACTTCTTCATGCCATTAACCTTTGACTTTTTAACCTCAAATTATCATATAGAGCTTGTTACACTTTTCCTGTGGAACCAACCATTGAGTTAGAAGCCTGTGTCTTGTAACTGGAACTGTTGCATTGTGGAAGGCCTGCATAAGTATTTTCATTAATTGTTTCTGCTCATCGATTACTTATGTTATGCTGTGTGAACTTACTCTATGGCAGCCCAGTTAGTGCTGTGATGGGTGACTGTCTACGGGCAGGTAAACCATCTCGGTGCGAATCCAGCCAGATAGATTTACTCAGCCTTCTACCCTCCTTGGGATGGTAAAATGAGTATCAGCTTTCAGGCTGAGTATTGATGGCGATGGTGAGTGTAGTACTTGTAGCTGCTGCTTACAGGCTGATCACACCTCACACGATAGTGTTGAGTGTTGTAAGGACGACCTTCAAAGTCTATGGGAAAATGCAAAATTTGACCCTCAGCCAACCCAAAACCCCTAAACCGATCGTCACCAAATTTGAATGGCGTGATTACGTCGTGGACGCCTACCACCAAAATAAATTTGGGCTCAATCCGCCTAGGGGTTTTGCTCCCCATATAGGTGAAATACACACCCCTCCTGTTCGAAATTTACTACACTTTTTTGGTTCTTGAACTCGCCTACAGTCGAGTCCGTTTGACCGATTTTTACGCTTAATACGTCAAATGACGCGGTTCTGCTCAAGAAAGTGCCTTTTTATTGTTACAAAATAAAAATTTTATTTTTCACTTATTTATTCGAAAAATTCGAAAAAAGTTACAATGGCGCCTATGGGGAAATTTAAAAATTCTTTAAACTGTCATAACTTCGGTTGTGTGCAACGTAGAGTCGTAATTTTTGGTTCTAGGATATGGTTTTCGGGGACGGCCTAATTAACGGTGACATTTATATTTACCCCCGATTGACCCCCGTTGCCATGGCAACGAAATTTGGGACAAAATTGGCTATAACTCGGCTTTCGTAAGAGATTTTTGTGCCTATAGGGGGGTTTTCGGGGATGGGCCATCGAATGCCGCCAATAGCATTTCCCCCGACCGACCCCCGTTGCCATGGCACCAAAATTTGGGACAAAATTGGCTACAACTCGGCTTGTGCAAGAGATATCTGCGAGATTTTTTGCATCTGTGGGAGAGTTTTCGGAAATGGGCCGTCAAATGCTGCTAACTGAATTTTACCCCGACCGACCCTTGCTGCCATAAACAAAATTTAAGACAAAATGGGCTATACCTCGGCTTGTACAACAAATATCACC
>Ga0209367_1004496_pt1 | contig 19248 bp, 12 predicted proteins | sample WorMetLIZISLAND2_FD_187412 | JGI IMG/M metagenome (GOLD analysis project Ga0209367, IMG submission 187412) | Marine gutless worms symbiont microbial communities from Max Planck institute for Marine Microbiology, Germany - Olavius geniculatus... ...
GCATAGCATTGTACAAATCATTTGTCGCGATTTTGGTCTGAAGTGTCTTTCATCTTCCAACATGCCTGTTGCTTAGTATTGCTAGTTTTTTTCTTGCATTTATATTTCACAAGGTAGTGTAGCGACGCAGTTGTGGTGTGGTAAGATATTCACTAACTGCTTTACTGCAAATTGTCCAAAGAGTGTGCGAGTGAAAGAATTTCAAAAATTGGCTAATATTTGTCAAAGATATGGACAGTTACAAAGTGGGACATTTTTTTGAGACACAGTGTATATGCATCTTCGGGAAGAGCGTTCGATCATGATATGTTGTGACGCAGTAGACCGCCGGAAAAGAAAAAATGTCCTTCGTTTTCGAAACGAGCGGACGAATGTCCGGAGAAATGTCTAACACACTCACACGACATATTTTTCGTGCCTGCGTTCGTCTCGTAGGATAACGTCGAGACTCGAGATTTATCTGTTTACCGTCGCCTAACGCAGTGACGATTCGTAACTATTCAGGCACTTACAGAGCGACTAAACCGAACTGAACTGACACGCTTTAGTTTTTGACGAACTGACCGAAAAGCAAGCAAAGCGAGTTTATTTTTATGGGTTGACGCGTACATGAGCGTAGTCACGTAGGCCACCGACGCCGTTAAACGGTGCCTACTGTAATGCATTACTGCAAACTCAGTGATTAGTTCGTCAAACACTAAACCATGTCAGTTTGGTTCAGTTCAGTTACGTCGCTCTGTACGCGTCTTTACATGTAGCAAGCATCTTCGTTTCTTATCTCAGGGGTTTATGGTGCCATATGAATCAGCTTTTAATTAGCTTCAAAACGACAATAATGATTTAGTCTCGTAGTCCGTGGTTTAAATAAATTAGTGTTTATGCTAACAATAACTGCACGGGTGTGCGGCGGCCGTTTTAACAAGCCACAATACGGGTTTTGCTAGTCGGTCCGTCCGTCGGTCTGTCTGTCTGTCTGTCTGTCCATGTATTATTCGGTATCCAGTCTGTCAAATTTTAATTATCCATTTTCCATTTTTGTGTTTTTTTTTGCACTCCTGCATTTTCCAGTTTGGTTTATTTTTTCGTCAAACTTTAGTTTTGTATTTTCAGTTTTACAAGCGCTGTATGTAAGTAAGTAAGTAAATTTATATAGCGCACAATTTCGACGAAAAACGCGCCGTGTTTCACACAGGGCGACTCCAATATTAAACTTAGTTTTTTTTCAACTGAAAGCAAAGCGCTACATTTCGACATGCAGTTGTACGCGATTTACAGACGGACAGACTAAATAAAATGCGTAACGGATCGCCTGGTAGAAGGGCCGCATAAATACCCGTAAAGAAGCCCGGATTAGTATTCTGTCATGACAATATCTGCACCGATGCCGTTCCATAGAGCTAATCCTTCGCGTTGTTAATCTTATTTGTCCCCAGCCGGTTTGTCACGCAAATTCGTTTTCTTCATTCATCTTGAATCTTTATTGCCTGTGCAAGCCTACGCCGATTTAAGCGTCTAGCTTCTCGGATTTTTTTCCCGCTGTGTACGGCCTGTGCATACAGTGATATAGGCCTAATATGATAAACGATTTGCATTGAGAAACTAACCGACAAGCTGTCAGTTTAATGCAGCGCATAAACTAAAACACCTAAAACTGTTTTGAGCGGAATTAAAATAAAAGAAATGGAAATATAATGTAGCGGACAGCAAAATAACAATACAAAATCCAGAAACGGACGGTTACAGAAAAGATAAAAGTTTGAGATCAGAAAACGAAAAATATAAAAACAACTTAAAATTTAAAAAAACTGAAAAAACGCAAACAAAAAAGTCGTTCAGATAAGATGATTTCTCTCTCTCCTTTTTGTTTTTTTTTTATACTTTTAATGCGATCCAGAAGACCAAATATACGCCTTTGACTTTGAATCGGGAAGGAGTCACATCTTTCATTTATCCTGTTTTTCGCCTGTTACTTTTTTACGAACAAATTTTATTTATATTATAAACTCTGTTATATAAATCGTCTTATGGCAGTACTGATGGAAATTGGCAGGAATGATGATGCACGTCATCGACTAGCCAAGCTACATGTAGCACTAATAGTCTTCTGCCATGTTTAATCACGCAACCGGGTGTGTTATAATTATAGTCCGCTATTATACGAATGGTTATTTATAGAAACGTCGTGTTCATTTATATGAAAATCTTATTATTCGCCAATAGAATGCTAACCAAACCAGTAAAAAGTAGTAAAACAGAAAATAATAGCTCATTCACCACATAGCCGTAGCCTAACTTGAAAAGCAGTAGAACCATCGTGCACAGTAGACTAATAAATAATTAGGCCTAATCAGTCCTGCGATTGTCTTATAATATTAATGCACTATCTCAAAAAGATACCTAACATTATCGACAACTAGTTACGTCAGTTATATTTGTAAGTTATTAAAATCTGGTAGCTTAATCCTTTTTCAAGGTCAAGTCAATAATGCTAATTTTTTGGAGACAGTGTGCTCTGAAAATACATGCATAATTATTTATAAAAAATGTCCGGTCGATTGTCAATCCATGACACTGTAATTACGACTATAATTATGTCCTATAATTATATTTTATTGTTGAGTCTGCGCATGTTTATTTATGTGGTCATTTGGCTGTAATGTAATGTTTTTTCGTTTTGTTTAGCATATACTGCCCACTAAAGCTCTATGATCATCATGTTTGTTAATTTTTAGTTTTCGTTTTTTCTTTTTTTCGCTTTTTTGATTTGAAATTTGAAATGTACCCCCTAAAAGACGTTATTTTGCCACTATTGGCTCGTATAATGTAATAACGGCTGCAAATAAGTACAGACATGCTGCTTATCATAACAAGCACTGGTGACTGGCTTTTTACGCTTGTCAACATTGATGACCTTGAACGATTTTGAACCACTACAGTAGGGGATTTTAGTGAATTTTTCGCAATTTTTGGCTGCAGCGCACATTTTAAAAGTAAGTTGCGACGAAACGGCTTTAGATTGACCGCGACAATCTGCAAATTAAATTTTCGGCATTAACGGCAGGTTTTTGCCGTCCACTTGCCGATTTTGTAGGTTCAATGAAGCCTGCGTACGTGCGCGTCAAAGAGGGGCACTCCTCTAAAAACTGGTTATTTTACCGATATTGGCGCGCCTAGAGGGACTGTTGCAGATAGCTTAGGCATGCTGCTTATCATACCGTACAAGCACTGGTGACAAGCTGTTTAGCAGTATTGACGTTGATGACCTTGAATGACCTTGAAATTTTAAAATAAAGGGTTTATAATTTTTTGCGATTTTCGGCTGCCGTGCACAATTCAAAGGTGAATTGCGACAAAAATGGCTTCAGAAGTTCAGATAGACCAAGATAATCTGCGAACAGCAACTGCTAAGACTGTCGCGCGTTTTATGAGCTTTGCTCAAATTACTTTTTACATTTCAGTTTAGTTCAGCTTAGTTTATTCTGTTGTTGTCGCTCTGTAGACACCTTTACTCATAGAAACGTCTCGTTTACTTTATCTGTCAATATGTGGTTCACAGGTTGTGAGTTTTTGTCATCGTCGAAAATGCCTAGAGTCGTCGCCGTTGACAAACACGACGAGCGGACTACAGAGTCAAATGGAGCGTCGTGTGTGGGCCGCCAGACTGTCAAATGTGTGGGCCAGAGAACAACCTGTGTGGGCCGGTGGCCTCGACGTAATCCACTACGTCATCACCGCAGACATCAGCGACCTCGCCTCCGCTGTGTTGCCACGTCATCGCCGCCATCTTGTTCGCCTAATTCTATTTCCACTTTCGGTTCCGGTGGAAATCGAGTGGCTGGTTGCGTTTACAGCAGGATCCGCGTCGTCCGTTCTCGCTGCGTCTCCCGCGTCCGCGCGACAGACCGCGGTGACGTCATCCATCACGTGGTCGACGTCGACTACTTCCGGTCCGTGTCGGTCCATCATGTGACTGATGACGTCAGCAACGGCGACGATTCGGCAGCCAACAGTTCAAACACTTCGTCGTCGTCGTCCGATCATGACGTCAGCGAGTCCGTGATTACGTCACTTCCGCTCCATAACCGAATCGGTACTGTACTAGTGCAAGTTTCCTTTATAATGAGCTGTATAAATCCACTAAATCACAAGCTTTTATTGCAGAGCCCCAGCGAGGACAAGCGGAGATGTGTTTTGACTCTTTGTTTGAACGTAGAGCTGTTTGTTCTAAATTAAAACAATTAGTTTAAACACAGAATCATTTTTCATTCACAGAAATGCATTGCAGGATTGAACAAATACCTGTGTCTGTTTGAACAAATAACTCCCAATCTTTGTTTAAAGAAATAATTTTATTTTTGAGCAAACAACTCTATGTTAAAACAAGGAGTAAAACACTTTTTCTGCATGTTTTCTCCGAGCTTCCGTCGAATTTTATTGACTGATTTGCTGTCGTCGTCGTTCTGGCAACCGCTGTCGTCTTTCTCGGAACGATATTCTCCGCCAGATGTCACTGCGACGAGCAATTTGTCAAGGATTATGAGAACCATCATCTCGTTCTACCAACTTCCGCATATACAGTGATGACATAAATTGTTCCTAGCGGCGAAAACTAAATGTCAAATGCAATTTTTTTATACCACGTTTCCGAGTAAACCTCGGATGTGCTGAAAAACAGCAAACTGGTCAAAAAAGGTTGCATTACGAGTATTTAATAAATTTATGCAGTATTTAGTTTTAATTACTATAAATTTATTCAAAAATAAGGTGTGAAATAGTTTTGGTGGGTATCGGCGCATGGACACAGAAAATTAAAACGATTTTATCTGAGCTTTCTCTTTTTAATGTTGACAACAAATTAATTATTATTATTATTAATTATTATTGTAAATAACGTTATACAGAATGTTGTCGTGGCGTTTAAAATTAGTTAGTTACTTTTGTAAATCGATGCATTAACAAGTTTTAACAGTTTTTTCTATTATGTAAAATTAACTATTAATTACGTTTATCGTTCGTTGCTTATTTTTGTCTGTCCGTCTGTCTATTGACCTTTCTTTATATGGACAGTGCTGTCGGAAGTAATGGGGTGTTTACACGATCCAGCAAACGTTCAGCAAATGTAATGCTGGACGTTTGCTGGGTCGTGTAAACACCCTATAAACGTGACATAGTGGTTAACACTTTGTGGCCCAGTTAGCACTTGTATGGGTGACTGTATGGGGGCAGGTAAACCATCTAGATATGTAGCCAACGCAGCTTACTGCTCTCGGTGGGACGATAAAATGAGTGTTAGCTTTCGAGCTAAGTTGTGTAAGCTTATTAAATGGCTATGGATTGTGAATGTCTAGTACTTTGACTGTCAGTTTAGGCGGATCTATGGCTCAAGCCAATCTGTTTGACCGGCCGAAGCTTATAATATAAAAAATCTGAACATTAAAATCTAATTTTGCATAGCGCCATTAATGCCAGAATGTAACCAATGATTCAGTGGTGATATATTAATCACACGAACCAGGTGAACTTTCGTAATGGAAGCGCCATAATGACAGCACCATAAACATCGCCCTGGCTATTATTGACAGTACTGTACAATTAATATTATTAGGCGGAATTGCTTCCTGCAGCGCAAGCTATTGCGACACATTTATCCGTATCGTGGTCTGTCTCTCTGTCGTTTGTCGAATGTCACATTCGTGCGACCTGCCGAACCGTTCGACGCCGCTAGATGGCGCCTGGCAGGCACATTTGTGTGAAACGCCGTGACAAACAGGGCTTTTTGACCCCCGAAGAAAGAAAGATTTTGGAACTAAACCACTCAGCCAGAATATGCAATTGCAAGTTACAAAAAAACTGCGAGTGCTATGCTGCCACCTAGCGAAAAAAAGAGAATTTACATACATGCGGTGTAACGAGTGATTCCGCCTGTTACCAAATTAGTTTGGTCTTTTTTGTTATTATATTTTTTAACTTTTTAAAAATTGTCTGTTATTTATTTTGTTGTTTACTGTCTGGTAATGGTGGTGACAAATAAAGATTTGTATTATTAACGAACTATTTGACTGAATTGATTGATTGTTTTGCAGAGATTGTACTGCGGTACGGCGTGGGTCGACTGGGCGTGGCGGTCGGCGGTCAGTGCCCTGTGAGGGTCAAGGTCGTACGACCCGGAGGTCAAGGTCATCTGGCAGGATTGGCCGTGGGCGACGCCATCGTCGCAGTGGAAGGTCGTGACGTCAAGCGGGCCAGACCGGAAGTGGTAGCCTCTTTCCTGCGCTCGTGGCCAGGCGATAAACTCCGCCTCCACGTCGTGAGATCGGCCGAGCGCGCTGACTCGGGCCACGTCTCCTCCTCGTCGTCGTCGCTATTCTCGTCCGATGACGTCACCGATACTACTTCCGGTTTACCGACGACGTCACGTGGCCGCGTCTACTCCGAACGGTCGACTTCCGGTAAGCAGTGTACGATATTCGGTACATTGTCCGTAAACGAGCAACTAAATAAATAAAGTTCGTTTCAGAGCAATTATTTCGGTACCAGTGGTCTTTGCTTGTATGATATCTTTCTTGTGCGTTGCTCTGATGTTTTTCATGTATGTTGCATGCTACGCATATTTATTGCCAGTAATCAAACGACTCCGTCCCGTTAAAAATGCCAACTTTACTCTCAGTTGGCTGATCGAATCATTTTGACTGGGTAATAATAAATTGATGGATTAATTGTATAATTAGTGGACTGCGTAACTGATTCGTTAACTGATAGTCAGCTAGGCGTCGTGAGCTGAAAAGTTGAAATCAGAAAGTTTCAATTTTTCGACAGACAGTTTCACACGAGGCTATGGGCAATCGTAATTCTAATCATGTTTTAGTTCGACACAATTAGAGATTTTCTGTCTAACTTTTCGTATTTTTGGGAGACAATTATCCGGCAAAAATTTTTTCTGAGATTTAAAAATGGGCTCTGCAACGGCGCCACTGTGATTAATTTATTCTTTACGGATTGTTTTAATGTCTGATGTATTGACTGTTACATTGCTGCTGGTGGTTGGTTGTTGGTAGATGTGACAACTCAGCGACGACGCTGCAGACGATTTCGACGTCACGTGACTGGTCCTCAGTGCCCTACAGTTCTACACGTACTCGGTGACCTTTGAACTTTGACCTCACCAATTCATGTCGGACATCCTGGCTGGCATTACATCACCCTACAGCGACATCTGTGGCCTGTGTTCGGACATGCTGGGTAGTTTTTTTGAGTGGTCACTATAAGTCTTTCTTAGTAAAGATGGACATTAATCGAAACCGAATATTAGCTACTGAAAATACTCAGAATTTAGAGTCCCGCGTTTGATTTGCTGCGGCCAATATTGTTTTTGTAACATTAAACATTGCTGGAATTTTGATTAATTGATTTAACTGTTTATAGATAATCAACAGTAGCAACGTATAGGGCATTTTCTATACCGCTCGCCGGCTACTCTGTCCTCCACAATTGACCTGCCACCCAACGTGTCCGTAGGCCTATCCAAGGAACAATAGAATAGCTGATAGAACCCCTATCGTTCATATACTATTGTTTATGATCACGTCGTCGTAGTGACGACAAACTGCTGTCGCGTTTAGGCTTAAACGTGTTCCGTTGTACCACGAACTGGAATCATGAATACGGTAATGTGATTGGTCGAAATAACATTTAGGGGCGTATTTAAGTTTGTGCCCTCTCTGGAGTGCACTATCAAAAATCGTGTCTAAATTTGTCAAAAGTTGAAGACGTTTGTAGACAACTTTTTCAACGAACCGTATGGGCAAATTTGAATTGTACGTTATGTCTACTTGCACATGTGTTTAATAGACTGTTTCTTTAATTTTTTACGTGCATTTCTAAAATACGCCCTTGATGATCACATTGAGACAAAAACAGTTGTTGCGTGGTCTTCATGTGAATACAGTATATTTGTACTATACACGTGGTGTTTCGAGCGGCGGTGAGAGTTAAAAAGTTGGGACATAAAAGTTGCAGTTTTTCGAACGATAGCTGTCCAACAGAAAAAAATTTGTGTGTTTGAAAATTTAGTTTTAATCCTAAAGTTTTCCTAATCAGTATTTTTAACAGTAATTTTTAAAAATTTTTTTTGAAAAAAAAACGTTCTTGGTCAAGAAAGCATTTTCCAACAGGTTAAAAGTTACAGGGGGCGGGGCAATTGCCACGAGTCTACTTTGTGATTTGTAGCAAATTGTGTAAATGGTTGGTGAAAGTTAGTAAATGCCTTTTGGTCAGTTTTGTACGCTAAAATGTTAACAATTTGCTTGCGATGTCACTGACTGCAGTCATTTGCGTTTTCTTGGTTTGTTAATCTGCAAATATATTGTTTTGTATCTAACTGCTAGTATTGTGTATTCTTATAATCAGATTCAATGACTTTTGTCTCTATACCTGGTAAGCGCAGCTTGCGTTTAGTAAAAATAGAGAAATTTTGTTAAAGGTATGAATCAAAGCAGCTTTTTCCCAATTTTTAAAATAGGCAGTCTACACCTTTAACAAAACTTTCTCTCTATTTTTCACTGGGCAGTTAACACCCTTGGCAACCCCTTTATTTTTCACTTTCAAAGACATTTTCGGGCAATCAACACGCTCAAGGAAAGGAAGATAAGGTCATAGGGAAAAGCAGTAGCCTAAGAGTAAGAAGAAAAAAGGAAAGAAAAAAAGGACGGATAGAAAAAAAGCAGAAAAAGAAGGATCCCCAAAAAGGGGAGAGACATGAGCCCGAAAGAACTTGAACCCAAAAGTAAAGTGACTTCGACTTCGATTCCACTGATCAGATTAGCACAGTACGCGATCTTTACAAATAACCCATACGTAGATTAATATAAAACACATAAAGCGCATAATACATCCACATAAAATGCATCGTCAAAACGAATTTTTTTGAATTACGATTAATATTATAAGAACCAGTGATGGCAAGCTTTCTGCCGATATGAGTGACAATCTGCTAGCGCTACCCGTGGTTGCCGTGCATGGGTTGCCGTGGCAAGTCCTCATTACAGCGAAGTGATCTGTAAATTTCTGCACAAATTGCAGACTGTTGGCTTTCATACAGTGGCAGTGGCCATGTTGCGACTTCGGCTATTGTGCACACCCGGATGTATCATGGCGAGCAGCAATTACTGGCAGCACTTAAACTAGATCTATCTCGTAAGGCGGAGAAGCATCTAAGAGCGACATGATTGTACCCGGTGCGTCAATAAACAACAATCCTCTACAAAGAATGTTACATTTCCAGAAATATAGCAAACTTTTTTCGCAACTAAATTACAGTAGGCTTATTTACCCTAAAGAAACATAGCCTTATATTTTGCACATGTTGTTAAAATGACTTGAATTGTTGAATAGCTACAGTGGCTTAAACTCAAAAGTTCACTTTTTCAAGTGAACATATTACAGTGGCGTCTTGAATATGCACGAAAGAACGAACCAAACTTATAGTACAACTTTTAACGTTATTCCAAACTTTGCTCTAACGTGCTTAGTCTCCAGTTTCATTAGAATAGTTTGCTTCTAGCGCTTTTGCCACAAATTTTGCTAGAACTGTTTTTAACACACATTGTGTCTTAATTACTCAGTTTATCCATCGTGAAACATTGACAGGCGACAAGAATATTCTCCCAAATTTCAATGTCATAACAGCTAACAATTTTGTCGATAATGGCATCAAGTTTCTAAAAATGTTAGCCTGTAAGTACATTGTGTACAATTAAATATCAACACTGTTTCTTAGGTCAGAATCGCAGTTTAATTACTGTTTATTATAAAAATGTTTTAATGAACTTTGCGTTTAAATACTGATAGTTTTTAAATCGAACTAAATGTAGCAAAAATGCACGATATGAGGTCTAAATCTTGTTGTGCATAAAACGCAAATTTAGTACAAAAAATGATACACTTTCGATTATATAATTTTTTTCAAGGAGATTGTATAACGGCATTAGGCCAGCTTTCATGGCCGAATATTCTAATGTCACCAGCGTGGAGGGTGGCGGCTATAATTACGATCTTATTATATCTATAATGCACAAAAGACTGCTAAAACTACTAAGACTGCCACTCAAGCACAAAACATAAAATGCAATAAAAATGACAAGCAACAATAGCAGTAGACAGACAACGCATGTGGGCCTAATGCAGACTTCATGGAGAGATATTAATTGAACAGTCGAGCAAAGTAATCTCGAACAATTACATGTAGCTTTGTTTTACCTAAACTTATAAAACAAAATCAGCTTGCTGAAATTTAACCTTGAATTCACATGCAACATTACTCAGAAATTTATATGCAATGTCATGTTTTACAGACATATATTGCAGCCCTTGCCATGCAATTAAAATTTTACAATCGTCTAAAACTCTAAGTTTTGAATAAAAAGTAAGTTTATATATAGCGCACAGTGCAGATGGGAAAACCCACCGAATCTGAGACGCAAAGGCTTGAATGATAACGAACGTTTGTTCGTTTATATGTGGCCCTTTACTGTTCTTCTCTTGCTAGTTCTATTATATGTCCCCCTCGGTGCCGTAAAACGTTGCAGTGGGAATGAAAGTAACCAAGTAGGGTGTATCGTGTGAGCATCAAAGTTAAGCTGTTCTCCATTAAACCAAGGCAATTATCCGCATATCGCCTATACTCCACGCTGAAGCAGTGAAATTCCTTCGTGACGACACAGAACAGTCGCGCTGATCACGTGGCACGTCACGTGAGAAGACGACAGCTGGTTCTCTGCAGACGAACTCTCAGCTGACGAAACACACGAGAAACATTATGAACCGAATTCTGTATTATAACGTATTGTTAAACTCCAACAATTTGATGCAAACAGAAAACCGCACGTTTTCTGCCTCACATCTCTGAAAGAAATAGTTCTAGTTCGTTCTGATTTACCAATTAAATTTTGTCGTTTTATTTGCACGCGATTACACGTTTAATAAACGTTAGCGGACACCAAGCATTAAACATAAAACCAAACAGTAAAGCCTGAATTCCACCTGCTTCAATTTGATGCGGATTTGCGTACAGTATGCTGTATACCAATTGCACATTAAGAATCAATGGTCTACAACAAGTCCTTAACGAGTGGAAGAAGTGGTGTGTGTGCATTATCGAGCAAAACATGGACCAGTCGCGTCACTGACGTGGAATCTGCAACCAGCGTCAGAATAAGTCGGCTTCTGGTTAATGCCAAATAATCGAACTATAGTCAACATTTCGCACATTGATAAATTTCTTCCTGGAATCGTATGCAGTTTTTCCCGGAGGTTCGCTTTTTCGTATAATCGCTGTAAATGGACATTTTTGGAATTCCATTAAGCGCACAGTCATCACAGAGGAGTTTGTTCACTTGATGCAACACCGCGGCAGTCTCTGCAACTGTTGTAGCGTTTTTCTTTGGTTTCAGCAGCCCAGCCCTAGTAACCCACTTCAACGCGGACTACCGCTCACTAACTAAGCTTATAATAACATGGGCGACAGAAACCGCGACATTAAGCGCGATTTCCACTGAACGCAACTCACGCAGTGTATGCAACGAATGCAAGAATGTACGCAACAAACACAAGTGCCTAAAAACGAAACGGACACAGCTGATCGACCCGTGCCCGTGTACAGAAAACAAACTTTCATCCAAAATCACCATCACTGACAACCGCAAGTTTATGTATCGTGTGCTGTTAAAATGTTTTTTTAGTTTTTTAACTTTTTTGTCAATTAAAAGGACCAAACAAAAGTGGACTAAGCACCATATTAAAAGTACAAAAAAGTGGATTACATCAAAAAAGTACTCAATATTATGGACTCAGACCACTTTTCCGATGCACCCAACAAAAACTTAGTTTACTTTTCGTTTAAACCATTCAATTTTCACCGCTCATTTTGTCTAACAAAGATGTGTCCGTTATTTTGTCAATAAAAACCAGTCATCAACAGGCCAAGACGCAAGGATACAATTAGCGATCGTTGCGTCATTTGAGTTCGCTGCGTGAGTTGCGTTCAATGAAAACCCCGCTTTATGGTCAGTCGATCCACGCAAGACGGTGAGTGCCAGGCTTGGTTGCAGCAGCAGACTGGTACAAGCGCTTATCATTATCATCATCATCAACATCAGCATCGTCGTCGTCTGTGGCTGTCATCGGCACAGCTCGTTAGAGAACGTTATTGATTACAATGTCAGCGCTTTTTCGATTTACCGTCGCTTGCATGACGTGCAAAGCACTTGCCGCGTCGTCCAGTAAAGCGATGTCTGCACGTGCCAAAAAGCTAAGAAAAAACAAGTAATTTCAGCAAAGCTCATGAGACGCGCAACACCCTAGCAGTTTCTGTTTGCAGGTTGTTTTGGTCTATTTCCGTTTATTTCGTCGCAATTCATCTTTGAAGTATGCACCGCAGCCACAAATTGCAAAAACCCCACTAAAACCCCTTATTTTGGGGTTGAAAATCATTTAAGGTCATCTATGTTAACGCCATTAAAAAGCTCGTCAATATTGCTTGTTATGACAAGCAGTATGTCTGTGACTATCTGCAACCATTTTCACGCTACACGAGCCAATATCGGTGAAGTAACTACTTTTAGCGGGTAGCTGTCTTTGACGCCCGTTTGCGTAAAACTCGTTGAACCTAGGAAGTCAAAGGTTAGACTGTGAAAATTTACGTTTAATGCTGAAAATTTCTTATGCAAGTTGTCTTGGTCTATCTCCAGCCGTTTCGGCGCAGTTCACTCTTAAAATGTGTGTCGCAGCCCGAAATCGCGAAAAATTTATCAAAAACCCTTATTTGGAAAGGGGGAATTCAAGGTCGTTCAAGGTTATCGATGTTGATAAATCTAAAAAGCCCGTCATTAATGCTTGTTATGATACGCAGCAATTCTGTACCTAGCTGCAATCGTTTTTACACTATACGAGCCTATATCGGCAAAATAACGTCTTTTTGTGGTGGTACCCTTCTTTGACGCCCTCGTTCGAAAGGAACCCACTCACCAAGGGATATGAAATTTTGTCACTAAAAACTAGAATCCATGGAGAAGCCCATGGTAAAGATCTTGTAATTGTAACTTGCATCGTTTTGATAGGGCTCAATCAATAGTGTGACAGACACGGACGGACTGACAGACGGACGGACGTCCAGGCCATGGCACATGCTGTCGCGCGTAACTAGAATGAAAATAAATTAGATACATTATTTTCAGAAAAAAGAACTTCTTTTAGGGATATCATCTCTTCAATTAAAGACGTGATGTCATATCATATCATCATGTCATCATATCATATCGCATCACTTGCTACAGAGCCCCTCGTCCGTAGCAGGGGCGCGCCACAGTATACAACAAATATTAGGCCTATACAAAAACATGCAGTAATAAAACGAAAATGCGATAAAACATGCTGCATTGACGTTACAATCGCTGCAGCATCGTTGAGATCAAGTTTTTACTGTTCAGACTAGAAATGTACGGAGTGTCCACATAAAAAAACTCAAATACGCAGTAATTAGAAGATCAGCAGCAACCAATGGATTATTTGTGTTTATTGATTGCGTCGTTCCAGCATATAAAATGTGCGCAAAAATCACTTCATGCTCTGTCGCTTAGCTGTTAATAGGCTTAAAACTCACGGTCTAGCATGCTGCTTAACTTAGTTAACTAAGAATATATTTATGTATTAGTCTTACTTTATAAAAAGCGAAAAACACATTGGGCAAGCTACTGTAGTTATGGTCGTTCGTTTACTTACTTACTTTTTTTTCCTGTACTTGCTTTTAGTTTGCGATTTTCCGAACCAGGAAGTGACACGACGGCATCGATAGGCGAAGGAACTTTCAAGAAAGTCTGAATTTTATGTTACAGACTGCAATGTAGACCAGTCGACTTGTTGGTAAAGATACCGTTTGTTAACATTTCATATTTTTATTGACTAAGCCGGAATTCATGCTAATGTTACGCATTCTGATGTTATGTCATTCAGTGTTCGTTCTTTACTAAGCTGTCTTTCAGTCAATAATTATTGTTTCGCACGTCGTGTTTGGCTGCATAGCTGCCGTAGGAAGCAGCTACGTTTTTAAATGTTCAAGTTGGCAATAAACATGGCAAAGAATATAACAACATAAGAGAATTCGATATCGAAACTAAATGTACATACTTGTAGGGAATTTTGCATAAAAGTACCCAACACCTCGTTGCTCCAGTGACTTACGAGTTACCTTCTTGCTGGGCTGTCTGCCTGATGCAGCCATAGCGTGAACTAACAATACAATCATGTCATGCACAGTAATGACGGTACACATTGCAATGGCATGTTAGTGACTAAGCGATCTGATGGCGCATAGACTAAGCGATTATGTGCAACTTTTGCGAGAGATGTCTTTACTGAGAAAGAATAAATAAGTATCATTATTTATTTATTATTTTCGTACATTTTGTTCTACATAAACGCGTGCAGTGTCGACAATGTCTAATGTTTTGCCATACGTAATAGACAACTTGTATAATGTGCACATCGTTGCGCCGGTGATTTACGTATTAATTCAACTAGCAAAGTCTCCACCCTACGGGCGGGAGTTATCGTCGTTCGCCAGATGGCGCCACAAAGTACTACACGCTGGGCTAAGCACGATACTGATGGCCGGCCGGCAACTCAACCCTCCTTCTTCAGGCTGCCCGTGGAGGAAAATGGGGGCAAGGTGGGGGCCCACGTACCTAAAGCCCAAGGACTCAAACGCCGCGATCGGGGTTCCCGACCGTGCAACACAGAAGGCGCCAAAGAGGTATGACAGACAAACAGACAAAGAAACCAACAAACTATCCGCGCATCATAGTGAGAAGATTGGCATGCTCTGTAACGTAGCCTAAAGCTCAACTAGCTTACGGCGCCTCGTATGCTATAGGCTACTCGAATCCTAGTTTTGACGCACGTCGACGGAGTTCATCAGAAATCGTGGTTGTCGTTATTAGGTCACAATTAGGCTCATTCGGGAGGTGGTTTTACTAGCACATGACGCTTTTCACCCAGTCGTTCACTTCTCCCAGTTATCCGATAGTCGGGGCGACTGAAAAAGCGAGAGGCACTAGATGGCAAGTGTAGACATCATGAATGGTTGGCTGGAGACGTTGACGGTTTTGTTAGTCATAGTCTTCACTAGCTGTGCGCTCCGGGATAGATAGAGTACACAGTCAGCGTATAGGTGTACAAACCTACAATGTTCTTCACGGAAGTGCGCTGCGGTATTTAGGTCTACTCGTTCCTGTTGACAATCTGCCCGGCCGTCGGGGAATTACGCTTTGCTGGCACCAATCGCCTGCTGGTGCTACTTGTCAGCGGAGGGAAAATGTCCATATATTTTGTTTCTACAGTATGTATGTTCATCATGTTTCGGCATAGTAAATATATAACTAATTAACTATGAAACCATTTTGTTTATGTACTTGCAGCATTCTACTAATCTGAGTGTATCGCAGTGAAATCGAACAATGGCGACAGCAGCATCGGTAACCATCGACGTCACAACTTGTCCTATCTGTATGGACCTTTTTGACAATCCAAAGTCACTGCCTTGTCTTCATGCGTTCTGTCTGAAATGTCTTCAAGGTAACTTCAAAGACAACCGCCCGGGAGATAAGGTACATTGTCCCATGTGCCGGAAGGAGTTTCAGATCCCGCCAGAAGGACTTGTTGGTCTTCTGCATTACTTCTTCGTACAGCAGCTAGTGGACATTCGAAAGGCTAGTAAAGAGTTTGAAGAAGTGCCTTGTGAGGTGTGTTTGGAGGAAAGCGACGAACATTCATGTCAGATTTCAACCGCCACTATATATTGTATCGACTGCAATCAAAAGTTATGTGAAAAATGCAGTCGGCCCCACAGAAGATGGAAAGGTGGCGCTCACCAACTGAAACCACTGGGAGCTGAGGTAGAGCAAGAACTGATCCAGCTTCGAGCAAGTTCCTGTGCTAAGCACAAAGATAAGCAAGTGGAGTTATACTGCCGTGACTGTGACGAGAACATTTGCCTGATGTGTTCAGCTGTTAAGCACAGAAACCACAACAGCGTCGAAATACCGGAAGCAGCAGACAATTTTCGATCCAGGATTTATGATGATAGTACGATGATTCAATTGGCCGTCAATAGCGTTCGTCAGCAGTCAGAAGAAGCAAAGCAAGGTGCGGCTGAAGTTCGCATAAAGGTAGAAAATATGAAAAAATTAGTTGTTGCAATTGGCGATCAAATCATCCATTCAGTTAAGGATCAGGTAAGTGACGTGATCAAAGAGTTGGAATCGGCGACGTCAGAAAGTAATAAACAAGCGGTAAGTATAGAGGAAACATACCAGCTGGCCCTAGTATCCATGGAAAGTTTTCATACGTACTGCCGAGAACTGTTGGACAAAGATAAAGCAAGTGACATCACAGGAGCTGCCTGCCAGTTACATGACCGAGCTACTGAACTGCTGAACAATGACGTCACTGCAGTCAAGTACCACCCACCCCACGTGACTTTCACACCTGCTGACGTCACGCAGATCAAACGTCTGAACTTGATTGGAAAACTGACCGTCACTACTGAAACCAAGTCAGGTAATTGATGTGCCTATTTATTGCGTCACTGTTTTGTTTATGCATTAAAATGGTTAAAGGCTATAGCTATTCATATAAAACCCATCTCAACGCAACGGAGCGTCATCCGCCATATGAGATCAAACAGTGTTACCTGCCACCCGGCACAGGTGAAATCGCACCGTCTTAACGCAAGCCGGATAGGCTGGTACTCGATTTACCTACCCCGAAGTGATGAAAAACTGAGTTGACCTAAGCGGCTGGTTACATACCAAGATGGTTTACCTGCCCGCAGGCAGTCACCTATCCAAGTACTAACCCGGCCCGGCGTAGAGTAATTTCGTTGATCGGATGAAACGCGCTACCGCTACGCCACGCCACCACCCGTACTTTTTGTATATGTGTTGTATTGTTTCAACAATTATAACATTTTTTATAGATTTTGTTTAGTGTTCTTGATCATTTCTAATAATTTACTTTTTACAATAGCATTACACATTAGTAATCGTTTCACTTTACCGAAGTAACGAACTGATCCAATTGCATCTACTAAACTAAGCCTACGTAATAGCAGACAAAACCTATTGAGTTCCAAAAAGATGTCATCAACAGTCAACTCAAGTATTTATAGCTTACGCCGTGTCTTCATCGAGTCTTATTCTCGCGCACGTATTAATTTGAAAGTAGAAATATAATCTATTTATGCTACACAATTTATCGTTATTACTCAAACTGTTTTTTTATTATTGTGTGTGCGTTGATAAAGGCTCTTCACTGCCGTCAGTTCTGAGCGTTGAGACAGAACGAGAGAAAAAACTTGCTCAGCATCTCCGCGACTTCAAACTGCGCAGTGCACCTCTGTGGAAACAGGAGATGAAAAACCGCCAGAGTAAGATTTGTGGTTATTTCGTGTCACGTAGGCTATCAGTTACTGTAAATAATATTATTCAAGCTTATATTAATTGTACACACGTGTTTTTGTCATTATCTTAATTTCAATTTTACAATGTATGTAAACCGGGTAAGTAAACCTAGTAAAAATCTGAACAGCTGGCGTACTGCAATAGTGGTTAAAAGAAGCATAGGGACATGCGTGTGTATGTATAGGCCCTTTGCATCAGTTTACAACACTTTATCAACAGTTTACTTAGTTTACAATTTATTACGACGTATGACAGGCAAAGCAATAGTTAGTCTGTCACGTGATTGGGAATTTTTTTATAGTTATAACAGGACGCTCAGCTTGGCCAAATTAGTACGTCACCAAGTTTTCTTCTGATTGATGCATTACGTAAATAAGTAGTTTTTTTTCATTTTTACGCGCGATAGCAGAATGCTTCGCGCGTCTTATGGGGTGTTTACAGGATCCAGCAAACTTCCAGCAAATGTATTTAAAATACACATGCTAATGCTGGACGTTTGCTGGATTGTGTAATCACCCTATTAGCAATCGTCTAGGTATTCGTCTGTTTGTCCGTCCGTCCATTTCTCTGCAGTATATGTGTCAAAACGACGCAAGCTAAAATCACGAGATCTACATTATGGGCTGCCCCAAGGACTCTAGTTTATCGTGACAAAATTTTTTGCCTGTACGTGCAGGGGTTTCCCTCGAACGAGGGCGTCAAATAGAGGTACCCCATTAAAAGAATTTATTTTGCCGTTACTGGATCGTAAGTATATTGTGAAAACGGTTGCAGATAAGTACAGACATGCTGCTTATCATAACAAGCACTGGTGACAGGCTTTTTAGATTTATCAACATCGATGACCTTGAACTACCTTGAACCCTCCGAAAAAGGGTTTTTAGTGAATTTTTCGCAACTTTTGCATGCAGCGCACATTTCAACACTGAATTGCGACGAAATGCCTGGAGATAGACCAAGACAACTCGCGTATGAAATTGTTAGCGTTAAACGCAGATTTTAGCAGTCCAAGTGCCGACCCCCTAGGTTCAAGGAGGCCGGCACAGGCGGGCGTCAAAGACAGCTACCTTCTTAAAAAGTGGTTATTTTACCGCAATTATCTCGTGTAGCGTGAAAACGGTTGCAGATAGACACAGACATGCTGCTTTGGGAACAAGCAATAGTAACAAGCTTTTTATTGGTGTCAACGTCGATGATCTTGAATGACCTTGAACTGCCAAAATAGCGATTTTTAGTGAATGTTTTGCGATTCCGGCTGCGGCACACATTTTAAGAGTGAATTGAGCCGAAATGAGCCTGCACAACCTGCGTATGACATTTTTAGCATAGAACGTAACTTTTTAAAAATTTAAGTTTCTATCTTTTAAATTCAAGGAGTCTTCCGTACGGACTACGGAAACCTCAAATTTAAGTACTTTTTCAAAATGCATTAATATCTTATTGTTGTAGGTCTACACTGATTGTGAAAGTGTCAAAACCGCTGCTATCGCGCGTCACGTGAGCTTTGTTCAAATTACTTGTTTGTGACTGTCGCACTATGTCACTCAGCAGTAATATGGCCTACGCGATGTGTTTGTAATACCTCTTGACGTTCAGCGACGTCGTTTGTACGTCGCCGTCTACGAGTGGAAAGACGGCAAACATACAGCCGGGCGGGTTGTGGTTGTTAAAGTCTAATAACATTCACACACGATTTTATTCAAGAAGCGTTGCACAAAGTAACTGACAAAATCTGATT
>Ga0209367_1004497_pt1 | contig 19247 bp, 16 predicted proteins | sample WorMetLIZISLAND2_FD_187412 | JGI IMG/M metagenome (GOLD analysis project Ga0209367, IMG submission 187412) | Marine gutless worms symbiont microbial communities from Max Planck institute for Marine Microbiology, Germany - Olavius geniculatus... ...
GTTGCATTGTGACTTCTTTGTGCCGGGTGTAAGTACACATGCCGTACTTACTTACTTACTTACGAGTCTCGTATACTTACTTACTGATTTTATCATAGATTTGCCATGACGCAAATGTACAGCAGTGATGTCAAAGTGCTGCAAAACGACGGAAATAGCTTGAACGATCGTTATCCGTCACCGCCTAAAGGTTGTCATGTCGAGATCGTCGTTGTCAAGCCGCCAGTCATTCAGTCACCAACCGCTGAAACCGCCGCATCTAACGAGCATCAGCCAGTGGCGTAGAGAAGAGGTGCAAAGGGCCCAGGCCCCTTAATCACAAATTTCTGTGAAAAATAGTCTAAATAAATATTAAGGACTTTAAAAAAATAATTAAAATTATTGCCATAAAATATCATGTTTTTGGCTAGTATAATTGCACAAAATTCTATTTCGGTTGGGGCTGCGTTTCAGACCCCCGCTGGGAGAACTCACGCCGCTCCCCTTGACTTTTCTAGCTGGAATATAGAAGTTTTACATCTGAATGAAAAGAAAGAAAAAAAGAGGGAGGATGAAACGGGAAAAGAGGAAAGGGAGGGCAAGGAAGGAAAGAAAAAGGCAGTGATGGAAAAAGAAACGAAATTTTTTTCTGGCTACGCCACTGGCATCAGTCTGACCAATAACCACTAATTGGCACTGAGTGACCACAATAGAGCCTACGCAGTGACCAGTTAGTAATGAAATGACCGTTTGCTGACTGCCAACGCTCCGCTGCTTTGCGAAGCATACGGGTACGATGATTTTGCGACCCGCCTGTTACAAGACGTGCGGGTGGCGAAGTCGAAAAAAACAAAGAATAGAACAATCAAAATTGGCGCAAACGTTTAGCATTGGCAGGAGTAACCGGTGTGCCAATTTTTCGTTGCAAAAGTCAAAGATCAAGTCATCAGACATCAACAAAAACTTACGGAAATGCATCATTTCTCTCGTAATTGCGGCTGCTGCTGATGCTGACATACACTGTGAAGCATAAAAACACACCTAAGTTTTTTTACTGTAACTTGAAGAAGGGTTATCTAATTTTAATAATTTTTGGTGCACGTATTCATGACACAACTGGCCATCAAATGGCCGTTTAGTTTTCCACCTCACTCAACATCTGCGTTTGCACTACTTGGGGAAAACAAAAACAAGCAAAATATTACATTTCTATTCAATGCAATATTATTATTTGATTAAAATAATGCACATTTTGCACATTTTTTTCTCCAAATTTCTAGCACTTTGGTTCAGAGTTATCGAATTGTTTAGTTGTGCAAATGCTGACAGTAGGTATTCAAAATATCGGCCATTTGTGCAAACACAGGCACTTTCCATTCGTTGATAACAGTGTTGATAATGTTCTGCTTCAGACTTCAACCAATCGCTTTTTGAGTTCATTGATATTTCTAAACAACGTCCCATAAACTTGCTGCTGCATAACACAGTTGCAAATACTGTCGAACCGACTGTGATCAGAGCTGTTACGTATCTGTAATGATTAAATTTACTGATGCTTTTCTTTCTTTTTTATCTCATGTTGCACTTGTTTTGTTTCCCCAGGTAATGCAGCAACAGATGTTAGGTGAGCTGAGAATTTAAACAACCATTTAATGGCCAGTTATGTCAGAAATGTTTATACTAAAAACTAAAAATTTAGTTATTCTTCTTCAAGTTCCTATCAGTAATGTCACGGATGGTTTTTGGCGTTTTTTGTTCATTTTAACGCCGATTTCATGTTTTAATTTTCCCAGGTAGTGTAGAAGCATATGTTGAGTAAGGTGGAAACTTGAATAACCGTTTGATGGCAAGTTGTATTTAGAATACATGTAGTTGTACCAACAATTATTAAAATCCAATAATCCGCCTTTATGTTATGATCGATAAATTTTGTGTTTTTATGTCTCACAGGCCACTGTTGACAGTAATTCAATGTTGGGATTTTCATTAGTGATAATGTTTTACAAGTTTGTAGCTTATGATTAGCAATTTCGACGATAACGCGGAAGACCGCATATTATTACGGCATTAGACGCCGCCGCCATCTTCTCTTGTTATAGAGCGAAACGGGCTAAAGTGGTCGCATAAATATCTTCGGTTTCGGATCCACTTATCTATAAAAGCAAGGATTAGGTTTCAGTGGCTTAGACAATGGGGCCCAGGCAACCAATCTGAAATTCTTGTTAATATACAAGGTGCGGCAAAAAAGTAGCCCTCTTACGTTTTTCGCTGTTTTCTCACCTACCGTTTAGCATTTTAATCTGAAATTCAACAGATTTATCTCCGGAATTGTTCTACGGCTAACTGTTAAATAAAATTCGATTCTATTGAAAAATGACGAAGTAATAGACTTTTTAACATGACCACCTCCCGATTTTTCAGCGTTAAAAATGTTCAAGCTACAACACCAGTTCAATAACATCGCTGAAACAAGTCAAACAACACAGTTAACTAATGATCAGATGCCAGATTTCCATTGTTACTGTGAATGTTCAAAATGTCCACCGACAGCTCCAAGCTCTAGCACAAGTTTTCAGTCGATTAATTCGAGCAGTCTTTCACTGTCTTGTCGATCGGTCCTTGTGATACGTTGCCCCAGATAACCTGAAGCGATTCCTTGAGTTCAGAGGTTGTTTTCGGCTTTGTTTTAAGCTTGTGGTAAGCCTCCAACATTGCACATCACACGTGATAGTCTATTGCATTTGTATTCGGCGATTTTTGTGGCCACTGGTTTTTGTGATGAAATCTGGACAATTGGCCGACAGCCAGTTCTGTGCGCTGCGCGCTGCGTGTGCTGGCGTGCCGTCCTGCTGGAAGATAAATCCGGTGGGCAGCCGGCGATTGCTTTAAAAGAGCGATAATTTAGGGATAATTTATAAACAAAATAAATTACTGTTTGTCAAAGCGTCATTGTGACGTCATCGGCAGTAACGTAGTAACCGTTTTAAAAAAAATTAAATAGCATTTTTAGCTTAAACATTTTAATGCTGAAAAATCGGTAGGCGGTCATGTTCAGAAGCCTATATAATTTTGTCGTTTTTTAACAGAATCACATTTTACTTGGCAGTTAGATGTAGAACGTTTCCGCAAATAAATGTGTACAATTTCAATCTAAAATTCCGAACGGTTGCTGAAAAAAAACGAAAAACTTTAGGGGGCTACTTTTTTCTGCCGCATCCCGTAGATATAAGGAACTCAAAAAATAATTAAAATTGTCGCTACCAGATATCATATTTTTGTGCTATAATTGCGCCAAATTTGATTTCGGCTTGGAATCTGGCCCAGACCCCGCTTGTGGGAGCTCACAGAGTTCCCCAAATTTCTAGCTGGAATTTAGGGGGTCCTACGTCGAAGGAGAGAGAAATGAGGAGGAGCAGGGGAAAAAAAGAAATGGAGGGGAAAAAGACAGGGAAGAAGAGAGAGTAAGAGGAAAGAGAAAAAATATGGGAAGGGAAATGAGGGAAAAGAAGCGAGGCCCCCCAGTTCACATTTCTGGCTACGCCATTGTTTGGTATAGTATCCAATAGGCATAAGCTGGCTGTCTGCAGATCGCTTGCCGTATAGACAGCGATATAGACTTCGTTCTGGCGATTATCGAATTTGGCGTCATTATTGCATACTTAGTTGTCTGATGGGTGGACGATCAATAATGGGGTGTTTACACGATCCAGCAAACGTCCAGCAAACGTCCAGCAATTCACGTGTATTTTGAATACATTTGCTGGAAGTTTGCTGGACGTTTGCTGGATCGTGTAAACACCGTATAAACTACCGCAAGCCGATATCCGTGCAGATAACTAAACGATCGCCAGAACTCGGATTTTAAAGACATCGTCAGAATACGATGCAACGTCGATGCGTGCTACAGACGGTTAAGCACAGGATTTACACTACAGGGTGGGCCAAAAATTTAGCACCATATTTTATACGCCCTGACTTCGTCAAATACCGACCAATTTTCAATTTTTTACTGTTATAATCAGCAAAAAAATTGTATTAACACTATTACTAAATATCTCACCGCACCTCAAGTGTGTCGCTAAACTACCTTGTAAAATATTAGTGTCGTAAGAGTAACAATTGAAAACAATACTTTTGTAACAACGCAGTTTAAGTAATTAACAACAGAAACACTTTTTTGTCTCAGTTATGGTCCAAAGTAACTGTCCCATCTCGCAGTTTTCACATCAAATGCTCAATGTGTCTGCCTTGTTGCTGGACGACGCACTCAACCCGGCGACGCCAATGAGCAATGGCGCGATCAAGGAAATGCCGCCGCGTTTACAAAACTCAAGGTAGTGTAGCGACAAATTTGAGGTTTAATGCAATTTGATAATTTCATTGCATATTTAGGCTACTCTTAATTTTGACGGTAAAAGAATTTTGAAAATCGGTTAATATTTCATAAATTTAAGACATACATTATAATACGGTGCCAATTTTTGGCCCACCTTGTATACGTACGTCGTTGAATACTTGCATCGATCTTCATGTTCATGGTTGTTCGGAATATTGGACTGTCTTTACTGGCCAGCCGCTTGTTGCTAACCCGAGTGCGAGTCTTTTATGTCTTTAAAGACCTCGTGTTTTAGACCCTTGCTCTGGATTGGCCCGTGGACGTTTCGCAGACAAACGAATTCATGGATGGACTATATTTGTCAGCAATTTTTCTTGTTTTGTGCATTTATCTGTGTAAGACCCAGCAGTGGCAGATTTATCATACGGCCGTTCTGGAGGTCGCATAACGTGTTTTGTCTCTAGCCGGTGGCCACCTCGTGTATTCACTAGGCCTAATACAGGCAACCGGTCACCGTAAAACGTCCGGGGATACTGTCTACTGCATTGTCGTAGGCCTATTATATACACGATAGTTGTACTCTGTGACCTTGTAACAGTGCAAGTTAATTGTGTACACTTTTTATCAAATGTGGGCCCACTGTAAACTAAAATTATTGTATGCAAATTATAGAAGCAATTTTTAACCAAGCTTAAAAAGGATTAGAATATTTCTACTCAGATTGTGCTTTTAAGTGTCCTGGAATGTCGATCCGTGATCTTTTGGCATAACACTGACAAGTTTCAAGCCATCCGAGTAACCCAAATAAGACCATCAGCTTGTCTGTCTATCTACGTCATATTGGGCTATCCATTGTAATATACTATTAAATTAAAACTACGGTAACAAATTTGTCTTTAAAATGCTAACGAATATATTTCAACGCTATCTGTTGAACTGTGCAACTGCATATTTACGAAATACTGCCGTCGTTTTTAAAATATTTTATACTGTGCGGCGTTTACTATCGGTACCGACGATATAAACCTATTACTATTTCAAGATGTGGGATCCGTACGATGCCACTTTTATACCTCGTGTACACGAGGAAGCATACACGAAACAAGCATAAAGCACATGTAGAGGTAGTTTCGTGAATGTGTTCAATATACACTGTTATTAAACCAGCTTTAAGTGTGATTCGTGTGTGCTTTATTTATGCTTCCTCGTGAGCAAACATTGAGCAAACGTCGAGCAAATATGACGCATGCATAAAGCATAGCCTATACGAAGCAAACATCGAGCTGGCTCAAGCAGGCCTATTGGAACCCCGCCCCCTGGTTCAAATGTAGGCCTAGGCTAAGGCTCTTAGCCCACAGCTGATCCCGTGTTATATAGGCCTTTTAATTACAACCCGCCCGCCCTTTTAATTAGCAGGCTATTTACCATAGAACGTCGAAATAGCTGTTCGATGTTTGCTCGATCGTGTAAACACCCTATAACAAACTGACCAATGGGTAAACAATATTGCATTAAGCCTACTGTGGGCACCATCCAACGGCATCGGTGGCCTACGTTTTACGCTCACGTATGTGTCAACTAATGACCATTGGGCTCGCCCTGCTTTCCCACTGGTCACATCGTCAAAAACTGAGTCAGTTCATACGTTCAGTTCAGTTCAGTTACATCGCTCTGTAGTTTGTACGCGCCTTTAAACACAGTTTAAACAAAACACAAATTACGTTAGTTTATAGCTTTATTTTTTGCTGAGGTATAAACTACGGTGGCAATTGACTTCAAAATGTGTTGCTTTTAATGTGCTGCTAATTTTGTGAGATGGTGCGGAGATGCAATTCAGCTAAAGTCGTAAATTTTGTAATTCCTCAATCAATAGAGCATTCATTTCGGTTTCATGTGGTAGTACAAGAAGTGTAAAACTGTACAAAAAAATTGACAAGAAACGTAGAAGCTATGGTCCAAAATAACGTGGCACGTTTTTATTTCTCACGACGTATAGGTGGACGCTCAGATACGTCATTCGGCTACAGTCAGCGACTTCGCCGCTAGCATCAACAGAGCTGCTGCAGTAGCTGTAGCAGACCGCTGCAGACAACGGATCGAACGGTAACAGCAGTTACTTCCAGTTATACGATTGCAGATAGACACCGCGCTGGATATTTGCAACACAACCTAGTCTCGGTCAGTGTACAGTACTTTCTGTTACAATATTTACAATTTATCCTTGAATTTAACTCCTACAGCTGTCTTATAACAATACATTCATCATTATCGATACATCTACGTCGTAATACCGTAATTACGTCATTGTTTTGTATCATGTTGTATTACATTGTACTGTACTGTACTACGGTAGTGAGTTAAAAGCCGAACGTAACACTTAATGCACAGCACTACGGTATAGTAAACAGTAGACATTCAAGATAAAAAAGTATTTAACATAATACTAAAAAAGATCAAGCGGATTCACATGTCTAAATAACGAACGCGCAATAAAGGGTGAAGATTTTAGTAATTATGTCTTTGGTGTTCGTAATTGTGAGGTAATATTGATTCAAAGACAGTTAAAAACACATATGTATAGCGCCATTAAACCTATAATAAAACTATTTGATAAAAAGTAAAACGAGTTTAATTTTTACTCGAAGAACTATCGAATACCTATATCTTTATTTAGTTTGTTTAAAGTGACTATTATACAAAAATTAGACATTAATAAAATTTAAAATTAATGCAAAAAATACAGAGAAAAGTTGAACGTGACAAAATCAATGACAACATTACATGGTGACAATATCATGCTTTTTATAGTTAAAGATGGTAGTTATATCTTGCTCATCATTATTAATCATTTCAATGAGCTTCACTGAAACTGATTTAGGCTATGCATTAAAATAATTTATGTTGCAAATTAATGGCTGTCTGGGACAAGCGGAAGTTGAAGTCTGTCCAATGCTTCTTCATTGCATACAGTCTGTGTAACTTATATCAGTGAGCCTTGTAGACAATATAGACACGTTGAGTTAAAATGAAAAGGTCTGTCTAATTTCAAACCGTGTGTGGTGTATTATTGTGACTATGCGTCTATCTTGCGCAGTTACGAGGATGTGGCGCCTCGAAGATTTTGATGGCCACAAACTTAACCTTTTGGCAGTTACGTGACCATTAGACTAGCTACCAGTGATTTCCAATATGTGGTCCATTATGACCATGCGCATAGGCCCATCCAGCACGTTTATGGAGATATAAAGCCTCAAACGTTGGACACTGCAAGTGGCATTCCATTAATGGTCGAGCGTGCGCACTTACAACTTTCGAGCGTAGGCCTACTGCTGGAAAAATCTTTTCTCGTGAATGATATGGATACGTTACGTTGCAAATTTGGTGAAAATTGGTCCATAGCTTACGTAACAATCTTGTACACAGACGCCGGACGGACGGACGGACACGCAAGTGATTTTATATTCTGTGTAATGCTATACTATGCATTGCATTGGAGAGACAAAAAATACAGCAGCAGAAATAGCGATAAATAGATGAGTATGGTCCTGACGATTGAAACGAGACACTGCAGACAATAAAGCGCGACTTCGTTTTCACACGTTCAGTCCCGTGAGAGCGAAAGTCTGTTGCACGTGCGTCGATGATGTAGCGATATCTCTCGTCGACTCAGAAATCGTCATGCAGTTCACATTAAAGAAGCCCGCAATTACACTTCATAGACATATTTTTTTGCAAAATAAATCCGACTGAGCCAAAATTACGGCTGATATTCGAATTAGCCCAGTTTTGCCGCAAACAAAAATTTGCGGTTAAGTTACGGCTAATTGTCGGCTTAAATGCAGCTAAAGCACTAATTTCTCGTGGCACATAAACAGCCTTAATATTTTTGACAGATTGAAGTACCAAAAATATCAGGTTATTTATGCGCATATTGCTGTGGCTTTAATTAGTCCACGAGTAAATGTTTAGTTCAGACTTTAGAACAATATATACGTAGTCCATTTTTGTCACGACAGACTTTAAGTCGCGTCATTGTCGCTGGTGTGAAATAATAAAATAAAAAGCAGACCAAAACAAAGGTTAGCCGACGGCTAATGATTTTTAGGAATTTAGCAGCGATTACGGCAAGCCACATTGTTTTGGCGAATTTTCGGCGGCAGTGAAAAAATTTCGGCGGATCTGAATATTCGACGGCGGCTGGGAAGTCTACGGGTCGCAATTCGGTCTGTCTACTGTTGGTTTATAATACAATGCACAGAGTTCAGACTTGAAGTCTTAACGCTTTCTACGGGTATTGCTCGTCGTGCAAAGCTTTTATCTCTCACTGCCGCACTGCAAGGTCGAGATCCAAGCTAAGTATCTTCGGCCCGCGCAGATACACCCGCGCAGTACCGCACGTCACGAACGTACCTGTAATCTCAAGATTGCGGGGCTCTCCCACACCAGTATATATACAACTTTATTCACCATAATACAATGGTAGCACAGTTAAACAAAAAATAAATCTTAACTAAATTTAATTAATAATAATAACAACGAAACCGTCAGTACTCAGTAAGCATAACCATATTAGGCTTCAGCAACGTTGGATAATTTCAACATTACTTTCACACTTCGTGTCGGTACAATTTCGCTGGGTAGTCTGAAATTAAAATACATTCGACATTCGTTTACAATAACACTGTTTGATGTACAAAATAATTTTATTAAAAATCGCATCAGCACAAAGTCTAAACTTCGATAGTCAGTTTTAGTTAGTATATCTTGGTCGCAATCGAAAGCACATATGTTTTTGTTGTTATTGCGGGGGGGATTAATCATATTATGCGAATTAAAAGACGTGGGTGTACTGTTACAACGGCAACTAACTGATGCTTATATTCAAAACGATCGAGCGCCATCCGTTTACATAGTTCGTATGTGTCTTATATACGGTAGAAAAATAATTAAGCAACATCTTATTGCTGATTTTACTTGTCTGTTTGTTTTTTTGCATTGGATTACTTAAAAATTATTAATGAATTTTGGTCAAATTGTTTGAGGACCAAAAAATAAAAAGGATCTTGTTATGGGCCAAAATTCGATGATCCATTTTTCTATTGTGCTTCGTATTTTACTCTCATAATGTATTTTCATTTTTAAAAGCCACGTTACTAGATAGCAACACTATGACAAAACAGATACCTCGGCGAAAGGTTGCTTTGTTTTTAATTTTTTTAAATTAATTAAAATATAAAATTATGTTTACGGTAATTTTCGCTGTATCGCATATCGAGAACGTGATACCTTGCCAGGGCCGGATTTAGCTGGTGGGAGGCCTGGGGCCAGCTGGTGGGAGGCCAGTGCCCAGCTATTACATAACTAGAGACATCTGAATAACACGAGTCCACAAACAAGCTGGTTACTAGAGCGAAGAAATTTACTAGCTAAAAAAATCTACTTAACGATACAAAGGTGGTAGCAAAAGTTATGCAAGCCAGGATTGGCTATCGAATTACTGGGTTTTAAAAATTGAGAGGTTTGATGGGAGACCCCCTGTTGGTGGGAGGCCTGGGACCCGGGGCCCCCGGACCCCTCCAAAATCCGGCCCTGCTTTGCATCACATTGGCCTATCATACTGCCTATCGTTTACTCTTGTATAGACCGCAGGTTTTGTGTTACATTTTATTTAACAAAATTTCAAAAAATATTTTTACAATAAAAATGACTGCTAAATTATAACGCTAAAGCCTATATACATTGTTTCTGTTTTCTTTTTAATGTTAAGTTTTATTTTCGTTACTTTTTATATTTCGTACTGAATTTTGTGTTTTCAACCTGCTAACTATACGTACTGGCAGTGTGTCGCCGAGTTTCATTTCCGAAGCGGTTGAGATGTCTGTCGCGTAGGTATTGTGACGATTTCAACACTTCTTTATAGTGCTACGTTCTAGCCTACAAATTTAAATTTTAAACGATTGCTGAGAAAACAGCGAAAAACTTTAAGGGACTACTTTTTGGCCGCACTCTGTATACATAAGGTAGTGGTGGGAAGAAATGTTATTACAGTCTTTATTGCTAATTTACAACCCTAATGTTCTATTAGTTCTAAAATTACGTTCCGGTTTTTTTTGTTTACAGCTTTATAGAAAAAATTTCCTGATAGGTGACAACCAAAATCAGCAGTATTTCTTGACTACCATGATGCATATTAGTTACCGTACGTTATTCGACTGTTGCGCCTTCTGCAGCAGTGGTACCCACTTCTTGCCATGTACATAAATCGTCAACCGGGACATTGAACACGCGTAATGAGAAACAGCAAACGTTACACAATCGTCGCGTATCGTTGGCAAATGCGACTAATATCCTGATCACGTAGTTGCCGTTAAATGAGGTATATGCGAACGCCAGCAGCGCAGCTGGTGCAAGGGTGCTGGCTGTAAAGCAATGCATCGCGCAGTGTACGTGTCTACAGCAAAGCACCCAGCGAACAAATCACGCACCGCGCCGAAGAAGTAAATTTCTGACGCTAACGAACGGAGCCAAGCTATATACCCTTCAGAGAACCCAATTTCTGGGCAGAGTAGGGATGTGCAATATAAAAAAAACATCAAATACAATATCATAGTTTGATCACCTAATCATCATCATCATTATCAGTTTTATTTCAGGCACTTGGCCCATATACACATAAAACACATAAAAAGAATTAAAAACAAGGTTAAGAATTCTTTCTAATGCTTCATAAACCACAAAAGATTTTGGATCGCCATCAAAACTACCCAACTCATTCTTGGCCTTGGTCAGCTTATCGACACAATTTCTTTATAACTTTTTTATTGTCGAGTAGTCTTAAGCTCAAATTTCATTACGCCGACCTTGAGACAAAATCGAAAGTCGCGGACTTTGCAATGATTTTTTACTGTCCTTAAAAATTTCACAATACTGATATACCACATTTGTCCTAAATCCCACAGATGATTTCAACACTATGAGAGATTAAGGTTTACGTATTTTATACGTACTTTTGTCCATCACTGTCTTGGCTGCATTTTCAGGATTACTTTTCGACAATCATTTTTTTCGTGTCACATACCTTTTCGTGTCATGCTCTTTTCGTAATAATTGACCTTAATAAATTGTGTTTTAATCATTAGCCTTGTTGCACATTTTCTTAACATTAGATCGAGACTATACATTTCTGACGGCGGTACGTACGGCCCATCTCTTGTTGCGCAGGGGGCAACTTGCGTACTTACATCTTTTCTTATCGTGACGACCGACGACCGACGAACGCGTTAATGCCACCGTGACATCCATATGTGTGACAGTGGCGCGGAACCGCTAAGTGTGTAACTGTTCGATGGCCGGTGTCACGAAACACCTGATGACTTTTAACGATAACAGCACAATATATATCTATTACACTGGATGGCTATATGTGTTGCGATATTAAACCATGCATCAAGTTTATTCAACGTCGTCGTGCTTGCGCGTCCTATCCGTCTTCCTTATGACAATCGTAAATTCGTGTTCTCTCGAGAAACTGACATAGCCTAAGCCTCACTTGGGTGGCGGGGGAGCTTTAGTCGGAAACAGAAGCTTCTGCTCTAAGGGGACTTTGTCCGAACGGCTTGCGTACGACGTCCGGTTGTTTCTGACCCGAGTGGTGCTGATTTTGAAAGCGTAATCCAGATTGTCGTCCTGCTAGTACCCAGTGTAGCTTTGAGTCTGCGTTCATGCTTTAATCTTGGCGATGTCTGCAGTCGTCATCGATCACCGCCTTGCCAGTCTCGTATGTACATGTATGTGACGGTTTTGCTGTGCGTTTGACATAGCTATGCTAGGGAGATGTGATTCTACAAGTGTGTCAAGAAAACTGTATGAAAGTTATATACGCGTTGAAAATTCTTATTTCGTCGAAATAATGGTCGAAACTAACAGACAACAAAAGTGTCTAACTTAACTATTCAAGTTTATAAGCCCCACACTAGTGTTAATTATGTTGGTGGTTGTTCTGATGCTACTGATATTGCTAGTAGGTTTGCCATTAACTTTCACTAAACGTGTCTTCCCAATAGCGCTAAATGTAATGAGGAATTGAGGTGGAAAGTTGAAGCTAATATTATTTCTTACTGTTCAGAGTCCGAGCTGCTTTGGATTTCAGTTGAGCTTGTTGACAAATGCATACAGGACATGCAGCTGGGTAAGGCTGCTGGTGTTGATGGTATTGAAGCTGAACATGTGCGATATGCACACCCTAAAATTTGTGTAATGTTGGCTTTGCTTTTTAATGCCATGATGACTCACGGAATGGTCCTCTCCATGTTTGGTCTTGGTATTACCGTACCGTTACTTAAAGGTAATAGTTTAAATGGTTCTTTAACTGATAACTATAGAGGCATTACTCTGAGTGTTCATATCTCTAAACTGTTTGAGATGTGTATTTTAGAACTGTATGGCGATTATTTTGTGACCTCAAATCTACAGTTTGGCTTTAAGAAACGTACTGGCTGTAATGATGTGATGATGCTCTTTATACTGTCAAATCTGTTGTTCAGCATTTTATTTCAGGCAATTCGACTGTTACCTTAATGTGCCTTACACTTGTCTAAAGCTTTTGATAAAGCTAAGCATCATACCGTAATGTACCTATTACCCTATTGCGCATCTTGATTAATTGGGATACAATGTGTGCTGCAGTTGTGCCGTGGGACAATGTTTTCTGATGTTGTAAAGTTGCAGTGTGGGGTCAGACAAGGTGGTGTATTGTCCCCAGTTTTGTTTGCTGTCTATGTTAATGATGTTGTAATGGCATTGTCAAAGTCTGGCCATGGTTGCTACTTTAACAACATGTTTATTGGATGTATTATGTATGCTGATGATCTTCTGCTTCTGTCTGGTTCCTTGTGTGATTTGCAGTCTATGGTTGATATTTGTTGTCATGAATTTAATTAGCTAGATATGTGCTTGAATGTAAAGAAATCACAAGTTATTGGGATTGGTAGGTCTTATAGAAAAGAAGTAAATTGTATTTCAATTAATGGTAAACCTGTACAGTTTGTTGTGGAGTTGAAGTATCTAGGCTGGCATATCTTATCTGCGGATAGGTTTAAAGTTAGTCTGCATCATATGCATGTTCACTTTTTTTCAATCATTTAATGCACTATATGCTAAGAGTAGTGACTTTAGTGAACCTGTATTGCAACGTCTTGTGAATGTCTACTGTAAGCCTTATTTATTGTATGGTGCTGATGTCGTAATTGGAACAATTCTGACTTGTCTAGTATTACGCACGCATTTAATAGTGCTCTGTGTAAAGTGTATAAAGTTAAATTTCAGCTGTTGGACAGCATATATGACTTCACGAATCAACGTGATATTGTGCAAGGTATTGCCTTAAGGTGTGGACGTTATGAACATAAACTGTTGTCTAGTAATAACTTAATCATTAGGAATCTTCTTGCTGTTAGTTTAGTACATTGAACATTAACTATAAGTCAGCTGATACGTCTATGTGCTATTGTGCTTGCATGCATGTGTGTGTGTTTTTTTTTATTTCTTTCTTTCTGTTGTATATATCTGTTTTTCTGTCTGTGGTTTCTACCGTGTGAATAAAGATTGATATATTATAAAGCAGAATTATGCCATGTCAGTCTTTTTCGTCATAAAATGACCTAGTTGCAATGATGGTAGAGTGTATGATGTCAGAATGAATACTATCAGCCTAATGTAGATGACGTATAAGGCTATAATCAGCTGTAGTTTACTAATTTTAGTTGCTTGCAAATTGCGATAAACATAATGGCTCATGTCTACAGCACTGCAGTTGCAGTTCTTTATGCTTTGTGCAAGCCGTTAATTATTCAGTGATAATTGTCAAAATAAAGTGCAAAAACTCACAATATCACAAATAGAAAGCACTTACCATGGTGCAAGTTAATTAATTTGTATAATTTTTTTCATTGTCAATGTGTTTCACCATACGTCACGGAAAACGTCTTGGCGAGACGTTAAAGCTCTCAAGACTTTCCAGAGTCTCGGGAGCTTCACGGTCTCGGCCAACATCTCGGAAGCTGCAACCTCTCGGTCTCGTCTCGGATTTTAAAGTCTCGGTCTCATCTCGGTCTTGGTTCAGAAGGTCTCGTGCACGTCCCTGATTGCAATCTGCTGTAGTAATGTTGGCCAGTGACAAAAATGGCATTAGATCTTGGTGCAGCAGTTTCTGAAAGTTTACTTTTTGGTGCCCCATTTAATGCGGTGTAGGCTTAATTAGAAAAATTGGCTAGCTAAATTTTTAAAAAGTTGCCAGTGTTGTATTTGGTTGCAGAGAGTTCCTCACAGGGTTTAAACGAAGGAAAGATCAGCGACGTCGCAAAGCGAAAGAGGAATTACAAGAGATCTTGAAAGCAGAGAAGAAACAAATAAGGAAGAAGGTTTATCGCAATATTTATGTCTAAAATAACTTGAAGATGGTATGCAGTTGAGTTCCACCATGATATGCTGTCAAATGAAAGAAAAGAAAGAAGATTTTGCATAAACATCTAGGTTCGTTGCATGAGAACTCATCCCATTTTTCAGCACTTTGAGCTAGCAAGGGTTGAGTCCATGAAACTAGACCTAGCATACATTTCTAGTCAGCCGGACGGCTTTAATTAACAGCCAGTGCCTTTATCCGACTGGGTCAGTAAAAGTATGCCACTAGTCATGGTAACAGGGCCTACCCTTACATGGAACTCACTGTTTTTTTTAGCAGACTAGCAGTGACTGTAACCATCACTAGTACTCATTTTGCCTACCATAAGTGATGCCAGGCGGAGTTGGCTCTATTTGCTTGTAGCGTTGTTACGATTTCACGTTGGTTGATGTTGGTTGTTTTCGGTTCGGTTTTGGGGAAAAAACTGTGGTTTCGATTTGGTTCAGTTTTCTGACTAGCATCAAAATCCGCGTGGACGACAGGTGATAATGCACCAGCCAGACTCTTCTTCGGCTGCTCGACGCTCACAGCCTGACGCTAGACACTCTGGCAGTGGGCAAAGGTGCAGTGCTGAGAGAGAGAGTGGACAAGACAGACTTAGACCACCCATGAATGACGCATGATTAGTTCTGGCATGAACGAATGGACTTGTATGCAATGTGTCATTAAGACTGAGCAACGAGCGTTTGTGCGGTGGTCAGCTGTGTAGCGTCAGTGACTGACATGGCGGGGCCAGCTGGCGGATGGTGTGGCAGGAGGGAAACTTACACACTGCTCAGAACCTATAAGCTCCAGCCAGCGTCCATCGACGTTCATCATGCACAGACAGGCAGGCAGACAGACAGACAGACAGACAGACAGGGACAAAGAGATAGAGAAAGAGAGCAAAAGACACATGCAGAAACACACATATTGGTCAGTCTGTCAGTCGGTTGATGACAGTGAATAACGTCGATTTCTGGATTCAGCCTACAAACAATAAGCTCTGCTTATATGTGTGCATGCTACCAACTCCGTTCACGCTGCACTCAATAAGTTGGACTTCATTTGTTGATAGCAGCGCCAGCGACTATGAAATTAACTAACTGCTGCAGCGTCACAACTGTCCACAGTCTTTGTGTAATAAATTATATTTTGTGTCTATTTTGGTAGTCTATTTTGCAGAGTTAATTCATGTTAAGCTGCTTTCCAGGTTTGGGGATTCCTGTGTGTGGTTTTTTATGGAACAGATGTTTCTCTGGTTGTTTAGCCAACAATATAATTATAAAACTGGCAGTGATAATGATAGATAAATATGACTGATGCCGGCATTTAGTTGACAGGAAGGTTGTCAGACCTGAAGAAACTTCCTGCTGCAGTCCACAAAATGTCTAACAACCTGGCTTATACTGGAGGTTAAACTGTTTAACTTATTAAAGAGAACAAATGTGTTCTTATGTGTTTTTGTGTTTGACCATTGTGTAGAAGTTGGAGGAATATGCAGCACAGATGCGTGAATTAGCTCCGAAGTCGATGTCAGCTGACAAGCAGATTTATGACCTACCAAACCACACTGTCACCATCACGCAGATAAGTGACGTTGACCTCACAAGTGCTGGTGGCGCATACCTTGGAATGAATACGGTCTGTTTTGGCTGCTTTACTAAAGCTTTGTAGAACAAACAATATAATGTTGTAGGTTTCGTTATGTGTTTTTTTTCTAAAGTTGTCAATGACAAAATGATTATCACTATAACTCACTGAGATGAAGAACAAAAATTCTAAACTTTAACATTAATGCATCTGAGTTATGCTGAATTTATTTGTGACACAAGGCATCATTTTGACAGTATCACAGAATTTTTCTCACTTAATTACTGTCTGATATATTTTTTGTTTATACTGTAAATTTATCTTGATTGACTAATATTTTCTTGATGTTGCTATGACACTTTAGTGATAAGTATGCTTTTTACATGACCATGTGTGTTTTGTGATTGCAGAATACATCCCTCGTGTTAATTATTTGAATTGTTTTTAGTGCTTTCTAGAATATGTTATTTTTTGTTTTTCTTGCTTTCATTTTTACTTACTGTTGCTTTGGCAACGTAACAATGTAATTTATATATACACCATGTCTCAGAAAAAACAGTCAAAATTGTTTTTGTCATAACTTTGTCACATTTTCACTAAATTTGATAATTTTTGGCATGAAGATGGCCAAGACGATGAAACTATGCAAGGTGCACTCACTTTCCACCTCATTTAATTTATATCAACGCACTACCGTGTGAAATATAGATGTTCCAAATTGTTGCATAACACTGAGTTATTTTCCATGAAAACGCTGTAACAACTTAATTAAGCACAAAATAATACTCAATGTAAATTATTCAGCAGAATTATAAGTTTGTATAACAACTCGCTCACAAATCATCAGAATTTATGTCTAAAGTGGGCCATGCATACAAAGACAATGGCTTAGATGCAACGCCACTGGCTGATAGCGGAATCAACAAACATTCACTTATCAATTAGACATGTTTTTAGCTCATCAGTCAGCTATTTTGTTGTCCACTGTTTTTACCATAAAATATTTAATACCACAAAATTATTAAACCACGTGGCACTCCCTGTCAAACTGATGATGCAAAGGTGAGCAATTCTATACAAATAACCACCATGTAATGTAACAATTTGGAGCATCTGTGTTTCGCACGGTAGTGCATTGACATAAATTAGGTAAGGTGGAAAACGAGTGTACCTTACAAAATTCTATTCTCTTGCCCATCTCTTTGCCAAAAAAAATTCAAAGTTGGTGGAAATTTGACGAAGTTATGACAAAAACAATTTTGACTGTTTTTTGAAACATGGTGTATATCAAATTTTGACCATTTTTGCTGTAATTTTGACACAGAATTCCTTCGAAAATGCAAGCAGTGTTGATAAATGTCAGAACATGCATGGTGATGAAGGCTCCACCAGAAGGTATAATACCGTTGAATAACATTAATAATTGTTTATAGTATTACTTCTTGGGATACATTTTAGATGCAGCAATTAGAAGACAGTAATTGCTAGTTTTGATATAGATTGCATCTGTACTATAGTTTCATTTAACAATGTTATTCTATTTTGTTTTGTTTTGTTAATTAATTTTTGACGATTTGACAAAGGTTTACTGTTTAATTGATGTTCTATTTTTACTCCTCATGCGCTACGTTTCTAACGTAGTGAAGAGGAGTATATAAGATCAGTGTAATATTGAGGACCGACCGACGACCGACCAACCAACGACCGACGTCTGTTCCTGAAGAGCTTTCCTGGAAGAACTTCAAACGGCCATATCTCCATAACGGTGCTAGATAGACGCATGGTCACTATAGACCACCCATAGAAAGTCGACCCCCAGGAGTCAAATGGTCACGTGACCGATGACGTCACGTGACCCCAAAAGGTCAAATTCGTGACCCCATTATCTTTGAGGCGCCATATCTTCATAACGGTGCTGGATAGACGCATTGTCACTATAGACCACCCATGGGAAGTCAACCCTCGAGAGTCGAATGGTCACGAGACCGATTATAGCAGTCTTTTTTCATAGTCATAACCATAGTGAAAGATTAAAGATCTTTCACTATGTCATAACTCAGTGACTATGTCACACACAGTGTAGAATAGTTTTCTTTTCGCCTTGTGATGACGTCAGTTGCACGGTTGAACTAAAAGGCAGTTAAAAGAATACAGGAGAAAATAATGCACGTGAGGAGTACATTAGGTTGGTCACAGTCTAAAATATTTTTTATTTATAAATTGAAGAAAAGCTGTTTTTGTAGGTTAATGGTTAAGACAGTGAACTTTTACCCTATGTGCTTATTGTGTGAAATCATTTCTGCTAAGTTCCGTGCATATGATGTAGTGGTGGTGTCAAGAAGGGTTTCTGGCCAAAATTATATATGTGCTGCTTATTACAGATACACTTTGTGTGTAGACATATCTAAACACTTCTGTGATTGGTACACTTTGTTGAAATACTTTGTTTCAGCACGGAACTCTATGTTTTTAATACCGGTAATTGAAAAAAGGTATTTAGTTCTGTGCAATAGTTTTTTGGTTGAAAGTTGCAGTATAGCTGGTAGAGCTGTCACAATTGACGCGTCAATTAACGCGTTAATGCGTTAATAAATTAACACGCGTTAAAAAAATTAACGCGCTTTGAAAAAATTAACGCACATATGTAAATTTATGTTAATTTACTAAATTTTGTGAAGAAAAAGTTGAAATATTCCGTTAAACTGCGGTTATTTGACAATCGAATGAATTCGAGTAACTAAATGTAGTTTTCGTTCCATCACTACTGTAAATAAGTAATTATTTCGATATTCGATGACATGCTAATAGATTTCTATGCTACCTCTGACGTCAGTTATTGTTGATTATACGTTTAAAAATGTGTTTCTAACTTTCTGTATTAGACAGGCAGGGCCCCTCAAA